>Ga0310695_10005606_pt1 | contig 21762 bp, 26 predicted proteins | sample RumenRJG_04DNA_FD_203882 | JGI IMG/M metagenome (GOLD analysis project Ga0310695, IMG submission 203882) | Bovine rumen microbial communities from Lethbridge, Alberta, Canada - RJG_04 (v2) (version 2) | ecosystem: Host-associated > Mammals > Digestive system > Stomach > Rumen | place: Canada...
TGTGAGACCCATTCAAGATTTTTTACGCTGTTATTTCTTTTATTATGGTCTAAATGGTCAATAGTAAGTTCTGAATAATCTTTTTGTGGTTGCCATGTCTCTAATACTAATCTATGACAAGCTTTAAATCCACCTAGAACTTCTAAAACTAAGTACCCTGTGCTAGCAGTTCTTACTCGCATTAATTTTTTGTTTTGGTCTTTAAATCGTCCCTTATTAGATACCCAGACCTGATATTGATTATTCCATCTCCATCTTTCAATATCTATTTTAAAACAGGGAATTAAAATTTTCATATTTATCAATTCCTTTCATATATATTATATAATATTTAATAAAAATAATCAATAAAAAAAAGTAGATTTATTAATCTACTTTTATAACTTCGTATCTATCTGTTAATAATTTATCAAGCATTAATTGATAGCCAGTTACACCTTTACATACTTGTTCAAAGATTACAGGGCTACATCCTGAAACGAATGATACACTATCTCCGCTGTCTAATATTGTATTGTTTCTTGCATCAACATTCCAGTATACTAATTTTGGAAGTTTTAATCCTGCTGCCGCCCAATCTAAACGAATTTTTTCCATTTCAGTAGCTGCTGTTTCTGTTGTCCATCCATTATATTGAACATCATAACGTCCCCAACCAAATCTACCATCTGAACCTTGGTCTATTTCCATATCAGAAATTACTACAAGAGTATCAGGCATATCAGAAGCTGAACCTGGATTAGCTAATGCTGTTGCTTTTAATAAGTTAAATACACCTTCTAAATTAGTATTATCTACTAAATTAGTTTCATATATTCTTCTTACTTTATCAGCAAAGTCAGTTCCTTCAATTTTAATTAATTGTGGTCTAGATGCAAATGAAATATAATGGTCTTTAAATGGGCCTGTACATCTTTCAGCTGCATACATTCCAAGTGAAATTGCAATGTTAATTGGTGCAGATGCTTGACTACCAGTCATTGAACCAGATGTATCTACTACGCACATAATAGATTGATTTTTTCCACCTTCTAAATAATTAGGTAGATTATTCCAGTATTTTTCAACTGCTTCTCTATCAAGTGCTGACATATTAACTGTATGATCCCAATAGCGTATTTTATTAGTGACTTGTGAAACTATTTCATATGGATATAATGTTTTTGCATTTATTTTTGTTGTTTTATCTTTAATGAATGTTTCATATTTTTTAGCTATCATATCTCTACGCGCAAATGCATTTTTATAGATTAATCCAGCCTTAGATGGTATTTTATCAAATTCGATTTCATCCCATCTATTTTCAGACATTAATTTTTCTACTACTTTGATTCTAGTTCTTAATGTTGATAAATTTTTACGGTATTCTTTATTTGATATTCCTAGAGATTTACATATTTTTTTAGCCATTTGTCTAGTTGTAAATGAAGATGTATTCTCAGATGGTAACCATTTAGCTAATAATGAAGGTGTTTTTGAATCAAGGTCTAATGCTAATTGGTCCTCAATAATAGCTATTGTATTTCTCCAACAATCAGTATCCTCAGTTGCATACCATAAGTCATCATATCTACCATATTCTGGTAAGTATTGAACTAACTTACGAGCATATTCTGGATGTTCTTTACATAACCATTTAAAACATACACGGAAGAATCTTCTTTCACCTTGGCCTCCTCTTACATCACGGAAGTAAAATAGACATTTTAAAGCAAGGTTTTTATCTTCTTCAAATGCATTTTTAAATAATAATATTGTATCTTCATCACTACGATTTCTATAAGCTCCTCCTAATGCAAACATGTCATATACTAAAGAGTTTGTAGATTTATGAGCAGTAGCTCCATTCTCTGTAGTAGTGAAATTTGTAGCTTGTTTTAAGCCATTTAAAAAAGTATTATTCATTATTCTCACCTTTCATCTCTGTCGAGATGCCTTTCTATTCAACTTTTTACAATATAATTATAAATAAAATTTTTAATTATTACAATATATAAAAACATGCGGCCGCCGGTCATTACAGAATTTAAGCCAGATAATCCGATTGGTGAACCGGCGGCCGCATATCTATCTTTATATTATATACACATATACGCGTGATTATACTAAAAATTTTTTATATAGTCAAATAGTATTTCTATTGTAAATAATCAAAAAATATTATATAATTTAAACAAGGAGTTGAGAAATATGAAGAACCCAATTATATTTTTAGATTTTGACGGAGTTGTTAATACAATATTTTATCGTTATTATTCAAGAGAAAATAAATATCATTTTAGATATGCGCATGAAGAGGACGGTTTTGTAAATAACACTCAAGCTATTGCTTGGTTGAATGAATTATATTTAAAATATCCGTTTGATATAGTAGTAACTTCAACTTGGCGCAGATTTAGTGACTATAGAACAATTTTAATGCAAAGTGGACTTGATTTAAGAATAAATATACTAGGAGCTACTCCTTGGTTAGAAAATGAAACTCGAGGTGCGGAAATAGTCAAATGGATAGATGATAACCATTGCCGCGACCGTAATATTATAATTTTAGATGATGATATTGATATGGAAGGTCTTAATAAAGACTTAATTAAATGCGACCCTTATTTAGGTTTTACTATTTATGAATATATGGAATGCTTAAAGAGAATGAAAGAATTTGAAAAATACTCCTATTGATTTTTATAATAAAATATTATATAATTATTATAGAAAAAAAAGAAGGAGTTGATATATATGGTAAGATTTGATAATCCTTTTGACCCAAGTAAAGATGGGCAAAATCCGATAGTTGATGGAGTAAGATTTCATATAAGAGAAAGTCAGCAAAATAAAGAAAATATATGGAATTATATTTTAAAATATGTTCAACCTGAACAAGGAGACCGCCCTTTAGATATTCTTGAATATGCAATGAAATGTATGAATATCTCAGATAGTCAATTAACAGTTGCAGATGAGCATGAATTATTAGATAAGATTATAGAATATTTTTACTAGGGTAATCACTCGCAGATTGATTGCGATAAAAATTTTTGGTATAATATTTATATAAAATAATTTTAATGAAGGAGGAAAAGTGTTATGGAAAAAGAAAAGAAAATGACAAAGAAAGATTATTTTAATGAATTAAAAGTATTAGTAGAAGGAACAGATATTGAAAACAAAGGTGAATTAATCTACTTCATTGAATCTCAAATCGCTTCTATCGATGCAAAAGCTGAAAAAGCTAAAGAAAGAGCTGCAGCTAAAAGAGCTGAAGGAGACGAATTAAGAGAAACTGTAAAATCAGTATTAACTAATGAATTCCAAACTGCTGAAGAAATCACTGCAAAAGTTGGAGATGAAGAAATTTCTAAAGCTAAAGTAATCGCAAGATTAACTCAATTAGTAAACTTAGGTGAAGCAGTTAAAGAACAAACTAAGACTGAAGATAATAAGTCAAAAATGACATATAAGTTAGCTGACTAATTTTAAATAAGAGTGCTTCAGGCATTCTTTTTATTTTAAAGGGAGGTTTTTATGAAATATTGTTTAGATTGGAGAGGACATAATGATGACCTTCTACAACAAGCAGATGAAATAAATGTTGATTTAACAAAAGCTAGAGATTTGAATAAAGAAAATTTATTATTATTTTGTGAACAATATAAAGATAAAAGAATTAATTTATGTATTGATGATTTTGAAACAGGCATAAATGAAGGATATATTAGTTTAGCTTTAGAAACTATAAAAGAAAGTCCATATAATATTGCAATTAGATTGCCTGGGCTTAATGATTTATGCAATAAAATAAAAGAGGAACATCCCGAATGTAAAATATTTTTTAATGACTATATTACAGATTGGGATAAATTATATAAATATCTTGATTTCGGAGTAAGTGATATATATATTACAGAAACAATGGGATTTGCACTTCAATATATTGGCCCTATAGTTCATGAAAAAGGAACTCAAGTAAGAGTTTTTCCTAATGTTACTCAAAGTATTCATACAGAAATGGATGATATAAAAAAATTCTGGATTAGACCAGAAGATATTGAAATTTACGAACCTTTTGTAGATGTATATGAATTTTGGGGAGACCCTAAAAAAATTGCAACTTATTTTGATATATATTCAAAAGACAAAAAATGGGCTGGAAATTTAAAAGAAATTATTATTGGAATGAAACAAGATATAAATAGTAATTGTATTTTACCTCGTTTCGGAGAGAGAAGAGTAAGATGCGAAAAAACTTGTTTAAAGGGCGGGCCTTGTAATTTATGTGATACTATATTTGAATTATCAAAAAATTTAGAAGATAATGATTTTAGAATAATTTATAAGAAAAATAAGGAGGAAATAGAAGATGGCAAGAGGAGCAGTAGCGAAAGCAGAAGTGTTGAAGAAAATTCAAAATAGTTTTGAAGGAGCTTTTCTATATAATGATGGAAAAGAATTAAGAATTCCTATGATGGAAGATGGAGAACAAGTTCAAATAAAAGTAGCATTAACATGCGCTAAAGATAATGTAGAACCTGGACAAGATAATGCAATACCAGGAGCTGATATAAATAAAAAAATAGAATTTGAAAATACTTCCGTAGAAAAGAAAGTTGTTAAACCAACAGAAGAAGAAGTTAAAAACGTCAATGATTTATTACAAGCTCTAGGACTATAATTTATAATTTTAATAAGTAATTTTTTAAATATATTACTAATAAGATGAAGTCGTTAACAACTTCATCTTTTGATTTCTTTAAAAAAATATTATATAATTTATTTGTAAATATGAAAAAGAGATTTTAAAGGAAATTAAAGAGAAGGGATACACTCTTCTAGGACTAAAGGTTTGCTTTAATGGAATTTATTGCCTCAAGTAATATTTATAAACGTTAATTTTTAACTAGGGATAGAGAAAATCTTTGTAGGTTTGGTAAAATCTCAACCTAATCCCTCGCTTTACTTATTCTTTTATAGGATTTGTAAAGTAAAGAAAACCTTGACAGAGTATTTTATTGAGGTTCAGCCTGTGCGGGTGACGGTAGCGCCAATGCACCCCTTACTAAAGGTACGGTTCTCAACTGCAGATAAGAGAACTTTCCGATAAGTCGAGAAAATGAGTACTGAAGTCGTAATTCAGGAAAAAATATCTTACTCTATGTAGTGAGCAGGTTGGTTAAAACGAAGGGGAAGTTTTCCAAAAGAAGATACTTGGTGTTGTCTACCCTTAAAAGACACTTGCGGCGGCCGTCGGTTTGAGGCGAGAAGACCTTGGTCTGGGAATCTTAGACCGGTGTCCGCGCATGGCCTTATTTATGCGGGTGTAGCTCAGTCTGGTTAGAGCATTCGTCTGATTTTTCAAATTAACAATCATTGGCTATTATAATATGTTAAATTCAAAACAAATAGGAAATATAACAGAATTAGAATGTATGTTAGCTTTTGTTAAAGCTGGATACAATGTATTAACGCCATATGGAGATTGCGAAAGATATGATTTTGTAGTTGATATAAATAATAAACTATATAAAATTCAAGTAAAAACATCAAGAGAAAAAGAAAACGGTGATTACATTGAATTTAATACATCAAGTCAGACTACAAAAAATGGTAAAATGGTTCATCAAAGTTATGATGAAACTCAAATTGATTATTTTATGACTTCTTATAAGGAGAAAACTTATTTAATTCCTGTGACAGAAGCTTCAACAAGAGAAAAAAGACTTCGTTTCGTTCCTCCCAAGAATGGACAAGTAAAAGGAATAACTTTTGCAGAAGAATATGAATTTGAAAAGGTGGTGAATAAAATAGTCAATGAATAACATTGGAAAATCACGCGAAGGGTCGAAGGTTCGAATCCTTCCACCCGCACCATTTTTTATTTTAGGGAGAGTGATTAAAATGTATACAAGAGATTATAAAGGACAGCCTGATACATATTTATGTAAAGCAATTAAATATGAAAGAAAAGAAGCGGTTGCCGCATATAATAATAAAAAAAATAAAATCTTGGATATATAAAAAACTATCAAAATATTATGAAAATAAGCATTTAAAAAATATAGGTTTTTAGAATAGGTTAAAATTCATTAAACCTATAAAGCAAAATTTGAAATATATATAGTGGAATTAGAATAAAAAGATTCCACTTGCCTTCTTTCTATTTTTGGGACATTAGGCTAATTTATTTAGCCTTTTGTCAAACTTATTGATTATTATATAAAAATAATATATAATAATTATAGTAAATTAAGGAGAAGTGATTTATATGGAAAATAAAAATATATATTATGTTACTATAATTGAAACTCTTAAAAAGAGAGTTGAGGTTGAAAATGCAGAATCTGAAGACGATGCTTTAGAAAAAGTTAAGTCTGCATATGATAAATGCGATATAATTCTTGATGAAAACGACTTTACTGATGTTAAATTTAAAATTAAGAAGGTTGTTGAAAATGAAGATGAGAATGAAGAATAGTTAATCATTTGAAAAAATAAAAAAATTATAGTATAATATAAATGTAAAATATAAAAGACACGCACAGCAAAATGTATTTGAAAAAATATTAGGTCTGCAAAACCCGTTGTCGTTGGTTCGATTCCAACTTTACCAGCCTTTTTTTGGTAGATAGCTCAGTAGGTAGAGCACGTGAATGTATTTTTAAGTGTTTTGTATATAAAGAAAGAAGTATGTGCGGGCTGTGTCACGCACGCCAAGTTTATAGTTTTAACTGGCAAATAGACCACACCATTTAGTGAGATTTGGGCGTTAGAAACCTCACCGCCGCCATGGTGTTAGAGATGGCAGGTTGCTTAGCTGTTGCTTATCCTTTAACTGAAGGAACAGTAAAAACTATTTTAATTGGACTATCCCAATGAGCGGGCGGCAGGGTGATACCTGTGAGATAGTCTAGGGCTCGTGGCGGGACCAGATACTTAGTAAGAAGGACTGAATACCGCATGTATAAATTAGGAAAATTTCTTACTATATCAATTAACATATACACGGGTTTTAACTTATTAAATTAAGGTTTCTAGTGTGACCCGGAAGAGTCCCACCAGTTAAGTGGTAAAAGAGGATGAAAAAAACTTAGCCGAGTAGAGAGTATGGCTCTACACTGTTTTAACAAAATTTTTGTTTTGCTCATTGACCAAGTGTCGAAGGAGCGGAGATAGCGGAAACGCTATCGTATATGCCGGATTAGCTCAGTTGGTAGAGCATCTCACTTGTAATGAGGCGGTCACCTGTTCGAGTCGGGTATCCGGCACCATATGCGGAAGTAGCTCAATTGGTAGAGTTCCTGCCTTCCAAGCAGGTTGTTGCGGGTTCAAGCCCCGTCTTCCGCTCCATTATGTTTTAAATGGCACGCTATTCTAGTCATATATACAAATTATTGTAAAGGAAAACTTCTAGAGCGCATATTTATTGAGGTTGCAGTATGTACTAAGTGGTAATCAAGTCATATGTTAGGGTAACCACATATCAAGGCTTTAAAACGAAAGTGCTTTTTTGGCAACAAAAAGTAGTCTTTGGAGAAAATCTACTTGACCTAAGGCATAGATTTACTCAATAAATGCCATTTTTTATAGATTTGTTATTAAATACTTTATTTTTTTATAAAAATATATTATAATTAAATAAAGGAAGTGATATATAAATGGGAAAGTTTAAATTTTTTGATAAAAATGAATGTTTTATAGAATATGAATGGGCTTTTGGTGGAGATTTTTTAGAAACTCTATTTAAAGATAAATATAAACATAAATATTCTATGATAGGAGATGGAATATATAATCTTGTATTTATAGATGATAAGATTTATTCTATTGATATTAAGAAAACAACTACTTTACTTGCTAATGATGGTAAAAAAGCTTATAGAGATACAACAAAAGACCAAGTGGTGGATGCAATCACAAATAAATTAAGAGAGAATGGTGTAAATTGTACTGTCAATAGCGGTAAGTTTATAACTTTTAAACATAATGATTTTACTTTTAAAATCGAGGTAGTTAAGAAGGCGGCAATTCCCGCCTAAGAAATGCAGCCCTCGGAAGTCTTCGGACTGACCGTGAAAGCTCAAGTATCTTCGGAACTATGAGAAAGGCATGATTTCTATATTGCTCTTTAGTTCAGTTGGCTAGAACGTCGGATTCATACCCCGAAAGTCACAAGTTCGAATCTTGTAGGAGCAACCATTTTGATATAAAGCGTAACCTAGTATCCAAGTCAGCCCAGCCGGCTTTAGGGAGTGTGAGGACTAGGATAAAGACTGACCTAAAGGACAAGAAGCCACAGTTCGCGCTTATATATGGGGCATTAGCTCAGCTGGGAGAGCGTCTGCTTTGCACGCAGAAGGTCAGCGGTTCGATCCCGCTATGCTCCACCATATTTGAAATGAAGGCATTTTATAGTGCTACCTATAAAGAAAGTGAGACGACTATGGAAAAACAAGAACTTTTAAAGCAAGAACAGGAGGCATTCCTGAAATACCGCCAATATTCGGTGGATGGTAGGAATATTCTTGCATCATATTGGTTAAGAAAAAGTAAAAAATTAGCTAATATGAAAAGACTTGCAGCTGCTTTAACAAAAAGACAGTTAAAAGCGAATGGGATTACAAAGTTAAACACTGTAAAGATTTAGCGGCGACCGCGGTCTATCATGTGACATATCAAGGTTATTCGCAAGTATAACCGGCGGCCGCGCATCTCATTATGTTGGGTCAGCATGCGTTTTCGACAAGTAGTTTCTAGAACGAAAAGAGAAAACAAAAGTAAAAGTAAGGTCGACTAATTGCTGTAGAATTCGCCCGACACCAATTAAATATTCAAGAGCTGGTCAGTAGAGTGTGCAGAAAGCTCTTTTTAAAAACACGGGGTTACTCTATATAGAGGCGGACAAGGCTTTGGCGTATGAAACAGGACGGTGGGACGCGAGTGGCCTCTAATCTATATTGCCAGGTGGTGAAGCGGTAACACAGCGGACTTTGACTCCGTCATTCGCAAGTTCGAATCTTGCCCTGGCAGCCATTATGTTATTTTAATCGCGATTTTAGAATATAAGGAGGAATGAAAATATGTTTAAAGTTTTAGTTATTAATGCTAAAGATGAAAAAGATATTTGCTTTTCTAAAGAATATACAATAAAAGCAGATGCTGAAAAATATTATAGATTATTTAAAAATAGTATGATTACTCAAAAAGATAATATTTATAGAGAAGCAGATGAACAATTAGAAAAAACTGAATTAAAATATACTGATATTATATTATATTTATATGAAGATGATAAAAGAATTAGTAAATTTATGATTGGTTAATCCAATCTTCCTATGGGGGTATAGCTCAGTTGGTTAGAGCGCTTGCCTTACAAGCAAGAGGTCCAAGGTTCGAGTCCTTGTACCCCCACCATTGATGTGGGCATACTCAAGTTTGGCTGAAGAGGGCACCCTGCTAAGGTGTTAGGTCGAGTTCTCGGCGCGAAGGTTCAAATCCTTCTGCCCACGCCAGAAAACAAAAACCTATTTAGGTTTTATATATATTAATACGCGGCCTTCAATCTGTAAGTACTATGCGTATATTCAATTAGAAATAAGACTTTGTTTAAAATAAGGCACAAAGCATTGTCATGTGCGGGAATAGTGGGGCTTACAGGCGAGGATTTCCGCACTCTAATTGCTATTGTTTGAAAGAAGGGATAAAATGCTAAAATATAATCACTATTTACAAGAATTGGGTATTAAGCCAACTGATTTTCCTTTTGGGGACTATGATGAAATAGATTGTGACCCAAGATACCAAGAAGATGAAGAAGGTTTTAGAGATGCAGAATTTTGGTCTTTAGATTATACTCTTGCTTGTTATATATATTCACATCTTTGTTATTTTAGAGATTATTGTTTAGTAGCTCATCCTGGATATATAACGGGAGAACAATGGGCAAATTATTTGAATAAGATGATTAAAGCTTTCAAATTATATATAGAACCTGATGAAATAGATTATACAAAATCAGAAGAAGAAAGAAGACAAATGTCTAAAAATAAAGAAAAACAAATAAAATATGGAATGAGGCTATTTATAAAATACTTTGGTTATCTTTGGTATTAATTATATGGTGAGATTGGTGTAGTAGTAGCACATCAGTTTGTGGCACTGATAGTAGGGGAGCGTAACCTTTATCTCACCCCATAGATGGCTGGGTAGCCAAGGGTTTTAAGGCGCAAGTCTGCAAAACTTGTATCGTGGGTTAGAATCCCACCCCGGCCTCCATATAAAAATAAGAAAGGAAGTTATCAATATGGGAATGTCATTAGATTTAAAAACTAGAAGTTTGACCCCAGAAGAATATAAGGGTTTATTAAATAAAGAAATCTATCTTAGTAGATGGGATTTATCTTTAAAAACAAAAGAAGAATTAGAAAATAATTATAAAACACTATTTTTTGATATAATTAATCACATGACAGTAAAAGATTCTTGTGGAAAATTATCTTTAGTTATTAGTGATATAAAAGCAAATGAAGATTTATTTGATTTCTTTATGAGAACTTGGCAAACTATTGTAGAAGATTTAGATTATGCCGTAGATATGGATGATAATGACCTTTATGAATATATAACATTTGATGAATGGAAAGAAAATGTTTATGATGAAGATTATTATATAGAAAGAGAAGTTACAGAAATGAGAGATGGAAGTTGTGTACTTTCACAAGCTCGATTTTGGTAATTTTTGACAAATAAAAAAAGTTTTTATATAATATATATGTAAGATAAATAAAGGCTCATGGACAGCAAAATTTTTCCTATTAAGGAGAAGAGGTAATTTTAACAAATTACAGTTAGTACCAATTTTTGGTAAAAAAGTAAATGATGGATTACTGCGACTGTCACATATAGGGTAGATGAGGTAGAGCCTAGAAATATAAACCAAGAGGCTACTCTATAGACGGTTGATATTAACATATACACGGCAAAGATTATATTTAGGATTATTATGTTTTATTTGAAAATTATTTATATAAGATAATCTGTTGCCTGTATTAGATGCGGGCGGCGACTAAGCTGCCCATTTTTTGTATATAGAGATGTCGTTCAATGGTAGGACTACGGTCTCCAAAACCGTGTATCTGGGTTCAAATCCTAGCATCTCTGCCATGTGTATATTATGCGCGGCGGCCGGTTAAGGCCTCTTTAACCTAGCCTTATCCCATACATAACCAACCGCCGCATTTCTAATAAATATTGATTTTTATAAGAAAATATTATATAATTTATATATAAGAAAGAAGGGATAGTATGGCAAAAAGAGGAGGTGCTTCTCATAATGGAGAAGGGCATTACATTATTACTCAAGCTAATTTAGATAAAAAAGGAAAAACTAATAAAAAACTTAGAAGAAATCCTATGGCATCTAAATATTTAACAGCTAGAGGACAAGAATTAAAAGATGCTGCTGCTGAATATGTTAAACTTCACCCTCCAGGGTCAGGTAAGTCAGGAAGAAAAAAAGCAGCTGCAATGAAGGCTATTGAAAAGAATACAGGAGTTATTGTTACCTCATAACAGGAGGTGAACAATATGGCTCTTAATAAAGCAATTCAATATGGAAAAGAAAAAAGAAAACAATATATTGGTAAGAATTATTGTAAATTGGTAGATGGAACTTGTCGTAATCATGGCTCTTGTCCATGGTGCTATGATACAAGAACTAAGAAGAACAGAGAAAAAGATAAAATCGCAAAACAAGAAATATTAAATTATATTAAATATCGTTAGGATAAAAGACACTTTACAGCAAAAGAATGGACGCCCATCATTGGGGGCGAATAGCTTAATAGGTAAAGCAACTGACTTATAATCAGTAGATTTAGGTTCGATTCCTAATTTAATTACTGTGTCTTGTTTTCTATGGCTGGATAGCTCAGTTGGTAGAGCACGAGACTGAAAATCTCGGTGTCCCTGGTTCAATCCCAGGTCCAGCCACCATGTTTATGGAGGTGTGGTGGAATTGGTAGACACACAGGACTTAAATAAAATTTGAGCATCTAAGTAGGAAACTCTTAGTATGAATGATGGCTAATTCGACGAAAACCTTTATTTAGGTAAAGGCAACGACGAGCTAAATTAGCGACATAGTCGCTATAAATGTGTAGAGACTATACACCATCAACCTAAGGCATTAGCTATGGTTAAGAAATAGTCCAGACTACAACGCAAGTAATTGCGGCTATAGTGATATAGTGTGGCAAGAAAATCCTGTGGTCGAAAGACCGTGAGGGTTCAAGTCCCTCCACCTCCACCATATGCGGAGATACCCAAGCGGCTCAAGGGAACGGTCTTGAAAACCGTCAGGTCGGGAATACCGGCGCCTGGGTTCGAATCCCAGTCTCCGCGCCATTTGGGGGAGTAGCGAAGTGGTTAAACGCGGCAGACTGTAAATCTGTTCCTTCGGGTTCGGTGGTTCGAATCCACCCTCCCCCACCATATGCGGGAATGATGTAATGGTAGCCATGCGAGTCTTAGAAACTCGTGGACTTTGTCCGTGCAGGTTCGAGTCCTGCTTCCCGCACCATAATAAATATAAAATTAGGCAATAGTAAATAAATAACTCATTCTATTTTTAAAATATTTTAGAAGGAGATGAGCTAAAATACCAAAAGCATTAGACTTAACAGGTCAAAAATTTGGAAAATTATTAGTTTTAAAAAGAGTTCCTAGTAAAAATAATAAAACTTATTGGTTATGCCGTTGTCAATGTGGTATCGAAAAAGAAATACAAACAGGACATTTAAAATCTGGAGCTATTTCAAGTTGTGGGAGTTCTCAATGTAAACAAAAAATATTACAAGAATATAAAAAAGAATGTCTAATATGTAAGAAAGTTTTCACGACTAATTTTAATAATAGAATATATTGTTATGAATGCAGTCCTAAACAAGAAGAAGGAGATATTAATAAATATCAAAAGACGAAGAAAAGGGCTATAAAACATCAATTAGTAATATATAAAGGTGGGAAGTGTGAAAAATGCGGGTATGATAAATGTGAAGGAGCTTTGCAATTTCATCATACTAATCCAAAGAAAAAAGATTTTGCATTGGGAGATATAAATATTAGTAAAGATTTTCAAATGGAAGAATTGTATAAAGAAATTGATAAATGCCAATTATTGTGTGCTAATTGCCATGCAGAGGAACATTTTGACAATTAATCTTTAATGTCTCGCTAGCATAATGGATAATGCACAGGTCTTCTAAACCTGCGATTCCAAGTTCGAGTCTTGGGCGGGACGCCAGATTTATTTTTATAGTTGTGGAGAAAGGAATATTTATGACAAGAAGTAAAGGAAACCTACCCTCCCTTAGGGGATTAAAAGGGAAGATTTTTAACGGAAAGGTCATTGGTTTATTTATAATCTTTTTTATAAGTATATTTTTCATTTTTACTACTATATCTTATATAGGAATGAAAACAGGAAATAGTGATAATATTGTTGAAGCTAAAGAGTTAAGTTATGAAACAAAAATAGTTGATGAATATGCAAGAAAATTAGAAAAAGAACAAGGATATGAAGAAGTTATTTATCAACTAAATAAAATAGTAGAATTATCAGAGCAAAGTCATATACCTTATAAGATTACTTTTGATATAGATGATAGTCTTGAAGATATATTTATAAAAAGATATGACTATTTTGTAAAATATTATAAAACACAAGTGCATGACAAAGTTTATTTATTTAAAAATCAAACAGAGTGTGATAATTTTATTCAAAATATTAGTCAATATGATAATCAGGAATATGTGATTGAAACAACTAGAGAGATGGTAAATAGAGAGACTTCTGAAGAAGAAGTTAATAGTATAATAGAAATTAAAAAACAAGAATATGAAGAGGCACAAGCTAAAGCCGCAGCAGAGGCTGAAGCAAAAAGATTAGCAGAAGAAAAAGCAAGACAAGAAGCTGAACAAGAACAAACCACAACAAATTATACATATAGTTCTAGTTCATACAATTTGTCAGACTTGCAGGCTTATGCATATAATTTAGTAATAAATCAATATGGATGGTCTGAATATGATTTTCAATGCTTAGTAAATTTATGGAATAGAGAATCTGGCTGGAATCCAAATGCTCATAATAGTTATTCAGGAGCACACGGTATCCCACAATCTTTACCAGCTTCAAAAATGGCAAGCGAAGGTGCTGATTATTATACAAATGGAGAAACTCAAATACGTTGGGGATTAAAATATATATTAGGAAGATACGGATCTCCATCAGCAGCTTGGGCGCATTCTCAAAGCACAGGTTGGTATTAAAAATATTATAAGAAAGTAGGGAAAATAATGACAATAGAAGAATTAAAAACTACCCCTACGGTTCAATTAAGTTATCTTATAACAGAGGCTGCTGAAAATAATAATCAAAATTTAGTAAATATTTATGCTTATGAATTAGCAAGCAGGATATATGTTCCTAATCAAGCAGGAGTTACCTTTGAAAAATTATTAACTGATTTTGGTTATTCAGTTGAATCAGAGGTAGAAGAAAAAGGTCAAAAACAAATAAAAAAATTGACTTTAAAATAAAAATATTATATAATTTATATATAATAAAAAAGAAAATTAGTAGTTCAAGATGAAGTAGACCTTAGGTGAGCTCAAAATCTAACAGAACCTATTGCAAATGAAAAGTCTAATAAATCCATTATAATTGAATTGCAATATATATTATAATGTCCAGAACACCGTCCTTGGTGGACGGAGCTCTAAGTGTGAGTCTTAGCTAATTTTAAAATATGGCGTCGTGGTGAAGTGGTTAACACATTGCCCTTTCACGGCAACATTCGCGGGTTCGAATCCCGCCGACGTCACCATTTATAATGAAAGGGTTGATGAATATGATATATATATGCCCTACTTGTAGTAAAGAGTTTAAAACTAAAGGAGAGGTAACTGCACATTTTTTAAAGTGTTGGAAAGAACAAAACCCTCATCATAAATCTAAGTCAGCTCCTCGTAGTGAAGATATAACTACAATCGAGGTGAATGAAGACATTATGGCTTTCTTTGATAGTTTGAAAGGGGACGATGACAATGAACGAAGTAATGGTTAAAACTCATTTAATTATTACTGATATACACGATGAATACCATATAAAATGGTGTGGTAGTATTAAAGATACTACTCCACTAATGGAGAATGGTAAACCCGTTTTTGTTATTCGTAGTAAAGAGGGGGCCGTAGAGATGAATACGGTTGATATGAAATATTTGGAAGATGTTGCTAAAAAAATGACAGCTCCGAGAGGAAGAACTGCATTAACTACCGATACTGCAAGGATAAATATTAAACAAATAGACGGAACTGAAAAAACATTGGGAATTTTAACCCATGACCATATTAAACAATTTGCACCTATGTATGATGCAGTATATTATAGATAAAATATGCCGTGTGTCCGGGCGGTGAGGGAGCGGTCTTGAAAACCGTTGGTCTTAGGACCGTGAGGGTTCAAGTCCCTCCTCCCGCACCATTATCGGGGCGTAGTTCAGTTTGGTAGAACGCTTGGTTTGGGTTACGAGATTTCTATTAAAGAGTAAAATATTATGATAGAAGAGACACAAAAAAAAGGAACTCTAACAGAATTACATTGTATTTTAGATTTAACTGAATTAGGAATTAGAACTTTAACTCCTACTGATGAAGCATCTAAATATGATGTTGTTGCTGATGTTGATGGAAATTTTATTCGTATTCAATGTAAAACAAGTAGATGGGCTTCAGATACATCTGTACCTGAATCAGCTTTTTATATAGATACTTGTTGTCAGACAACAAATACGAAAACCACAATTAGACATATGTATTCAGAAGATGATATTGATTATTTTTATACCTATTTTAAAGGTCAAGGATATTTAGTTTCAATTCAAGAAGCTAATGGAAAAACTTTCCGTTGGAGATATGAATATCCTAGTACTGGACAAAAGGCAGGAGTTCATATCGCTGACGAATATAAAATTGAGGAGGTTATAAACTCTTTAATAGTCTAAGACTAACCTGGACCAAGAGGTCGCATGTTCAAATCGTGTCGCCCCGACCATGTGGTTCGTTGGTCTAGTGGTCTAAGATGCCGCACTGTCACTGCGGAGGTCACGGGTTCAAATCCCGTACGAACCGCCATTAAGTTTATAATTGTGTTTATAATAGATAAGAAGGAGGTTAACCTATGGTAAAAGTTGTAGATTCAAAAGAATATATTAATGAAGAAAAAAGAACTGTTGTAACTATTTTATTTGATGAAATGAATAATCGTTTTGAAGGTAAAGCAGTATGTTCAGTAGATGATGATTTTGATATTGATTTTGGTAAAAGATTATCTTATTTAAGAGCAAAAAGAATTATGCTTAGAGCATATAATAAAGAAAATATTAGATATTATGAAGGTCAAAAAGAAAGTTGGAAACAATTTTGTGAAAGAGCTGAAAAAGAAATATCTAAATATGAAAATGCTTTAGATAAGATTAATAATACAATAGATGATATGTTAACTGACTAATGCGGCAGCGGTCGTTTAAAGCCGTATGAATCAAGAATATGCAAATGCATAACCGGCGGCCGCACACTTAATTTATGGGCTTGTTTTGGTTTCGACTGGAACTGATAGAATATCAGAATACAAGTGGTAGGCAGATACCTAAAAGGCACTCTAAAAATAAATGGAAACATTTTATCAAAAATTTCTAATAAAGTTAAATCTTTATTCGCATTTAATTGCGTAGCTTTTGCCTAATATAGGAAGCTAAGAAACTTTTATGCAAAGTATCAGTAAGCGGACAGAGAAACGCATAATCGTATTAACTTATTAAAGACCGCCGCATAGCAAATTCTTCTCTTATATGATTTGCTATTGTGAACTAATTTTAATATAGGAGCCTCCTCTGAACGTGGGTGAACATAATTGAGATGAGGATAGAATCGTCACCCTGACCCATATATATGTATGGTAAAACTTGTAACGTAAGAATGAGATTTCTGGTATGGCTAGGTTTTAGGACGCGGGTTCGAACCCCGCCAGGTCCACCATGGGTCGTTAGCTCAGTAGGTAGAGCACGTGACTTTTAATCACGGGGTCTGGAGTTCGAACCTCCAACGACCCACCATTTTAAAAATAAAAAAGGAAGAGGGTAATAAATATGAAAATAGAACAATTAAATGAAGATAACAAAGTAATAGCAACCTATTATTCAATTCAAGATGCTGCAAAACATATACAATCAAGAGCTAGTGAAATGGCAATTCAATTAAATATTGCTTGGGCAATCATGCATAATACTAGAGCATATAAATATAAATGGCGTCAAGCTAAATAGGAGGATATTATGGAGTTTTATGTATTAAATTATGATTTTAATAAAAAATGTTTATATAATATGAATATCTTTAATAATATTACATTTAAAGAAAGTATTGATGATGCAATGAAAGACTATTATGCAGATGATTTATCCTTTGAAGATTTTAAACAAATAGTTCAAGATTGTTTAAGATATGCTTTTTGGTCTAAACGAGAATATGAATTATTTATAGGAGATGCTTTTGATGAAAATTTAGATAATTATGAAAAGATAGATGTATATTCACAAGTATTGCCTAATTTAGATATATTAACAAATTACATTCTTAATAATTATAAAGTTGAAAAGAATTAAAATTTTTAATATAATATATATAAGAAAAGACAGATACAGCAAAAAATAATATATAAAAGAATTCATTAGTTTTGGGAATTAAATAGAGCTTTTTAACTGTCTTGTTTTATATGGTGGAAATGGTGTAATGGGTAACACGCTTATTAACAAAATAAGAGCTATGAGTTCGAATCTCAACTCCACCACTGGTCACGTTTGTAAGTGTCGTTAAAACTTACATATACCATTCGGAGGTGGCTGACCCTTAAACAGTGGCTGAGCTCGGTCTCTTTGAGCTAGTAAGACTTACGCAACTCTATGGCGATTCTCGAGATTACATATGTAAATATGTTGCCATAGAAGGTATAATTAATTAATTTTTTATATAACAGGTTTTACGGTGCGGTTGTCCTTAATCAAATCGCCCACTTATATATCGTTATAGTCTAAAGAGTAGGACTCTAATGGCAACTATTCGGTGGTACCATTGGCGATATTGGTGCAATTCCAATTAACGATACCTAAAAGCGAAATTGTGATGCTTTATAAATAATAACAATTTCATATTTTCATTTCTTCCAAAGAGAATATATTAAGTAGAGAGGAGTTGTTAAAACTCCTTTCAACGATTTTGGGAGAGGGAGGATAACATGGAAACAATAGTATTAAAAGATAATAAAAGTAGATTTAAAAAATGGATAAAGAGAATATTTATAAGTGCGGTAATCATTTCTATAATAACATTTTTTAGTTGTTTAAGAATTAGATATGAATATTATAAAATAGACCCAGATCTAAACCGCACAACATTAGGCATTTCCGCAGACAAAGGATTAAAGTATGATGCAGAAATAGCTAGAATAGAAAAAGCTAAAGAAGATGGATATTTGATAGGTTCTTTTGATTATGAAGATATTGTTGAATATAAATGGGTAATTAAATGGTTTAAAACTCCTACTAATGATAAACAAATAGTATCTTCTATTGAAGATAGTGTATGTATAACTGTATATGCGAGTCAAATAACTTTAAATAATCAAGTTTATTTTTTAAATGAAAAAGATATGAGTTCTTTAATATCTAAATTAAATGAATTATATCCTGAAGAAAATTTTAATGCAAAAATGACTTTTGTTAATATAAATAAAATATCAAATGATATAGATAAAATAATAGCAAATTATCAATCTACTATTGATAATAAATAAAAAATATTATATAATGATAATGTAAACAAAAGAAAAATTTTATTAAATAAATTGATTAAAATTTTAATTGATTTATTAAAAAAATTATTATATAATATAAATGTAAAGAAAAAAGAAAAATAAGGTTTTATGGGTGGTCATAAATTAAATGTGTATCCGTTATCGTGCAGCCTTAAACTAAGATAATCTTAGAATAGGAGTTTGTGAAACCCACTAAATGAGCAGGGTAATGCTTAATCAGTAGTTCTCCTTTATCAAAAACATACGGCAATAAGCCCATTTATAAGTTTCTATATCGCTACTTGTTTAGGTTCTTATTAAAAACTTAATGTAGCACCTTGATATCGCGGGGTGGAGCAGTCTGGTCAGCTCGCTTGGCTCATTTGACCTGTTTTAGATAGTTGAAGATTATTAAAATGGATATAAATTCAAATTTTAAAGGTAGCATAACTGAAATGGAATGTGCGTTAGCATTTACTAAATTAGGTTATTATATAAGTCTTCCTTTTGGAGGACAAGCACGATATGATTTTCTTGCTGATATAAATGGAAAAATTATAAGAGTGCAGGTAAAAACTGCTAAAGATAATGGGAATGGAAGTTTTTCAATAGAATGTAGAAATTCTCATTATTTACAAGGACATCATACTCATACTAGATATGGAAAAGATGAAATTGATTATTTTGCTACCTTCTTCAATAATAAATGCTATCTCTTTTCTATTGAAGATTGTGGTAGCACTAAAACAATTAGGTTTGAAAAACCTTCAAATGGGATAAAAAGCACTATTAATTGGTGTGAAGATTATGAATTAGAGGAGGTTATTAAGACTATCTAATTCAAAGTTCGAATGAACCAAGAGGTCGTGGGTTCGAATCCCACCCACCGCAACCATTGATTATTAATTGATTTTTTATAAAAATTAATTTATAATATATATGTAATAAATAAATATTACAAATAATTATCACTCACTTATGAAGCCTCAGAAGCCCTATATTGGAACTGACAGTACACTGGTTTGATGGTTTGGGTGTGCAAAGTAAAATAATCAAACTTCGTTATAAATGAATAATAATATACAAAACTAAACAATGAGTAGTGCTATCCTGATGTTTTGTAAAAGGTAAAAGCTAACGATGGTGACTCTGGAGCATAGTAATCCATCTACCCGTGTATTATTCATTTATAAGGGGGTTTGGCTATAATGATTACCCTAGGGAAAGCTGCTGGTAAACCCTAACCGAACAAAGTAGCAGGGAAAGTTATAAGAGGACTAGACAGGTTCGGCTCTCTAGTATGAATAACGAATACCAGCCATTCTTTTATAAGATATGGCTATGAATAAATTAGTATACTTAGCCTGAGATATCTAAGTCCTAAGTTAGGCATTATTTCTATCCTAGTTATAAATCTAATTTATTCATAGGCATACCTTATAATCAAACAGAGAGCAAATGGTGAAGCGTCCATAATACAAAGAAACCACATCCACCGCAAGGCGGCTGATGGCTCTCGTTAGGAAGAATATGTCTCGGGCGAATTCTGTTTTAACAAAATACTGTGAGTGGCGAAAGATAAACGCACGAAAGAAAATAGAGGTATCGAAATAGGGACGCCAGTGGTGTACTCACTGCGTTATTAGATGAACAGGCGGACTTAGTAATCTAATAATGAACAAATTAATAAAGGCTCCGCAACCCTAATAGATATGTTGGAGAGGTGAAATGCCTACCCTCACAGTCTTAATTTAAAAATAAATGGGAGATGGAAAGGCGATCTCGTGCTCGCGGCTACCCATATTGCGACTTGTCCTAATAGACAATGCGACGGGTATGGAAGTAACAACATGCAGAGAATAAGACGGAACACCCATCATAAAAAAGTCGGTTCGCAAAGCAAGTGTAGGTTGGCTTGTAATTATCACTCTTTTAGATATATATAATATATCAGTACACTTATATAAAAGACAGGTTATTTATTAACCTGTCTTTTTCTTTTTGCACAAATGAAAAATTTTTGGTATAATATAAATGTAAGTAAAGAATAGTGATATTTATATCATTTGCTTATACTTTTAAGCCTCAGAACATTAAGTTCAGAAACTTTACTTACATTCAATCCCTTTCCTGGCAGCTTCGGCTGCCTTTCTTTTTATTTGAAATAATATTAAAAATATAGTATAATATTTATATAGAGAAAATTAAGGAGGTGTAATTATGGGAAGAACTTTTATTACAGGAGATTGTCATGGTAGTTTAGATAAAATTATAAATTTCATTAAAAAATTTGACCTTAAAGAAGGAGATAGTATAATTGTTTGCGGTGATTTAGCTTTAGCTTGGCGTAAAGACCAAAAAGATTACAATTATCATATTGAAAATTATGAAGCTAATTGTAATGGAGTTGATTTATATTGGATAGACGGTAACCATGAAAATTTTGACATTATAAAAAATTGGAATTGTGAAAAAGAAATATATAATAATTCACCTCATATACATTATTGCCCTAGAGGGAGCGAATTAATAATAGGCGTTGAAGTAAATGAAAATCATACTATTTTAAGAAAATGTTTATGTTTAGGAGGAGCAGATAGTGTAGACAAATTTAGAAGAACTAAACATTTATCTTGGTGGGAAGAAGAAACTATTACAGAAGACGATATAAAAGATATAGAAGGAAACTATTATTATGTATTTACACATTGTTGTCCTTATTCAATTTTTAATCCTAATAGAATTTATTTATGTACTTTAGATAATATTACTGAGAGTAATGCAATACACGAAAGTGAATATATGTTAGATAAGGTAAAAGATAATATTGAATTTGAGAAATGGTTTTTTGGACATT
>Ga0310695_10005607_pt1 | contig 21761 bp, 21 predicted proteins | sample RumenRJG_04DNA_FD_203882 | JGI IMG/M metagenome (GOLD analysis project Ga0310695, IMG submission 203882) | Bovine rumen microbial communities from Lethbridge, Alberta, Canada - RJG_04 (v2) (version 2) | ecosystem: Host-associated > Mammals > Digestive system > Stomach > Rumen | place: Canada...
AAAGCTGTCATAATTGTCTATAAGTAGAATCATTCTATCCCTCCATCTGCTAATCTTAAAGCATTCATTACTGCTCTTGCCTTATTGTTGCACTCTTCAAATTCATTCTCAGGCACACTGTCTGCAACAATGCCTGCACCAACTCTAATGAAAACCTTTTTGTCCCTTGCAAATGCAATTCTGATTGCAATGCAAGTGTCTAAATTGCCGGTTAAATCTATGTATCCAATAGCTCCACCATAGATTCCTCTCTTATTGTCTTCAAGCTCATTGATTATCTCACAAGCCCTTATCTTTGGGGCTCCGGATAATGTACCCGCGGGAAGGATTGAATCAATTGTGGATAAGTAGTCATAATTCTCTCTTAGAATTCCTTCAACAGTTGAACCTATATGCATCACATGGGAGAACCTTACAATATCCATGTATCTATTCACCTTAACAGATCCTATTTCACTTATTTTACCAATGTCATTTCTTCCCAAATCAACCAGCATATTATGTTCAGCCAATTCCTTTTCATCAGCAAGCAAGTCCTCTTCCAATAATCTGTCTTCCTCGTCTGTTTTTCCTCTTGGCCTTGTTCCTGCAAGAGGGAAAGTGTAGACTTGATTGTCAACAAGCTTTACAAGGGTTTCTGGACTTGCACCTGCAATCTCTATGTCATCACTTGAGAAATAGAACATATAAGGTGAAGGGTTTGTAGTTCTTAAGACCCTATAAACATCAAACAGGCTTCCTTCAATATCCGCTTCAATTCTATTTGAAAGCACGACTTGGAATATGTCTCCTTCTGTAATGTAATCCTTTGCCTTTTCAACCATATCGCAGTATTCATCTTTTGAAAACAAGTATCTGAAATCGGATTTGAGTTCAATAGGTAAATGTTTGGTAATTTCCTTCCTAATCTTATCTATCTCTTCCAAGGAATCTATTTCCCTCATTTTTTGACTAGCTTCCAATGTTTTCTTATTGGTTAAATGATGATTGAAATCATCATCAAGCAAATCCACAATATTATCTGCCTTAATGATATCCACTATGTCCAAAATGGATTTGCATGCTTCAGCATAGTTTTCTTCAATGAAACGTTGATCTTCACTTATTTCCATATTAACAATGACAACAATCTTTTGCTTAAAATTGTCAAATGCAATTACCTTATCAAAAAGCATCAAATCAACATCCTTGAATGCATCCTGATTCTGTGCATCCAAGATAAGTGAAGGTTCACTGTATTTAATGTAATCATAAGAGAAATATCCTACAAGCCCTCCTGAAAAAGGAGGCATCCCTTCAATCTTTGGGGATTTGTTCTCTTCCACAATTTCTCTGATATACTCTCCAGGATTATCAGTTTTGACTTTAAAGCATTTGTCTTCATCATCTTCTATTTCACAATCACTGAAACTTGACATGCCTTTAATGGAGAGATTGCCGTCTTGACAGGTAATTTCAAGAATAGGATTGAAACCTAAGAAACTGTATCTTCCCCAATTTTTAGAATCCTCTACACTTTCAAGCATGTAGCAATGATTGCTTAAGATCCTAAGTCTTCTTAAAACTTCAATAGAAGTTTTTGTATCTGAAAATATCTCGCAGCTAATTGGAATCCTTTTATAGGAAGGATCCTTAGCTATTTCTTTTGCTTCTTCAATATTGGGGAAAAACACTTTTAATCTCCTTTATTATATTATACTTTTTAAAATTATTTTTTAATCATATATTTTAATTATATATTTTAAATAATGTATACTTTATTATGTATAATGTACTATTTAAATCTTTGTTGTATAAAAATGTACATTAACTAAAAACATTGGCAAATAGATAAATAATAAAAAATTTAAATAATGATTTAATATAATTATTAACATTATTCAATATATTTTTAAAAATAATAATTATTTCTAAAATGAAAACGATAATTATTAACTTCGTTTAGTTTATAAGTTAACTAAAAAAATAATTTATGAATAATTTCATTTTAAAAATCTAATCCAAAGCCATAAATAAAAAGGTGGACATCATGAGGATAAATTACTTATCAAGGCAAGATATAAAAATCATCTTGCATTATCTTGGATACATTATGATAGGGATAGGGGTAATATTGCTGGTTCCCATATTAATAGACCTTTGCTACCTTGAAAATAGATACTTTATTGGATTGATTCCACCAGCAATATCAATTGGATTAGGTTTTTTATTTGTTGAAATGTTTAAGCAGTATGATAAACTTAAATTCAAGCACAGCATGTTCATATCAAGTGTCGCTTGGCTATGGGCAGGATTTGTAGGCGCTATCATAATGATGCTGATATTAGACATATCATTTATAGATGCCTTTTTTGAAAACATTTCCGCATGGACCGGAAGTGGATTGACCATGTTCAGTGACGTTGAATCACTGCCAATGTCCATCCTATTTTTAAGAAGTCTTGAGCAATGGATTGGAGGATTAGGAGTGGTAATCATTTTCATTAACCTCCTTATTAAACCTGGAACCTCTGCATTCAAGCTATACAAATCAGAAGCAAGAGACGATAGGATTAGGCCAAACATTAAGAATACCCTTAACAAAACAATACAAATATATCTTATTTACACTTTATTCGGTATCATCCTATATCTTTTGGCAGGACTTCCTCTCTTTGACTCTATAAATCTTACATTTACAACCATTTCCACTGGAGGAATGTCAATAAAGAATGCAAATGTAGGATTCTATAACAACAACATTGTCTATCTGATTACAATGGTTTTAATGTTGCTTGGGGCTACAAGCTTTACAGTCCATTACAATCTGGTTAAGACAAAAGGAAAATCAATAATAAAGGATATACAATTCCAAGCCATTATTCTAAGCATAATTATCAGCGGAATACTGATTGCTGCAATAACCCATATGGCTCCAATGAACGTAATATTCCATATAGTCTCAGCAGTGACAACAACCGGTGCGAATATCGCAAGTTCCAGCGAATTGGCATCCTGGGCACCTGCCTCATTGATTATCATTATGCTATTGATGGTGATGGGAGGTTCCTCTGGATCAACTGTAGGTGCTGTAAAGACAATTAGGGTAATTACATTCTTAAGAGGCATAAACCTCACTGTAACAAACGTAATCGCTCCTAAAAGGGTTGTAAATACAAAAATAGCAAACAAAACATTTAATGAAAGGGAAATAAAGGAAGCTTCTTCCTACATAGCCGTTTATCTGATGTTTTTGATTGTATCATGGATAATTATGACTTTCTATACAAATGATCCAATCAATTCATTGTTTGATGTGACATCTACAATAGGTAACGTTGGATTAAGCACAGGCATGATAAATGGAAGCTTAGCTACACTCCCAAAAATAATGCTAATATTCCTAATGTGGATAGGAAGATTGGAAATCATCCCTATTTTACTTACAATACAATTAGGATTCAGAACATTTGACCAAAGCTTAAAATTAGCTAAAAGAAAGTTCAGAAGAATAATTAACTTAAGATAATACATAAGTTAATTACTCATAAAATCATAATTATTAGTATTGAGAAGTTAAGTGGGGAAAATTAATGGTTAGTGAAACACAACTCGTATACATGGCTATACAAATAATATACATAATTTTAGGAATTGCATTTTTCTTTGGACTTTATTTAGTGAGTTCATATATACTCAAATATCTCAAGAGAAATAGGCATAAGAGATTATTGAACTCAACAGAATATTTGCCTAAAGAAGAGACTCAAACATTGAAACAAGTCTTTTATCTCATCATCATAACACTTTGTTTTGTAGATATCCTTTATTCCTTAGTGTTTTGGTCATCAGATGACTTTTACAGGCATTTTATTTTCTATGATGTCCTTGTATCATTGATATGCTGTTTGGCAATTAAAAAAGATACCCTAACAGAAAAAATAATCATGATATTCTTAATCCCCCTATCTTCATTGCTACACTCTACCCTTGATGACCCTGCAATATTATTAGTGATATTATTAGCTGTCCACTTTATAGGATTGGCTTATGTAATTAAAGTCTATTATGGCAAATTCATTCATTTCACTGAATCAAATGGATTGGGAATAAGTATCTTATTGTTATTTGGACTTGTATTTGTAAGTTTTATTTTTACCTCCTTTGCAGAAGGAAAAAATTTATTAGACTCATTGGTAATGGTTTCAAATGCATTCACAAGTAATGGTTATGCTGTATTAGGAGACACCCCTATAGGTAAATTGAATAGCCTATTCCTTGTTTGGGGAGGATATATCCTATCAGGAGTAGGTACTGCAACATTAACCGCAGCACTTCTCTCAAGACACTTCAATAAGAGATTTGAAGAATTGGAAGAGCTAATCAAAAACAATAACGATGAAAATGCTGATGATTTAAAAAAAGATGATTAATAAAAAATAAGAATAATAAAAATAAGATTAAAAAATAGAAAATAAAATTCCATCCATTTAATTAAAAGTTCGATTAATTAAACAATGAAATAACTAAGCAACTTGTTTTTTAATTGGTGGCACATAGCGTTTAAGCAATAGTGACAAACTAATTACTGTAACTGAACTTAATGCCATAGCTAGACCTGCCCATTCTGGACGGAAAACTATGCCCCAAATAGGATAAAGTATACCTGCAGCTACAGGAACAAGTATCATATTATATGCAAATGCCCAGAATAGGTTTTCCTTGATTCTTGTCATGACCTTTTTAGAGAACTGTATTGAAGCCACCACATTTTCAAGATCCCCTTCCATAATGACAATGTCACCGCTTTCCATAGCAATGTCTGTACCATTGCCCATAGCTACACCAACATCCGCTTGAGATAATGCAGGAGCATCATTGATTCCATCTCCAACAAACAAGACTCTTTTTCCTTCCTTTTGAAGTTGGCGAACCTTATCGAGCTTATCATTAGGGAGCACATTTGCCATTATATTGTCAATTCCAACTGCATTCGCCACAGTGGAAGCGGTTTTTTCATTGTCTCCTGTAAGCATATATGTTTCAATGCCCATCTTATGCAAGTGATCAATGGCTGATTTGGAACTGCCTTTAATCTTATCCATTAAAGTGATTATTCCCTTGACTTCACCATCCACTGCCATTACAATGGTTGTTTTAGCATCTGAAACAAAATCATTGAACTTATTTAAGACCTCTTCACTAACTTCCACACCTTCTGATTCCATAAGCTTAAGGTTTCCTGCAAGTACTGAAGAATTGGCACCGTCAATTGATACATTTGCCTTTAAACCTTTACCTGTGACATTTTCAAAGTCTTCCACATCCAATAATTGAAGGTCTTCTTTTCCTTCATTTGCCAATTTAATATTGTCTGCTTTGAATCTGTTTAATATGGATTTTGCAATTGGATGGCTTGAATTGTTTTCAACACTTGACAATATTTGAAGGAATTTGCCCTCATCTATGTCAAAGCTTTCAATGTCAGCAACTTCAGGTTTTCCCTCAGTGATTGTACCTGTCTTATCAAATACACATACATCAACATCCTTAGAGCTTTCCAAGGTTTCCCCGTTTTTAATGAGTATTCCATATTCAGCTGCCCTTCCAACACCTACAGTAACTGCAGTTGGAGTAGCAAGACCCAATGAACATGGACATGCAACAACAAGCACGGATATGAGACATGTGAGCGCAAACAGCAAGCCAGAACATGCAACAAAGTACCATAATAGGAATACAATGATAGCTATTGTTAAGATAACTGGTATGAACCAAGCCACTATCTTATTTGCAAGCCTTTGCACAGGAGGTTTAGACCCTTGTGCCTTTTCCACAAGCTGAATGATTTGAGATAAAACTGTTTCTGAACCAATCTTTTGCGCTTCAATCTTCAATACCCCATCCTGATTGATTGTTCCTGAAAAAACATCAATTCCTGCCTTTTTAAGCTTAGGAACAGGCTCACCTGTAATCATAGCCTCATCTACATAGCTTTCACCATCAACTACAATGGAGTCTGCTGGAATCTTTTCACCAGGCTTAACAAGCAAGATGTCACCGATATTGATATCTTCAATATCTATCTCCTTTTCAACTGGATTTCCTTCTGCATCAACAGTTAATAAAGTAGCTGTTTTTGGTTGTAAACCAATAAGCTCTTTGATTGAAGAGGAGGTTTTTCTTTTAGCCCTTGCTTCAAGATAACGACCTATTGTCAAGAAGGAAGGTAACATCACTGCAGATTCATAAAGCATGAAACTTGAATCGAGAACAATGCCAAAAGTACCCAATACACTTGATACAAATGCTACGAGAATACCCATTGAATACATTACATCCATATCCAAGTTTTTATGCTTAAGGGAATTCCATCCTGCCTTTAAAATTGGATAGCTTACATAACAAAATGGGAAAATAGCTATAATCAATGAAAGTTGACCCATAGTGAGTGGAGGAAGCATTATATGGAAGTGCATTATAGCCATTAAGATTGCTGCAAATACAAGACCTACGATGATCCTATATAATTTGCCTTTTAGATCCTTTTGGTATCTTTCCTCTTCATCCATCACATCAAGTTCACCATCAAGGCCAAGATATTCAAATCCCAACATTTCAATGGTCTTTTGAATCTCCTTGAGATTAAGCATATCCCTATAATACTTTATGGTGACTTTTTGATTGGACAAATTAGCATTTGCCTCTACAACACCATCAACACGTGGAAGGAATCTTTCAACATTGTTTACACAGGATGCACAATGCATGCCATCAATTTGAATTACAACTTCATCTTTTGGAACTGTAAATCCCACTGATTCAACGGTCTTATCGATTATATCAGGAGAAATCTTATCATTCAAGACAATATGTGCCTTGTTTGTATTCAAATCCACATTGATGGAATCCACTTCCTCAAGCTTGCCAAGTGATTTTTCTACAAGCAATGAGCAGGATGAGCAGTGCATGCCATCCACTGGAATATCCAATTCTTTTTGAGCCATATTATTCCTCCCAATTAATCATCTGAAAAAAATTAGTTTTTGAAATAAATAAAATTATAAATAAATTATCTGAATATGAACAGAAAAATTAATGAAAATAAAAAAAATAGTTTAAAAAACCATTTTAATTATTCTACATCAAATCCTGCTTCCTTAACAGCACCTGCTAAGTCCACATCGGATACTTTTTCATTGTCATATTCGACTTCTACTTTATTAGCATCTAAATCTACAACAGCAGATTCTACACCATCCAAATCCATCATGCAAAGTTCAACTGCTTTTGCACATGAAGGACAGTGCATTCCGACGACTTTTACTTCTTTTTTATCGATTGCCATATTTTCACCTTTAAATTCTTAATATATAATCTATTATTGTTTTATATAATTATATATATCGAAACATAATATAAAGTTTTGGTATGCCTAAATATCTTATAAATAGTATTTTAAACAATATTCAAGAATTTATAAATAAATTGAAAACAATTCATAAAAATAGAAAAATACCATCATATTAAAAAAATAGTATGGTATTAAATATAAATAATTACATATATTTTATCATGCCTAACGCAGATCTTATTCAAGAACTTATGAAGCAAGCTAACTTGACAGAAGACCAAGGAAATATCGTTAGCGATATTTTTGCACAAAACTTCACCGCAGGTGGTGGAGCGGAAGACGTGATAGTTAACTTGATTGCTGAGAAACTAGGAGTAGATAAAGCAAGAGCTAAAGACATTTACGCTATCGGTGTGACTGTTCTTACTACTACTGGTATCTTGGACAAAATTAAAGGAATTTTTAAGAGATAATAATTTTATTATCTCTTATTTTTTTAAAAAAATAAGTTATTTTTCTGATTTTAACTTCATCCCTATTTAAAAAACTCTTTTTAAGCTGCTTAAAAAATAGGATTATGCTTTAGGATTTCTCCATCTTGAATTACAGTCAAAATATTATCATTATTTTCTAAAGACTCAATTTTATCAATTGGATTCTCTTTTACAATAATCATATCCGCTATTTTACCTACTTCAATGGAACCTAAGTCATTTTCCTGATTGAAGAATCTTGCACCTTCAATTGTTCCTGCTTGAATAGCTTCAAGTGGACTTAATCCTACATCAACAAGGTATTTCAACTCACCGAGGTTTCTTCCATGGTCTATTACACCACAGTCAGAACCCATTAGGAAACTCACTCCCTCTTCATAAGCGGTAGCTATGTTTTCCTTTTGTATTTTAACAACTTCTTTAAGTTTTTTGACCTTGTCATCTGCAAAATTATCCCAAACTGGGAAACCTTCTTTAATTAATGTGTGGTGTACAACCAATGTTGGAGTTAGATACATTCTCTTTTTGGCAAGTAGCTGTGAAATCTTCTTATCAATGAAAGTACCATGTTCAATGGATTTCACCCCTGCCTTTGCACATCTTTCAATTCCTTCCAAACTGTGACAATGAGCCACCACTTTCAAGTTATGATTTTCTGCCTCATCAACAATTGCTTTAAGCTCTTTCTTATTGAATTGTGCAATGTCTGGAGAAGTGTATGGGGACAGAATGCCTCCGCTTGCCATGATTTTAATGAAATCTGCACGTGCCCTTATGACTTCACGGGTTTTTCTTAAAACACCTTCCACTCCATCACAGGTTCCTACTGGAAAACCAGGATATGCAATTTCCATATCAAATCCTGAATTTAGATAATGGTCAAAATGCCCTCCTGTAATGGCTAAAGGCTTTATTGAAATATTCAATCTTGGAGCTGGAAAAATCTTCCTTTCCTGCGCCATTTTTACTCCAATGTCTGCAAGTCCTGTGTCACGTACAGTGGTTACTCCTGCATCAATTGTTGCCTTCATATTGGAAACTGCATTGTAAAAGTAATATGAAAGAGGATCCTTCATTATATCCTCTTTATGAAATCCATTTGCCATGATATGAGCATGTGAGTCTATAAAACCTGGCAAGAGGTAGTTATCTTCACCATCTATAACAATATGGTCTTTGTAAAGGGAAGATTCCTCTGTATGCAATGACTTAATTCTGCCATTTTCGATTAAAACATGACGCTCTTCAAGAGGTTCCTCACTAAAAGGATTGATGATGTTTACATTTTTAATATAAATAGAAGACATTTTTTCATCTCTAATAAATCAATATAAAATAATCAAATAAAAATAATCCAACTAATTATCCGTGCAAAATAAATTAAATAAAAATTAAATAAATTAAAATAATTATAATAAAGTTATTTTACCGTTATCACTGTCTACTTCAACCATTTGTCCATTTACCAATTCTTTAATGCTTGATGGAGAATCAACCATTGGAATGTCAGACATGATTGCACCAGTTGCTATAATCGGTTCAGCTTTTAGGCAAATAATTGCTTTAGGCGCTGTGTTGTTTTTCATCATCTGAAATATAACATAAGACCCTACAGTAGAGCCTTTCCCTCCTGGAATGAAAAGGACTTTATCCTTAATGGATTCTCCTTTGAGTTCATGATTTGGGTCAATGACTACACCAGTTTCAGGGTCAACTCCACCTAAAAAACTGATAGCCTCACTAGATACAATTAATTCCCCTTCTGCTTTTCCTTTAGAAATATTTCTGCATTCAATCATAAAATCACATATGAAAATAAATAATTATTTAAAAATTAACATTAATCATAATTAGTTTATTAATTCTATTATAAAAATTTTTAAAATTCAGGTATTGTATCTTTTTGTACCCTATAACAAATATTTATATACTCTAATGTATATAACAATTGTTATAAATTATTATTTGAGAATTAACTAAGTTAATTACGAAAATTATTATATACTAAAAATAAAATACTAATTAACTGTAATTATTAAAATGAGATGAGGTTTGAAAAAATGAGTAAAACAACAAAAATTTTAACTATTCAAGATATTTCATGCTATGGGCAGTGCTCAATAACTGTTGCACTTCCTGTAATTTCTGCTTTTGGAATAGAAACTGCAGTTCTTCCTTCTGCTGTTCTATCTACACACACTTCAGGTTTCACAGACTTCACTGTGAGAGACTTGACTGAAGACCTTCCTGAAATTAGAAAACATTGGGAAAAGGAAGGAATATCCTTTGATGCAATTTATACTGGTTTTATTGCATCACAAGAACAATTGGATTACATTAAAGACATTATAGACTCAAGATTAAATGACAATGGACTGGTCTTCGTTGACCCTGCTATGGCAGACCATGGAGAATTCTACAATGGATTTGACCAGAAATTCGCAGATGCAATGGGAGAGCTTTGTAAATTAGGAGATTACATTCTCCCTAACACAACTGAAGCTTGTTATATACTTCACAAACCTTGGAAAGAAACATTTTCAAAAGAGGAAATGCTTGAAATGGCTAAAGAACTAGCACAATTCACTAAAAGATATGTTATCCTAAAAGGATACGAAAATGATAATGATGAAATGGGAATGATTGTTTTAGACAAACAGGAAAATACCATTGATATGGTGTATAATGACAAGGTAAATTATGTTTCTCATGGTACAGGCGATGTCTTTGCTTCATCATTTGTAGGATCTGTAATGTTAGGAAAATCCCCTTCATCTGCAGCAAAAGTGGCTGGAGAATTTACTAAAAAGGCAATTGAAAAAACAATTGGGGATAAGACTCATACCTATGGAGTTAAATTTGAACAAGCAATTCCAGAACTGTATGATCTATTAAAAACAATTTAAATTAACTAATTTTAAAGTGGAATACTATGGAAAATCGTACTGGCCTTTTTTCAAATGGAGTTATCTGGTTTGGGGTTGCAGTCTCTGTTTCAGAAATAGAAGCAGGGATACAACTTGCTTCTTCATCTCCAATTGATTCCATTTGGCTTCCATTGGTGCTTGGACACATTATAGGTGGGATATTGCTATTTTTTACCGGCTTAGTCGGTGCACGTCTACGAGTGAATGCAATGGAGACAATCAAATCCACTTTTGGAAGTTTTGGATCCAAATTCTTTTCCTCATTGAATGTGATGCAGCTTATAGCATGGGTAGCTGTGCTGAATGCTCAAGGTGCAGCGGCAATGATGGGTTTGAATTTACCTATATCCTTCACTCTAACATGCATAATCCTCTCTCTAATCATTGCAATATGGGTTTATGTTGGACTTTACCGTTTATCAAAAGTAACCACTGTAATGATGGTGGTGCTTACAGTATTGCTGGCAATCCTATCCTTTAAGCTATTGGGAGGAGACATTTCAAATGCATTGCCTATTGCATCAATCACAAGTGCAAAATCCACAGCACTGAGCTTTTGGAACATTTTTGAAATATCTATAGCTATGCCAATCTCATGGCTCCCTGTAATTTCAGACTATACTAAGGATGTTGAAAATCCGATAAATGGAACTATGATTTCTGCAGTTGCATACACTATAGCAAGCCTTTGGATGTACATTTTAGGTATGCAAATTGTTGGAATAGGAACAACAAGCATTGCACAATCAATACTTATGGCAGGTCTTGGAGCTACAGGAGTGATTATCCTAGTGCTTTCAACTGTAACATCCAACTTTGTAGCAGCAAATTCAGCAGGAGAATCTGCAAAAGCTATCGTCAATAAGATAAATCCAAGAATAGCTGGAGTTGTAGTGAGCATATTAAGTTGTGTACTTGCCATTTCAGGAATCATGGACCATTACATTGGATTTTTATATCTTATCGCATCAGTGTTCGCACCTATGGCTGCAGTGCTTTTGGTTTCATTCTTCATTTCAAAAGAAGAGACTGGAAACGCAAGGACTTGGTACTGGAATATGTTTGCATGGTTTGCAGGTTTTATCGTGTATCAATTGACTGTGGGACTTGATTCAATTCCATTAGGTCCAACATTGCTTGCCATAATTGTATCTGCTGTACTTGCTTATATTGGAGTTTTAGTAAAAGATAAGTCTCAAGCAATTTAATTGAAGCATGAAAGTGTATTGGAAATGTATAAATATACTTTGATAAAAAATAATAATTATGGCTATAGAAAATTTTATGGAAACAGGTAGGCTCGAAGCATTTTATGATGCAATCATTGCAATTATTGTAACTGTGCTAGTTTTAGAATTGCCTCAACCAGCAGCCCCAACCCTTGCATCACTTTGGGCCTTAAAGACCTCTTATTTTGCATATTTGCTAAGTTTTTTAGTATGTGCTAACCTTTGGCAATACCATCATTTAATCTATAATCACGTTGAAAAGATCAATAGTAAGATAATATGGTTGAATATATTGCTAATGCTTGTATTCTCTTTGGTTCCATATTTAACAATCTTTGTAGCTAATAATCCAAATTCATTCATTCCACAAGCATTATATGGATTAGACTTTATTATTGTAGATATTATTTTATTTATAATGTCAAAATCATTGCTAAAAATCAACGACGAGAACAAGGATAATATAAAAGAAGCATTCAGTATCCAAGAAGCATTGCATACACCTTTAGTGATATTTGCATTTGGATTTATTTTAGCTTTATTAGGTTACCCAATTGCAATTAGCATATGTTGTCTAATAACAGTAGGCAGGTCTATTATCTCTTCTTTAAGAGCTTAAATGATATTTAAAATAATATTTTTAAATATGATTAATAAACATCCTTTTTCATGACTTCCCTTAATACTGCAGTTGCATAGGAACCCTTGTCAATGGAAAACTCGCACATTACACCATCTTCCACAGCTTTAGCACTTGCATCCCATACCTGAAATCTCATAGCTCTTCTTAAACCATGACTTCCTAAACGAGGCATTTTAGGAACTTCAAAATCAGCTTTAGTCAATCCATAACTGTCTAAAATAGCCTCTTCCATCTTGCCCACTTCTCCACCTGCAAATGGAACTTTTGTACCATACAATGGACAGGTCTGGTTTATTTCAAATGAGGATACCATTTCCTGAAACTCTTCATTGGTCTTATCCCTTACGATACGTTCCCCCTTATCGATTACTATATCTCCTTCAATGTATTTGTCCATTCCCATAGCAACCCTTTCACTTACTGCGGCATTGAATAAAAATGATTGGTAAGCATGAACAAACATTCTTTGAAGCGGCTTTGGAAGTGCATGAATGGCATTCTTATAAGCCTTATCTGATAATTCCACTTGAGTTTTGTCTACTTCTTCAGGTTCTATACCCTCTTTTTCAGCAATTTTTCTAATGGCTCTTTTCTCTTCCTTGATCAATACTTTAAGCATCATCTTTTCATAACGCATTCCAGGATGCATCAATTCCAAGGACTTATCCCATTCACCATCATCGTATGCTTGACGAGCTGCTCTTGCTTCTTCACCTTCTTCTGGAGAAGGATTACCGATATATCTTCTTACAGCTTCCTTTAAGTCATTTTGAATGAGAGCTTCCCCAACCAAATGAGTGTTGGTTCTTGGCTTTCCGAATCTTTGCCACCCGAAGTAATTAGGAACGCCTGTTTTCTCAAGAGTCTTTAAAATGGCATCCGCTCTTAAAGCTGCATCTTCAATAGCCAATCTTCTTTCTTCCGCATCTTCTGAGTCCATACCATCGATATCCTTAACAAGGATTCTAAATTTATTGCCTTTTAATTGGCCCATTCTTAGCTTTTTCCTTCCTCTAACAACCTTTAGGAATTCAGTGTTATGAATGGTTCCTTCCAATGCCTTGACTTGATTGAACTGCTCTTCAGAATCCATATTAGCTATGCAGATCCATTGGCGAGTAATGGCTTTCTTGTCCTTCATTCCTGCAAAACCCATTCTTTTTCTGTCTATATGAAGGTCTCTTGCAATATCAAGCAAAACATCAAGAGTTGTTCTTCCCAATTTCTCAATCCAAATGTAAATGTTTGGACCTTCTCCATCTGGAATAACTTCAGGGATTTCCTCTACATAAAAGTCTTCCCATCTGTTTCTTATTGTTCCACCGATACCTTCTTCCTTTGTTACATAAGTATTTGCATTTAGCATAGCCATTCCTCGAAAATAAAAATAATAAATCTAAATTAATGATTTATTAATTCTTTAAAAAAGTTAAAATCAGTCATTAAATATAAAAAATGCCCTGGCCGGGATTTGAACCCGGGGAATGGGATCCGCAGTCCCACGTGTTATCCAAGCTACACCACCAGGGCAGGAACAAATGAAAAATAGTTTAAATATGAAAAAGATTAATTCTCTTAACCTTTTAACTTATTATAATATGTTAATTCAAATATATAAATCTTAGGTAGAAGAAATTAAAGATTAGATAGAATTAAATTGATTGGATTGCTCAAAAGACATACAATTTATAGGAATAAATTCCATAGTTCCTAATAGCTACATTAACTCTCCCTGAACTTGAATAATCTCCGTTTGAAGATAAGACCTCTCCATTCAACTGATTTGTTTCAACAAAGGAATAATGATACCTATCATCAAAATAAACCATGAAAAACTCATCCAAAATAACTTTAACTTCCCTTTTTGAAGCAATTGAATTATTGTTTTCGGATAGGATATAAGTTATTCTCTCTAGGACAGTGTAATCCCTGCCATCCACTTTTGATGACATGATTTCCATAATGTCCTGGCTTGTCTTAAAATCATTGCTTTCTTCACTTAAAGAAGGAACTTCAATATCGATCATCATATTGAAAGCCATCAATACCATTAAAAGTATGAAAATGGAAAGCATTGCATCCGCCAAAGATACAAATCCCTTATTGTCCTTGATTAAATTAAACATAAGATCACATAAATTATTGTAAAATATTGTAAAATTATATTTGATTTAATCTTATAAAAAGCTTTTTAAAGCATTAAAATAACTTTAATATTGATTTAAGATTGAAATATTGATTTAAATTACAAAATAATGATTAAATTAAAAAATAAAAATAAAATAAAGAAAAATAGATAAAATAAATAAAATAATTAAAATAAATAAAATAATTAAAATAAATAAAATAATTAAAATAAAATTTAAAAAAAATAATAATTAAAAATGTTTAACTCATTTTATAGCAGTTATAGTCCTCCATTGAACGAATCTGTCTGAAAGTGAAAAGTGATTATTAATCAGAAAATCTTAATCCTTCTGATTCCATTAACTTGACATTTTTCTGAACTTCAGTTTTATACCATTTCCTAAGTTCCAGCTCTTCCTTATCTAATGAGTCAGTGCCAAGGGTATCAAAGAATTTTATATTTCTCTCCATGATGCTTAAGTTATTAAGCCTATTTGGAGGCACTTTGAAAGGATCCTCTTTATACAAAAGAATGATATAGATTACCATAGAGCAGGATGCGTAATAAGAATCAGGATAATGATCGACAAATTTATCTACAACTGATTTCATATTTTCCAAATTATTAGCTTCATATTCCAATTTAAAGTCTTTAGCTAAATCCAATTCATCATGCTTTTTAAAAATTCCCATAAAATTTTGAAGCAAACTCATAAATACACGCCTTTTACTTAAAAAATATTAAAAATAGATAAAATAAAGAAAATAGAAAATAAAAAAATAAAAAAGTTAATTTGAATTAGAAATTATAGGATTCATTGATTTTACCGGTTACATCACGGATTTCTGCAGTAGCTTCTTCCAAGTGGAAAATAGCCATTTTAAAACCGGTTTCATCATTATAGATTCCTTGCAAGAATTCATTTCCTGCAACTATAGCATCTGCCATATCATAAGTTTCTTCAAATACAGCTTTTCCATAGTATCTTAAGAAATCAGTTTCTACAAGTGCTACAATTTCTACATAAGGATTTTCCTGCATTTGTTTATAAACATCCTTAAAGTTTCCCACACCAAAGTAAAGCTTACCATCCTTGAGAAGATGGAAACCTAAAGGCCTGTTTTTTGGTTTGTCCCCATCAACAGTTGCCAAGAAAAACACTTTTGCTTCATTCATGAATTCATCTATTCTTTCCGCACCTTCTGCCATTTATATCACCTGTTTAATTTTAAAGAATAAAAATCTATAAAATAAAAAAATTAATAAAAAAATAATTAAAAACTTTATCTTTAGAAATAAATTATTTATTGTTTGATAAAATATAATCAATAACTCTTTCTTTTTTCTTAATGGAATTATCCGCTGCCTTTTGAACCTTTTCCTTCATGATTTCAAAGTCTTCAGGGGTTGTATCTCCAACCAATTTCTTGATTTTGGTATATGCAGCTTCTCTAAATAGTGGAACCAAAGTTTCTTCTGTTCCATCTTCCTTAAGGAGTATAGGGGAACCCTTATTGTTTACCTCACCGATTTCAGTAATGTAAACACCAACATCAGAAACAATCTTTTTAACATCTTCAGCAATTTCTGGAGGAACAACAAGCATTAGAGAGTCTGTGGAAACACCAAGAGGATCAATATCCAAATCTTCAAGCATATTCAATACATTTGGCGCTACAGTTGACTTGATCTTGTCATGGTAGAACTCCAATCCTACACCAGTTGTTTCACAAATCTCATGAGCATCTCCTCTAAGACCTCCATTGGTCACATCAGTCATTGCATGAACGTCCTTAACGAGATCTGCTGCAAACAATGCCTTGGATGCCTTTACAAAACTGATGTTCATTGTATCCCATACAACATCAAAGTAACCGTTATAGAGTGCAGTTGTAGTGATTGTTCCACCACCGGCACCTTCAGTCATAAGAATGATATCTCCTTCAGTTGCTCCTTTTCTTGCAGTTGGAGGGTACTGTGAAACTCCTACACTTCCAACACAACTGACTAACCTATCACCAAGGACCATATCTCCACCTACACGTAGAGTACTTCCAGCTACAAGAGGAACATCAATGAGCTCAGATACTGCACATACACCTGCAGTATAGTCAAATAATTTGCCTATATCCCCATCATCAGCCAAGTGAAGATCGCTTAGAATAGCTACTGGATCTGCTCCCATTACACAGACATCCCTTAAAGTAGCTCTTGTTACATGGAAACCACCTAAAAATGGATATTCACTGAGTCTTGAGTGAATTCCATCAACTGCAGTGGTTATATAAACATCATCTCCAGGAGCAGGAACCTTAACCACTCCTCCATCATCTTGAGCATTTGGATCCACTACAGATTGGACATTTGTACTTTTGACAATCTGTGCAATCTTTCTGTGTACAAAGAAGTCTCCTGCACCACGGGAACCTACACCCATCTTTCCCATGCCAACATTTGCCTTTGGCACAGTGATGATGTCCTTTAGAAATTCATCTTCAGTATTGTTAAGCTCCATTGTGGTCTTGACTTCATCAATGACACTTTCAGCCATCAATAATGAATGTTCATCTGAAATGTCCTTAAATTCTCTTATTCTTTCTGCAAGGATAGACTTAAGCTCTTCTTCATCTTCACCTTTAGTAAGTCTTCCTCTTACAAAACCTTCTATATCCATGTTTACACCATTTAGATAAAATATTAATTAACAATTTAAAAAATATGATTAAAATTATGATTTGAAATTAACGAAATTTATACATTCATTCGGACAAGCTGCAACGCATACCTTACAGTCTCTGCAAATGTAATCCTCTTTAAGTGATGATTTCCCATCCATAATAACAAAACTGTTGTTTGGACAGACTGAAACGCATCTTTGGCAAGCTTTACAGTTTTCTCTATTGATTTCAATATGAGATTCTGCTAAATCTTTTTCCTTCTTTTTTTCTTCAACATTATCTTTCTTAAAAAATGAAAATAATCCCATGAACTTACTTTATTAAAACAAATTAATAAGTTTTTATCAATTAAGTTAAAAAAAATGCAAAAAGAAGAAAATAAAATATTGAGATAAAAAAAGGGGGAGAATAAGAAAGAAATGAAATTTAAGATAAAAAAGACACCCAGATAAAGAAAAAAGTAAAATAAATGTGAAATAAAAAAAAAGAAAAAATAATAAAAATAATAGTTTAAATATCACTTAAACTATTTTAAAGCCTCTTCTACAGCCACTGCAACTGCTACAGTTGCACCGACCATAGGGTTATTTCCCATACCAATTAATCCCATCATTTCCACGTGAGCAGGTACGGAACTTGAACCCGCAAATTGAGCATCAGAATGCATTCTTCCTAAAGTGTCAGTCATACCATAGGAAGCAGGACCTGCTGCCATATTGTCTGGGTGCAAGGTTCTACCGGTTCCTCCACCAGAAGCGACTGAGAAATATTTCTTGCCTTCAAGGAAACATTCCTTCTTATAGGTTCCAGCTACTGGGTGTTGGAATCTTGTAGGGTTAGTTGAGTTACCTGTGATTGAGACATCAACACCTTCAAGGTGCATGATGGCTACACCTTCCCTTACATCGTCAGCCCCATAACATCTGACTTTAGCTCTTTCACCATCGGAATAAGCCTTTTCTCTAACCACTTTAACTTCACCGGTGAAGTAGTCGAATTCGGTTTGAACATAAGTGAATCCGTTGATTCTTGAGATGATTAAAGCTGCATCTTTTCCTAAACCATTTAATATAACTCTTAAAGGCTCTTTTCTAACCTTGTTTGCAGAGTTTGCAATACCGATTGCACCTTCTGCTGCAGCAAAACTTTCGTGACCAGCAAGGAATGCAAAACATTCAGTTTCATCACTTAAAAGCATTGAAGCGAGATTTCCGTGACCTAATCCCACTTTTCTATCATCAGCTACACTTCCTGGAATACAGAATGCCTGTAATGCTTCACCGATTGCAGTTGCAGCATCACTTGCCTTTTTGCAATCCTTTTTGATTGCAATTGCTGCACCTAAAGTGTATGCCCAACAAGCGTTTTCAAAACAAATAGGTTGAACAGACTTTACAATATCATATGGATTGAATCCCTTTTCATTACAGATAGATTTAGCTTCTTCAAGGTCTTTAATGCCGTATCTTTCAAGTACAGGAACAATTTGATCTATTCTTCTTTCATAACTTTCAAATAAACTCATTATTATTCCTCCTATTCCTTCCTTGGGTCAATCTTTTTAACAGCATCTTCAAATCTGCCGTATTGACCGCTTGCCTTTTCAATAGCTTCCATTGGATCTACACCATCTTTGATTAAGTCAAGCATTACACCCATATTGATGTATTTGTATCCAATGATCTCATCATCCTCATCAAGACCGATTTCAGTGATATAACCTTCAGTAAGTTCCAAATATCTTGGTCCTTTCACTTTAGTTGAATAAATTGTACCAACTTGAGATCTGTGACCTTTACCTAAGTCTTCAAGGCCAGCTCCAATAGGAAGGCCCCCTTCTGAAAATGCAGATTGGGTTCTACCATAAACAATTTGCAAGAATAATTCACGCATAGCTGTGTTGATTGCATCACATACAAGGTCTGTATTCAATGCTTCAAGTATTGTCTTTCCAACAAGAATTTCACCAGCCATAGCTGCGGAATGAGTCATACCGGAGCATCCGAGAGTTTCAACCAATGCCTCTTCGATGATTCCTTCCTTAACATTTAAGGTTAATTTGCAGCATCCTTGTTGAGGTGCACACCATCCGATACCGTGAGTGAGTCCGGAAATATCGCTTATTTCCTTGGATTTTACCCATCTGCCTTCCTCAGGTATTGGTGCAGGACCATGGTCTGCTCCCTTATGAACAGGACACATATTTTCAATTTCTTTTGAGTAAATCATTTCAATCTCCACTTAAAAATCTTAAAATTTTTTAAAATATTTTAAAATTGTTTAAAATTATTTAATTATTAAAATTATTTAAAAATGATAATAAAAAATTTAATAATTTTATAATCTTTATGTAATTATATTTGTTTTATTCAGTATATAATATTTGATTTTTAAGTTTAAAATTAAATAAAAAAGAGTGAAAAAAAGTAAAATAGAAAAAATAGATAAAAGTAAAAAAATTATAAAAATACTTGTATTGAAGTGTAGAACAAATAAATAGCTCCAATAATAATCAAAATCGCAAATATTTTAGGAATATAACTTGCTTTGGAAATCAATTTTTCCAAATCTATCCTTGAAATCGCCAAACATAATACAAGCAAAGTCAATGCAAATCCTAAGACGTAAATAAGTATATTCCCAACTGCATATAATGGGCTATTTGTACTTACAAGCAAGCTTATAAGAGAAATAAGGTATGCACTGTAGCAATCAGCCCAAGCAATTGAAGTTAGAAATCCTAATATAAATGAATTGAGCTTGCCTTCACCTGTTTTAGCACTGATTGATTTAAATGGCAATTTATAATCAAAAAACATCAGTATTCCTATAATCAACAAAAGAATCGCAGCAATTACCCTTACATAAACGATGTATTTATAGAGAATAGCTGTAAAGAACCCTGTCAAAAAGATGATTATTGTGAAAATGCTAAATAATCCAAGGATAAAAGACAATATTTCCACTTTTGATTTGGTCTTTAAGCTAAATCCCACAATTATCGGTATAGTGGGTATGATGCAAGGAGATAATATTGAAATCACTCCTGTAAAAAATGAAATAATCGGCATTATCTCCATTTTATAATCTCCCATTAATCAAAATTATTTTCCACTGATCTCTTTCAAGTGAGCCAAATATTCCTCTGGAGTTTCATACTCCTCAATTCTGCCTAATTCATTTGCATTTTCATCGAAAATAACAGTTGTAGGAGTTCCATAAACACTTAATTGAGATGAAAGCTCTGGACTTTCACTTGTTTCTGTAATCAATATAATGTAATTATCATTTATCTCCTTTTGAACAGCAGAATCTGTCAAGGTGTCCTCCTTGAGATATTCACAATAGATGCATGCTGCTCCATCAAATACAATCATAACATTCCTGTGATGTGCCTTAGCATCCTCGAATGCATGTTTTAAATCATTGCAGAAATACAATCCCTCAATGTAAGAGCCTTCATAATATTTGGAATCATAATTTAACTTATCATCTTTACTATCTTTATCTGCAGTTTTAGCGGAATTATTAGTTTTATTGGAATCAGCTAAACAAATTCCATTTTCACAATTGGATGAATCTGCATCTACACTTGAATCTGAAGTAGGTATAAGGCTTACTGAATCATCAAAAGAGCTAGGTGCATCTACAACCATAACAATTCCACATACTAAAAATAGAGCTAAAATTAGAATAATTAAAAATTTAAATTTTCCCATAATATCTCCCCCAAGGATAATATGTATAGGGTTATTTAAATAATTTACTAAAAAATTTAAAAAATTAAAAAGATTGTTAATAAGGCCTATGAAAGAATATAAATCTATGAAAGAATATGAAAATAATAAAATTATTAAAAAAAGAAAATAGAATAATTGAATTATTCTAGATTAACAAAGTTCTTAAGTATCTTCAATCCTGGGACTCCACTTTTTTCTGGGTGGAACTGGGTTGCAAATACATTATCCTTTGATACTGCAGCAGTTAAATCAATGCCATAATCCACAACAGCAGACAAATTGCTATCATCATCAAGCACTGCATGATAAGAGTGTACAAAATAGAAGTCCTTGCCATCTACACCATCTAAGATAGGGCAATCTTTAACTTGCTTCAATTGATTCCATCCCATATGAGGAATCTTTCTGCCTTCTGGAATCTTAGCGACATGTCCTTTGAAAATGTCAAGCCCCTTTACACCTGGAGACTCTTCACTTGAAGATAAAAGCACTTGAAGGCCTAAGCAAATTCCTAAAAATGGCTTTCCATCATCGATATGCTCGAAAATCACATCCTTAAAAGGTTCGATATTTTCCATAGCTGTTCCAA
>Ga0310695_10005610_pt1 | contig 21754 bp, 13 predicted proteins | sample RumenRJG_04DNA_FD_203882 | JGI IMG/M metagenome (GOLD analysis project Ga0310695, IMG submission 203882) | Bovine rumen microbial communities from Lethbridge, Alberta, Canada - RJG_04 (v2) (version 2) | ecosystem: Host-associated > Mammals > Digestive system > Stomach > Rumen | place: Canada...
AGCAGGAAGGCGAAATTACAAAAGGCTATTTCACGGGCACCAACGTCACCAACACCGAGATGTGGGGCGTAACGCTTCCTTTGCTAGCCACCTTCCGCATGAGTCCAAGATGGAATGTCAGCGCAGGCCCTTACTTGAGTCTTTACTTCGATCAAACGTTCTCGGGCGAGGTCTATGACAACAGCGAAGGCATCGGTTACCTCCGCGAGGACAAGCCGACGGGCACTAAGATACTCATGTCGCGCGAGAATCCAACACCTTATCCCGACAATTTCCCCGAGAAGATGCAGCCTGTAGCAGTCGGCATAGAGATTGCTTTCGACTGGAAAGCGATGAAGCACCTGAACGTGTTCGGATTGCTCGACTGGGGTATGACCGACATCTGGGATCGCAACTTCGAAGCCATCACTTTCAAGATGTATCCCATTTACGCTACATTGGGCGTCGCCTACAGGTATTAAAAAAACGTCGCGTAGGGAGATTTCAAACGCCGCGTGCGGCGATGACCATTTCCGCGTGCGGGGATTGCAATCTCCGCACGCGGCGTTTTTTACCCCCCTGCGGGGCGATTTTCTTTTAAGTCTTCTTTACGGGGTCGCAAGTCAGGTCAACACCAAGCTTTTTGAATATCTTGCGATCCACCTCACCGAGCATAATGGTTGTGTGCGCTTGCAGACCTGCCAGACTGGGCAGCTGAGCAAGTGCCCGGCGGCAGTTCTCGTCCTGACGGCTAAGTACGGAAAGAGCTACGAGCACCTCGTCGGTATGCAGGCGTGGGTTGTGTCCGCCCAAATACTCAATCTTCGTGCGTTGTATGGGCTCAATGAAGTCCTGAGAGATAAGCTTGAGGCTGTGGTCGATGCCAGCAAGATGTTTGGTGGCATTGAGCAGGAGCGACGATGCTGTGCCGAGTAGAGGAGAGGACGCTGCCGTGATGATGGTGCCGTCCTCCAGCTCCATAGCAGACGACGGAACGCCCGATTCTTCCAAACGACGGCGTGCTTCGACGGTCACGCGGCGGTCGTCGGTGCTGATCTTCGCTTGCTTGAGCAGCAGGTCAATCTTGTTGACCTCGGCATCGTTGCAAGCCCCGTCAGCCATTTGGTTGAGGGCTGTGTAGTAACGTCGAATGATTTCGTCCTTTCCAGCCTGTTGGCAAATCTCGTCGTCGCAAATGCAAAAACCCACCATGTTCACGCCCATATCGGTCGGCGACTTGTAGGGACACTCGCCGTAAATGCCTTCGAAAAGGGTGTTGAGAACGGGGAAAATTTCTACGTCGCGGTTGTAGTTGATGGCCACCTCGTTGTAGGCATCCATGTGGAAAGGGTCGATCATGTTCACGTCGCCCAAGTCGGCCGTTGCAGCTTCGTAGGCGATGTTCACCGGATGCTTCAGCGGAAGGTTCCAGACGGGGAAGGTTTCAAACTTCGCATATCCGGCTTCGATACCACGCTTGCGTTCGGCATAAAGTTGACTGAGGCAGACAGCCATCTTGCCACTGCCTGGACCTGGAGCTGTCACGATGACCAGCGGACGTGTCGTCTCGACATAGTCATTGCGGCCAAAGCCCTCGTCGGAGTTTATCAGCTGAACGTTATTGGGATAGCCCTCGATGTTGTAATGGTAATAAGCGCGGATGCCAAGATGCTCCAAGCGATGGCGATAGATGGCAGCGCTGCTCTGTCCGTTGTAGTGCGTGATGACAACGCCGTTTACCATGAAGCCTCGCTTCTGGAACTCGCTGCGCAGACGGAGCACATCTTCATCATAGGTGATACCCAAGTCCTGACGAACTTTGTTCTTTTCGATGTCGAGCGCGCTGATAACGATAACTATCTCGGCGCTTGAGCTGAGTTGTTGGAACATGCGCAATTTGCTGTCGGGCTGAAAGCCAGGAAGCACACGGCATGCGTGATAATCGTCGAAAAGCTTGCCGCCAAGTTCCAGATAAAGCTTGCCTGAGAACTGCGCAATACGCTCCTGAATGTGCTGCGACTGAATGGAAATGTATTTGTCGTTGTCGAATCCGTACTTCATCTTATTACCTTTTTATCTTTCGCGTGCAAAGTTACGAAAAAAATCTTACTTCTTGCTTCTTACTTCTTACTTTTTTGTGTAATTTTGCGGTGGGAAATGATAAATGAACTGATACACAAGTATTGCGAAGGCAACGAACCACTTGAGCAGATACTGCTTCGGCATAGTACGGATGTGGCGCGGCGAGCCTTGAAGATTGCAAAAGCGCATCCGGAACTGAAGGTAGACGAGACTTTCCTTTGGGAAGCCGCCATGTTGCACGACATCGGTTGCGTTCGGGTCGATGCGCCTTCCATATATTGTTACGGCACAGAGCCTTACATCCGTCACGGCATTTTGGGAGCAGAGATACTCCGTGCCGAAGGACTCCCCCTGCATGCTCGTGTGGCAGAGCGTCATACGGGAACAGGACTCACGGCCGCAGAGATAATCCATCAGAACCTGCCCTTGCCTCAACAGGACTTTACGCCGCAAAGCATTGAGGAGCAAATCGTATGTTATGCCGACAAGTTCTACTCCAAGACACGCCTTGATGTCGAAAAGACACCGGAGCAAGCTCTTCGCAGTTTAGAGAAGTTCGGAAGCGAAGGTTTGGACGTCTTCAGGGCTTGGATGACGCGCTTTGAGTGAAAAAATCATAATAATGAAGGAAAAAGGCACGAAGTGTCGGAAAATAATCTTACCTTTGCAAATTGGAATTAATGTATAGCGTTGAAGGCAAGGTTATTATTGATACTGACAGCATGCTACGTTCTGGCATCTTTGGCAGCGCGTCCTACAGGAAGAATGGTCTTCTGGGCGGTCGGTGCCGACTCGTTGCATGTTGACTCGCTTCGTGCAGACAGTTTGCCCGATTCGCTTCGGACAGACAGCTTGCCCGACTCGGCCAGGGTGCAGCCCTTGCCCTTGCAAGCATATGCCATCATGCCCGATAGTGTGCCGCCGGACACTGTGCCTGTCGATACGACGCCCAAGAGCAAGAATGCCCTCGACCTGCCTGTCAACTATTCCGCTGAGGACTCAATCACCTTCGACTACGTCAACTCCCGTGCCAACCTGTATGGAGGTGGCAAGGTGCAGTACCAGAATCTGGAACTCGAAGCCGATATCATAAACATTGCTATCGACAGCAGCCTTGTCCATGCGACAGGTCGTGCGGACTCGACAGGCGTTGTCAAAGGCAAGCCTCTCTTCAGGCAAGGTACCGACGAGTACGAACCCGACAGCATCAGCTATAATTTCCGTAGCCGTAAGGCCTTCATTTCGAACGTCTATACCCAGCAAGGCGAGGGCTATATGAAGAGTATGGACGGCAAGCGCGACAGCACGGGCACGATGTATGTGAAGAAAGCTTTCTACTCGACCTGCGATGCTGAACATCCCCACTTCTACTTGAACATGACGCGAGCCAAGATGCGTCCGGGCAAGGACGTAGTGTTCGGTCCGACCTATCTCGTTGTCGAGGATGTTCCGTTGCCGCTGGCTATTCCGTACGGTTTCTTCCCCTTCAAGGACAAGTACAGCAGCGGTTTCATCATGCCAAGCTATGGCGACGAGACAACGCGAGGCTTCTATTTGCGTGAGGGCGGCTACTACTTCGCTTTCAACGACTATGTCGACGCAAAGGTCTTGGCCGATATCTACACGAAGGGTTCCTGGCAGCTCTCGGCGCAATCCACCTACAAAAAACGCTATAAATTCAGCGGCAACCTCTTCATCAGCTATCAGTATACACAGACAGGCGAGAAGAACATGCCGGACTTTACCGTCTCGAAGGACTTCAGAATTGCATGGACACACAGGCAAGACCCAAAGTCCAATCCTACACAATCGTTCTCGGCAAGCGTCAACTTCGCCACGAGCAGCTACGAGCGCAACAACCTTGTCAGCATGTACAATCCGGCGAGCTACACCCAAAGCACTCGAACCAGCAGCCTCTCTTACAGCAAGTCGTTCCCCGATTTAGGCCTGACGATAGGCACCACATTCAACCTTTCGCAGCAAGTTCGCGACAGCAGTATCTCCGTCACTCTCCCCAACCTAACCATCCAGCTCAACCGCTTTTATCCCTTCAAGCGCAAGAAGATGGCAGGCAAGGAGCGGTGGTATGAGAAGATTGGCATGAGCTATTCGGGCTCGCTCACAAACAGCATCAACACCAAAGAGAACTTGCTGTTCAAGAGCAGCCTTGTGAAGGACTGGCGCAATGGTATGAGGCATCAGCTCCCTATCAGCGCCACATTCCCAATCTTTAAGTACATAAACATAACGCCGAACTTTACCTTCACCGACCGCATGTACACGAAGAAAGTCATGCAGTCGTGGGACGAAGACAACGGGAAGGTGCTGCGCGACACCATCAACGGCTTCTACAACGTTTATAACTTTGCGTTGGGTCTTACAGCCAACACCAAGTTCTATGGTTTTATTACGCCAAAGCCTTGGTTCGGCGGAAAGAAGATAAAGATGATACGTCACATGGTAACGCCTACCATCAACTTCAACTTTGCGCCCGACTTCAGCAAGCCCATGTGGGGCTTCTACGACACGTATGTCCGCACAGACAAGGATGGCAACGTCTCAACCGTCAGCTATTCGCCCTTCTCGGGCGGCGTGTATGGCACTGCGCCCAACGTTATGGCGGGAAGTGTGCAGTTCGACCTCTCGAACAATCTTGAAATGAAGTGGAGAACGGATCGCGACACGACGGGGACTGGCGAGAAGAAAATCAGCCTAATCGACGAGCTGGGAGCCTCAATGAGCTACAATATGGCTGCGAAGAGGAAACCCTGGAGCGACCTCAACATGCACATCCGACTCAAACTCACAAAGACCTACACCTTCTCTATGAATGCGGTCTTCGCCACCTATGCTTACGAGTTCGATAAGAACGGCAATGTCTTTGTCAGCGACCACACCGAGTACGGCAAAGGTCGCTTCGGACGCTTCCAAGGCATGACGCAGAACCTCCACTACACCTTCAACAACCAAACCTTCAAGAAGCTTCTGGGCATGCGGGACAAGTTCCGGGGGCGCTTCACTAGCAGCTCTTACGATGACGACGAAGAAGATGACGAGTACGACGACGAGGAGGACGAGGTTGACCCGACGATGCAGAACGTTGACCCAGACCGAGCCAAGGGCGAGCGAGGAGCCAAGAAGACAGAAAAGAGCGACGTTGACGAAGACGGTTATCTCAAGTTCCAAATGCCGTGGAGCTTTACCGTCAGCTATGGCATCTCGATGCGTGAGAACACCAGTGCACAAATCAATCCCAAGCGAATGCGCTATCCCTACATGTTCACCCAGACCCTCAACTTCTCGGGCAACGTCCGCCTTGCCGAGGGTTGGAACATCAATTTCTCGTCGGGCTACGACTTCAACTACAAGAAGATGTCGATGACCACCATGTCCCTCTCGCGCGACCTCCACTGCTTCTCCATGTCGCTCAGCATGGTCATCAGTCCATACACCAGCTTCAACTTCCTATTTGCCGCCAAAGCAGGCACGCTTGCAGATGCCCTCAGGTGGAAAAAACAGAGCTCCTACAGCAGCAATGTTGAGTGGTATTGATTATCAGCCCGTTAGCAAATGTTAAAATCCCCGCGTGCGGCGATGGCAATCCCCGCGTGCGGCGTTTGCAATTTCCGCGTGCGGCGTTTGCAATCTCCGCGTGCGGCGTTTGGATTTCCTGTCTTCCGAAAGGGGGAATTACGACTTGATGATGCTCTCGATGTAGTCGAGGAGTTCGTCTTTGCCCAGTTTCGTCTCGCTGCTTGTAATTAAATGCGGCGGGAGTTCTTCCCATTGCTTCGAGAGCTCGGCGAGGTAGTGCTTGACGTTCGCGGCGAGCTTGCCTTTCGATAGCTTGTCGGCTTTGGTGAAGACGATGCTGAATGGGATGCCGTTCTCGCCAAGCCATTCGATGAACTCGAGGTCGATGCGTTGCGGTTCGTGGCGCGCATCAATAAGAAGAAAGAGGTTCATCATTTGCTCGCGACGCAGGATATAGCCCGTTATCATCCGTTGCAGTTCGTCCCTTTGCTGCTGTCCCCGCTTGGCATAACCATAACCGGGAAGGTCCACGAGATACCACTCTTTATTAATAAGGAAGTGGTTGATGAGGATGGTTTTGCCGGGTGTGGCAGATGTTTTGGCCAGACCCGCTCTGCCTGTCAGCATATTGATGAGGCTGGACTTGCCCACATTGCTTCGTCCTATAAAAGCGAATTCGGGCAATTCTCCCTGGGGACATTGGTCCACACGGGCACTGCTGATGACGTATTCGGCTGATTTGATGAGCATGGGTAGAATGGGTAATTGCCTTAGAAATTGTAGGTTAAGCCCAGACTTAGCAGTTCCTTGAACATCAAGTAGGTGCCGTCGTGATCCTTTCCGGAACGATAATTCTTGTTGCTATTATCGAAGCGAGGATAGAGATGAAGGTCTGCGGTGATGAGTTTGGTGACGGAGAAATGGATCTTATTCTCCCATTCCCAGATGTGATAGTCAAAGTTGCTGAACCAATACATGCGGTTTGTCCAAGTGATTTGCTTGCAAATCTTCCACGTTGTATTGAGGGTGATGTTGGGACCAAACGTGGTCTTCTGGTGCTTCCCCTTGTCTATGCCGAAGTTCGTGACAAGTTCATCATCGTTGACATACACAATTTTCATGGCAAGGGGGGCAATGTTGAGTTGTCCCGTGAACTGCTTCTTCTTGCCCCATGCTATTTCGTACTTCATATTGGGGGCAATCGTAACTTCCAACGGAGACATAATCTTCGACGTGATATTATCGGTGTTCCTCTGATAATTGGGTGCAATCTGAGTCTGCATTATGACCAGTAGAGAGTAATACCAGTTCTTCCAAGCCTTGTAGCCGGCATTTCCGGTGTAGCGAAGAAGGTTGTGGCTCGGTCGGAAAGTGCGCTTTTCGTCGGTCTCCGTCGTTTGGAAACCCAGTTGCGCATCCAGCGTGTTCTCCCAGGTTATCTTGCGTTGGTCGTTGTAGTTGGCATGCAATGTGAGGTCGAAATTGCCTATCCAGTTGGTTTCGCCGCCTTTATACCAGTTGTCCGAGATGTAGTTTTGAGCAAACTGCAACGAGGTGGTGCCCGAGAATTTCCAGAAGTTTGGCCGACGTGTGATGACGCCAATCTGCTCGTCTATATCGGGGAGAAGTGTGGCGGCAGCAACTTTGTCGGCAAGTTTGTCCGAGACTTGCAGCATGTCGTTTATGTCGCTGCGGATGCCAGCTTGTCCCAAGATGTCGCTTTCGGTGTATGGAACGAACTGTGGAGCTCTGGCGTAAAGCGTTGAGAGCATCTTGCGGGAAGCGAAGATGCGCTGCAGTTGCGGGTCAGGGTTTGATGTGTCTGTCTGCCCCAATGCTTGATGGAGCGACGAGCTGTAGAGCGCAGGGTTGGAGAGGATTTGGTAGTAGTAGGCATTGGGCGCAGGATAGGCGGAGTTTGTGTTCAGCGAATCACGTTCCTTTGCCAACGTTTCGATAGCATGCAGATAATTCTTGAGCAATTGCGATGTGTCGGGTTGTTCTTCGTGTTGCTTCGTTTTTTGTCTCTCGTCAGCCCTTGTCTCTGTGGCATAAGTGACACAAAGAGCCATCAAACATATAAAGAAAAGTCTTGTAAGGCGCTTCATTTCGTTTATTTTTCTGCAAAGTTACGAAGAATTTACGGAATATAGATGAGAGATTAGGGAATTTTATGTATTTTTGTGCGCCTAAAGAAAAAAACGACTTATAATATATGGATAAAAACACAGTTACAGGATTTATTCTCATTGCCCTCGTTATCATCGGCTTCACTTGGTACAGTCAGCCGAGTAAGGAAGAACTTGAAGCGATGTCAAAGCAAGACAGTATTGCTGCCGTAGAACACCAGAAACAAGCAGAAGCAAAGGAAGCAGAGGCAAAAGTGGTTGCTGCAACTCCGGCAACTCCTGACAGCAGTTCGCTTTTCTTCTCTCAAATCGGTGGCGAAGAGCAGCGTATAGTCTTACAAAATAATAAGGTAAAGGTAGGCATCAACAGCAAAGGAGCTGTGGTGGAGGATGCCGAGATCATCGGTTACAAGAGCCGCCGAAGGGATGGAGATGTGCTGATTCTCGGCAAGGAGGACGCTTCGATGAAGCTCACATTACCTCTCAAGCAGGAGAACATCTGCTTTGCCGACCTTTGCTTCAACGTTACAGAGCAGACCGACTCGAGCGTCATCTTTGTTGCTGAGCAGGAAGGAAAGCAGTTGCAGGTCAGCTATAAACTTCGTCCGGAATCTTACATGCTCGACATGGACATTGCTTGCGAAGGCATGGAAGGTTTGTCGATGCCTGGCGCAAGTAACTTGCTCATCGAATGGAAAGCGCGTATTCCTCAGCAAGAAAAAGGCAGAGACTTCGAGAATCGTTACAGTTCGCTCACCTACAAGAGACAGGGAAAAGGCGTAAAGAAGCTTAGTGAAATGAAGGACGATAGCAAGGAGCCCGAAGAAGCTCTCGAGTGGGTTGCCTTCAAGAATCAGTTCTTCAGCGCCGTTCTTATCGGAAGTCAGCCGATGACACAGGCTTCGCTTGCGACTGAGCAAGTTCAAGACGAGGAAGGTTACCTGAAGCATTACGAGGCTTCGCTGCAAGTGCCGTTCGATGCTACAGGCAAGGACGCTACGCATCTGCAGATGTATCTCGGTCCCAATGACTTCCACATTCTCAAGGCACACAGCAAGATGACGGCTTACGGCTCGAAAGCCGACCTCGACGAACTCGTTTACTTGGGCTGGTGGATATTTCGTTTCATCAATCGTTGGTCGATACTTTACATCTTCGATTGGCTCAAAGCGTTCGGTTTGCCAATGGGCATCGTCCTTTTGCTCTTGACAATCATCATCAAGGTACTCGTCTTCCCAACACAAAAGAAGAGCTATTTGAGTAGCGCCAGGATGCGTGTCCTCAAGCCGAAGCTTGACGAGCTGAACAAGCAGTACCCAAATCCTGACCAAGCTATGCAGAAGCAACAGGCCATGATGCAGATGTACAGCCAGTACGGCGTCAGTCCTATGGGCGGTTGCTTGCCGATGCTCATACAGATGCCTATCTGGATAGCGATGTTCAACTTCATTCCAAATGCCATTGACCTTCGCGGAGAGAGTTTCCTTTGGGCAGACGACCTCAGCGCTTACGACGATGTAATCCGCTGGGGGAAAAGCATTTGGCTCATCGGCAATCACTTGAGCATCTTCTGCTTATTGTTTAGCTTGACCAACATTGTCAACACTTGGATATCGATGCGACAGCAGCAGAACCAGTTCACAGGCGAACAAGCGCAGCAGATGAAGATGATGCAATGGATGATGTATCTGATGCCCTTGATGTTCTTCTTCTGGTTCAACAACTACTCGAGCGGTTTGAGCTACTTCTACTTCATTTCGGGCTTGCTCAACATCATCACGATGTGGTACCTCAGATGGAAGACCGACGACAAGAAGTTGCTTGCAGGACTTGAAGCTTATCGCGAGCAACACAAGAACGACCCCAAGAAAGCGTCTGGCCTTCAAGCACGCCTCGAGGCTCTACAGAAGATGCAACAGGAACAAGCAAGGAAAGGCAGATAAAAATCTCCGCACGCGGCGATGGCAATCCCCGCACGCGGCGTTTACGATTCCCGCACGCGGCGTTTCAATCCCCGCACGCGGCGTTTAGCATCCGATAACAGTCAAGAATCAATTGAAAGCAATATGAATTATAAGTTATGTATGGCGGCAGTCTTACTTTGCGCGGCTTGCAGCACACAGAAGGATAGTGAGAAAGTGAACATCGAGAAACAAACCGTACAGCTCGAAGGCGACCTGATGACGCCCGAAGCACTTTGGGCAATGAGCCGCATTGGCGGCTATCAGGCATCGCCCGACGGCAAGCACATCGCCTTCCAGATGGGTTACTACAGCGTGAAGGAGAACAAGAGCCATCATGTCCTTTGGATGATGAATGCAGACGGCAGCGAACAACGTCAACTTACAGAGGACGCTGAGAACGAGACCGATGTGCAGTGGCTCGACAACAAGACCATCGCTTTCCTCCGTGGTGGCGAGGTTTGGAAAATGGGCTTGAACGGCAAGAGCCGCAAGCAAATGAGCAAGACCGACGGCAAGGTCGAAGGCTTCCTCTTCGCTCCCGACGGCAAGAAAGTCATTCTCCTGAAGAGCATCGATTTCAATGAAATCATTCAGAAGAACCCCGAAGACCTGCCCAAAGCGACGGGCCGCGTCGTGAACGACCTGATGTATCGCCATTGGGACCACTACGTGGAGAGCATCCAGCATCCTTTTGTACTCGATCTCAAAACGGGTGAGGAGTTCGACATCCTCGAGGGAGAACCCTTCGAATGCCCCATGGAGCCCTTCGGCGGCATTGAGCAATTGGCTTGGAGCCCTGATTCAAAGTCTATTGCCTTTACTTGCCGCTGCAAGACTGGCTTGGAATATAGCATCTCGACCGACAGCGACATCTTCCTTTATGACGTTGAAGCTCGCGACCTTAACTCTATTGAGCACACAAAGAACCTGTGTAAGCAGTTCAGAGAGTTTGGTATACTTGGCTGCAATGAGATAGCTTATCATGGCGATGGAAAGCAGTTGAATCCCACCAAGACACTGAAAGATCAGGAAATCAACGTTAAGCATAAGGGTGAGAACGTGGGCTACGACCTCAATCCGAAGTTCTCGCCCGACGGACGCTATGTGGCTTGGCTCTCGATGGAGCGCGACGGCTACGAGAGCGACCGCCAGCGCCTTTGCATCTACGACCTGAAGGAGAACACCAAGACCTACGTCACCGAGTCGTTCGACTCCAGCGTGGACGACTTCTGCTGGGCGCCCGACTCCTATACATTATATTATATAGGGGTTTGGCACGCCACGGAAAACCTCTACAAGACCAACCTCAAGGGCGAGGTCAAGCAGCTCAGCAACAGCTGGGCCGACTTCGGTTCTCTCCAGATGCTTAATGATAAGGAACTTGTTGCGGAGCGTCACAGCATCACGGAACCTGCTGACCTCTATGTCGTAACGCCCGGCGAGAGTGTCGATGGCACACAAATCAAGCAGATAACCGAAGTGAACAAGGACATCCTCGACCAGCTGGCAAAGCCCAGCATCGAGCAGCGCTGGGTAAAGACCACCGACGGACAGCACATGCTTTATTGGGTCATCAAGCCTCCTCACTTTGATGCTTCGAAGAAATATCCCACGTTGCTCTTCTGCGAAGGCGGTCCTCAGAGTGCCGTCAGTCAGTTCTGGAGCTACCGTTGGAACTTTATGATCATGGCATCGCAGGGCTACGTGGTGATAGCTCCGAACCGTCGCGGCGTGCCGGGCTTCGGGCAGGAATGGCTCGAGGAAATCAGCGGCGACTGGACCGGACAGTGCATGAAGGACTACCTCTCCGCGATAGATGATGCCACGGAGAACCTTCCGTACGTCGATAAAGACCGTCTCGGCGCCGTCGGTGCCTCGTTTGGCGGCTTCTCGGTTTACTATCTGGCAGGTCATCACGAAGGCCGCTTTAAGTGTTTCATCGCGCATGATGGCGCCTTCAACCTCGAGGCGATGTACACCGAGACAGAGGAGAACTGGTTCTCCAACTGGGAGTATGACGATGCATACTGGAACAAAGACCAGACGGCACGTGCCCGAAAGACCTACGAGAACAGTCCTCATCTGTTCGTCGACAAGTGGGACACACCCATCCTTTGCATACATGGCGAGAAGGATTACCGCATTAACGCGACTCAAGGCATGAGTGCCTTCAACGCTGCTCGCATGCGAGGCATCGAGGCGCAGCTGCTCATCTTCCCCGACGAGAACCATTGGGTGCTCAAACCACAAAACGGTATCTTGTGGCAGAGGACTTATTTTGCTTGGCTCGACAAGTGGCTGAAGAAGTAATTCGACCTGAGAAAATAACGAAATAACACAATAACATCATATTATGACACAAGCAATTCAAAAGACTTTACGCGACAGTGCTGGAATGCGCTGGACGGCGTTGCTGCTCTTGGCGCTTGCCATGTTCTGCAGCTACATCTTCATGGACATCCTTTCTCCCATTAAGGACCTGATGCAAGAAACAAGGGGATGGGACAGTACGGCCTTCGGAACAATGCAAGGCTCTGAGGTGTTCCTCAATGTTTTTGCTTTCTTCCTCATCTTCGCAGGCATCATTCTCGACAAGATGGGCGTGCGTTTCACGATGGTTCTTTCTGCCGTTGTGATGCTCATAGGCGCTTGCATCAAGTGGTACGCCGTGGATGAATCTTTCATGGGAAGTGGCTTGGAGGCATGGTTCACCAATCATTTGAACTACATTCCTGTGTTCGAGGAGCTCGGCGTGTCGCCCTTCTATGCTGGGATGCCAGCCTCTGCGAAATTTGCTGCCTGCGGTTTCATGATATTTGGCTGTGGCGTGGAGATGGCCGGCATTACCGTAAGTCGCGGTATCGTCAAGTGGTTCAAGGGCAGAGAAATGGCTTTGGCAATGGGTTCGGAGATGGCTTTGGCCCGTCTTGGCGTGGCAACCTGCATGATCTTCTCGCCCTTCTTTGCTCGTTTGGGCGGTCAAGTCAGCGTTTCTCGCTCGGTTGCTTTTGGCGTAGTGCTGATGTGCATTGCCCTCATTATGAGCATTGTTTACTTCTTTATGGATAGGAAACTCGACGCGCAGACTGGTGAAGCCGAGGAGAAGGACGACCCCTTCAAGATCAGCGACTTGGGACAAATCCTCACTTCGAGTGGTTTCTGGCTTGTTGCTCTGCTTTGCGTGCTTTACTACAGCGCAATCTTCCCCTTCCAGAAGTACGCCGTGAACATGCTGCAGTGCAACCTCACACTCGTAGCGCCCGATGCTAATTCCTTCTGGGCAAAGCCCGATGTGACCATCGTTCAGTACCTCATCATGCTCTTTGTTGCGGCAACTGGTTTTGCAAGCAACTTCCAGAAGAAAGCCGGAGCGAAGTACGGCTTGCTTTGCGTCAGCATCCTCGCCCTCGTTACCTATTGCTACATGGGTTACATGAGGCAGTCTGCCGAGAGTATCTTCGCGGTCTTCCCACTTCTGGCCGTGCTTATCACACCTATCTTGGGCAGTTATGTTGACCACAAAGGCAAGGCAGCCACGATGCTGATACTGGGCTCGTTGCTCCTCATCTTCTGCCATCTTACCTTTGCTTTCGTGTTGCCTTTGTTCAAGGGCTCAGCCATCGGAGGTATCGCGATTGCCTACATCACCATTCTTGTGCTGGGTTCAAGCTTCTCTTTGGTGCCTGCCTCGTTGTGGCCAAGTGTGCCTAAACTGGTGGATGCCAAGGTTATAGGCTCTGCTTATGCGCTCATCTTCTGGATTCAGAACATAGGTCTTTGGCTCTTCCCACTGCTTATCGGCAAGGTTTTGGACAAGACAAATCCTGGCGTTACCGACCCGACTCAGTTCGACTACACTGCTCCGCTTGTCATGTTGGCTGGTCTGGGCGTAGCAGCCCTCCTGCTAGGTTTCGTCCTGAAGGTCGTTGACAAGAAGAAAGGTCTTGGCCTTGAAGAGCCGAACATCAAGTAAGGAAGACTCATTTCCTAAGCCTCTGATTTTCAGGCGGCGAGCCTCGCTAGAAAAGATGGCACGTTAAGATGCCAAACTTAACGTGTTAACTTTGCAAACTTAACGTGTTAAATTGACCAACTTAACGTGCCGAGTTGAGAGACTCGGCACGCTTTGTTTTTTATTGTCCCGCGTCAAGTCAAATGAAAAGGCACGCGTTTTTGTTTTTTTTCCTAAATAAAAAGTTGGATGTTATCATTTTCTTTGTATCTTTGTCGCGAGAATATGTATGAATTTAACCAAATCTAAAAGCATATGAAGACAAAAATTTTTACTCTTTTAATGGCGCTCTTCGCATTCGCATGGAGTGCAAAGGCCGATGAAATACAGGGCTTCACGATAACGATGAGCCGTAATGGCGGTGAGTTCGAAAACGTGTCATTCTCTGCCGAAGGCGAGTCGGACATAGATTTCTCCGAGGACCCAACCACATCTTTGATAATCAAGAAAATTGAGGCTCATGCCGATGGAACAGTAAGCAACGTGGTCTTTAGTGCCACGATGTACAAGACGGCGAATGGCTTGAGGCCTGATGACGGCTGGCGTTCCTTCGACTTGGTGGACAGGCACGGAGGCAAGTGGGTGCTCGACCTTGGCGACGGTGTCGACCTCATCGACGAAGAGATGGGCGGTTCGCCCAGGACTTTCCAGTTTTATCTCAAGGGGCAAGACGGCTCGGGCAATGATATCTATTGCAACAATGGCGGACAGGACTACAAGATTCTCTTTTCGAAAAGCGGGACTTCGCTGCCAATAAAGAACCTGATATTGACCGTTAGGCTCAACGGAGGCGAGGCTTTTACGCAGGAAATCCCTGCCGAAGGCTTCCCCGTGGTTGATTTGACTGACGAACAAACCACTTCCCTGATTATCGAAAAGATAGAAGTTCAGGCCATCGAATCTGTTTCCGATGTCTCTTTCTTAGGGACGATGTACTCGACAAATAGTGGCTCTTCTGGTGATGAATGGCGCGAATACAATATGGAATACAAGAGTAATGGCCGATGGATGCTCTATTTCGGAGAAGGCGTGGAACTCGTCGAAGAGGATTGGATTGGGCAGAACAAGACGAAGACCTTCGAGTTCTATGTTCAGGGCACGAGCGACTCGGGAAATCAGGTCTTCTACAACAATGGCGGAGCGAACTACAAAGTGACCTTCTCCACAGGCAACGGGGCAAGTGATAAGATTCAGTTCCTGAAGGAAAACACCGCGGAATTGGACCTGCGTTTTAACGGCGAGTCAAATCCTTTCCTTTTCGATGACAAGGGTAATCGTACGCCTGATGATCAGCTCGGAGAAATCAGTTCGCTCGTCATTGATCAATTCTTTATCCTGTTCAAATGCGAGAGTGGCGTGAGCACGAAAGACGTGAGCCTCCAGTACAGAGTCTATGAAGAAGGACAGGAGCCGGAAGGCGGCTGGAACCGGATCGACGCGCAGCAGTACCTCAATCAGGGTGACAACATCAAGTATTGCTATGCCACCGAATTGAATTGGGACGTGACAAACGGCTTGGAACCGAATAAGAATTACATCCTCGAGGCGCACTACCAGATTGTAGCCGACGGCGAATACTTCTTCTTGGGCAAGGGCAAGGAAGGCAGCAAGTTCCGCTTCACCCTCACGGAAAACACGTTGCAGGATGAGATATACAGCGTGATACTGACCATCCAACACAACAACGGCGAACCTTATGAAGTGTATTTCGAACATGAGAATCAGCCGACGCTGAACCTCGAAGGACAGACAACCTCCCTGAAGATAATGAAGGCAGAGGTCTGGACCTCAGAAGGTGTGCAAAGCGTGAACGTAGTCGGCACGATGTACAACACGGAGAATGGCGGTCCGACTGGTGGCGATGAATGGCGTTCAATGCCTTTAACTCAATCGGACAACGGGTATTGGCTGCTCGATTTCGATAAAGAAGGATACGAGATTGTAGAGGATGAATGGATCAATAACGACAAGTCAAAGACCTTCCAGTTCTATGTCACGGCAGTGGACAGGCAAGGGAACGGTATTATTTACGATAATGAAGGACAGGATTATAAGGTTAGCTTTACGACTGGCAGCGGCGGTGGTGGCGACGGCATCCGCAGCATGAAACTCACCATCAACTGCGATGGCGAGGTCTTCACCGAGTCGTTCCCATCCGAGGGCTGGGAGATTCATGCTATCGAGGGACTGGTTTCCTCCATTAAAGTCATGCGAGTCGAGGTCGAAACGAGTGAATCGTTGACTTACGTGGGCTTCTGTTCGACCATTTACGACACGGCTGATGGATGGCAGCACGATGATACGGCATGGGATTGGATTCCCATGGACAACCAAGGCGGCGGGCATTGGGTGCTCGATTGGGGTGAAGGAAGAGAGTGCGTCGCGAGCGAATGGCTCGATCAGAACGTGATAAAGACCCTCGAGTTCTTTGCCGACGGAGGCGACGCGAACGGCAACAAATACAAATATGCCAATGGTATCAGCGACTATGGCTATGACAACAACTACAAGGTGACGTTCACTCCTGGCGTAGATCCCGATGGCATCAGCCTCGTTTCTGCTTCGAAGGAGAATGGTGCGACCTATAACCTCGCTGGCCAACGCGTGAGAAAAGACTACAAGGGCATCGTTATCACTAATGGAAGAAAAGTATTGATAAAGTAAAACTTGGTAGATAATGAGATTGTACTCCTCCCTCTGTGGGTTCTTGCTCTGTGCTTTGTCGGTTAATGCGACAAGCCAACCCGACTTGGTTCGCTATGTAAATACGCTGCAAGGCACGCTTTCGAACTTCGGTCTTTCACATGGGAACACCTTCCCAGCAACGGCTATGCCGTTTGCTCAACACATGTGGACGCCCCAGACGGGACCCAATGGCGAGGGTTTTAAATACCTTTATGAGTCGGATCAAATCAGAGGATTCGGTCAGTCGCACCAGCCTTCGCCCTGGGTAAGCGACTATGCCGTCTATACTTTCTTCCCCGAAACAGGTAACTTGGAAGTCGATCCCGATAAGCGAGGCGCGCGTTTCTGCCATTGCAAGGAGGCCGGACAGCCTCACTACTACAGCGTCACGTTCGACAACGGCATTCGAACAGAGATGGCTCCTACAGAGAGAGGTGTCCATCTTCGCTTTTCGTATCCCAAGAAACAGGACGCTTACTTGATTATCGACGGCTATACCGCCGAGTCGGAGATCCATGTGAATCAGGAGAAAAGGCAAGTGACGGGCTGGGTTAACAACCAACGTTTCGTCAATCACAGCGAGAACTTCCGCTGCTTTTTTGTCGTGCAGTTCGACCAGCCAATACTCGATTACGGCACATGGGAAGGGGAGAACAAGCAGACTTTCCCGCATGAAAGGGACGGCAAGGGCAAGCGATATGGCTGTTACCTCAAGTTCCCTTCGGGCAGCAAGGTGCAGGCGAGGGCCGCTTCTAGCTACATTTCCGAGGAACAGGCCTGGCAGAACTGGCGGTCGGAACTCGGCGCGGACAAAACCCTGGAGCAGACAAAGAAGCGAGGCTTCGAGACGTGGAATGCCCTGCTCAACCGCATCCGAGTGGAAGGCGGCAGCGATGAGCAGATGCGCACCTTCTATAGTTGCCTCTTCCGCGCTAACCTCTTCTCCCGCCACTTCTATGAAATTAAGGAGGACGGCACGCCGTATTACTACAGCCCCTACGACGGGAAGATCCACGACGGCTACATGCTGACCGACAACGGCTTCTGGGACACGTTCCGCAGCCAGTTCCCGCTGACCAACATCCTGCATCCCACGCAGCAAGGCCGCTACATGCAAGCCCTCCTCGACGCGCAGAAGCAGTTCGGATGGCTGCCTGCCTGGTCGTGTCCGGGCGAGACCGGCGGCATGTGCGGCAACCATAGCATCTCGCTTCTGGCAGACGCGTGGGCAAAGGGCATACGCTCTTTCAACCCCGACTCTGCGCTGACGGCATACGCCCACGAGGCGATGAACAAAGGTCCTCTCGGCGGTGCCAACGGTCGCGCCGGCTGGAAAGAGTACTGGCAGCTGGGCTATGTCACCTTCCCCGAGTCTCACGGAAGCGTGACACAAACGCTGGAGTATGCCTACGACGACTGGTGTGCATGGACTCTGGCACGCAGCTGCGGCAACAAGTTCTATGAAAGAATATTCGCGAGAGTGCTGCGCAACTACCTGAACCTGTGGGACCCAGAGACTAAGTTCTTCCGCGGCAGGGGACTCGACGGACGCTTCTACGAGCCTTTCGACCCGCTGGTGTGGGGCGGACCATACACCGAGGGCAATGCCTGGCACTATATCTGGAGCGTCTTCCACGATGTGCAGGGCCTCATCGAACTCTTCGGCTCCGATGATGCCTTTGTGGAGAAGATGGACAGCGTCTTTTCGCAGCCCGGCACGGTAAAGCCCGGCTGGTACGGCGGCAAGATACACGAGATGACGGAAATGGAGATAGCGGGCATGGGACAGTATGCTCATGGCAATCAGCCCATACAACACATGCCATATCTCTACAGTTATGCCGGCCAGCCCTGGAAGACACAGTACTGGGTTCGCCAGATAATGGAACGCCTCTACCACAGCACGCCCGACGGCTTCCCCGGCGACGAGGACCAGGGCGGAATGAGTTCGTGGTACGTTTTGTCAGCACTCGGGCTCTACGCCGTCACCCCAGGTACCGACCAGTACGTGCTCGGCAGTCCGCTTTTCCGCCGTGCAACCATCACGATGGAAGATGGCAAGCAGTTCGTCATCGAGGCAAAAGACAATTCGAAGGACAATGTCTATGTCGATAGTCGCAGCCTGAACGGCCAGCCCCTCACACGAAACTATATCACTTATAAGGAGTTGACCTCCGGCGGCACGCTCCAGTTGCAGATGTCTGCAACACCGAACAAGCAGTTGGGAACAGAGAAAAAAGACGCTCCCTACAGCCTGACAGAAAATCCCCGCGTGCGGCGATGAAAATCCCCGCGTGCGGCGTTGGCCATTTCCGCGTGCGGCGATTGCAATCCCCGCACGCGGCGTTTTTAACATTCGTTAAGGAAGCGTCCGCAAACTGCCTTCAGAACAGATCTCTCTGGGCAGTGAACCAAGGCAGGCATCTGCTCAGTATCCAACAGCAGAAAACGCAGCCCATTATCGTAAGCAAAAGGACGATGAGACTCTGGGCGATGTCCGTCGCCTGAAACCACTTGCTCCAGCAGGTGGGCAGGAGGTTTATGACCACCTTCACGACTGCCATATGCGTGCAGAGCACAATGATGGAGTAGCGTCCGATGTATGAGATGACGGGCAACCACCTGATGATGCGGCTCAGCAGCAAAATGCCGAGCGTGCCAAACAGGCCTGCAAGGTAAATGAGCGACAAAGGCGTGCTGTAGGTGTTCAGGTAGAAGAAATTGTCGCCCATGTATGTGAAGTGCAGAACCGCAAGCAGCCCGATTCCTGCAAGCAGCGCCCATTGCCACCTGATGCTCAACTGGAAGAAGCTCAGCTTTCTGTTCAGAAAGTATCCCATCCAAAGGAAAGGCAGACTCGTCATCGCAGAGCCGATGCTCAGTGGCGTGTAGCCAATAAGGTAACCCGCAATGCCGAAGCCAAGCACGCAAAGTGCCAGAATGATTTCCGAGGTGCGTTCGGTCTGAACGAATCGCTTGACGGAATAGTACATTGTGGCAAAGATGGCGTTCATCCAGAAGAGGCAAAGCAGGAACCACAGCGGTGCCCATATCTCGCCGACGCTGATGCCGGTGAACGAGTAGATAGCCTTCGCCGACACCCTGTACAGTATCAAAAAGAAAAGGTAAGGCACGAGGATGCGGTTCGTCTTGCGCAGCAGAAACTCGCGAATGCCGCCGTAGTCCTTGAAGAACAGTCCGGAAAGGATAAAATAAAGCGGCATCCTCGTCTGCTCGAAGATGTCGTTCATGGGATAGTTGCCGTCGGAAAAGTATCTGTAGCCAGCGATGTGGTCCAGCACGACAAGCAGGATGCAAATGCCCTTCGCAAGGTCGATGTACTCGATGCGCTCCTTCATAAGGGAAAGGGCTTACGATTCTTTCTCGATTAGCACTGTGGCGTAGGCCGAGATGCCTTCCTCGCGACCGGTGAAGCCCAGCTTCTCTGTCGTTGTTGCCTTGATGGAAACCTCGTCGGCATCAATGCCCATCACTTCCGCCAAGCATTCTTGCATCTCGGGAATGCGTGCTTTTAGCTTCGGACGCTCGGCACAAACCGTCGCATCGATGTTGCCAACTCGATAGCCTTTAGTGGCAATGAGTTCCACCGTCTTGCGCAGAAGGATCTTGCTGTCGATGTCATGGAACGCCTCGCTATTGTCGGGGAAATGAAAGCCGATGTCGCGCATGTTCGCTGCGCCAAGTAGGGCGTCGCAAATGGCATGAATCAGCACGTCGGCATCGCTGTGCCCCAGCAGCCCCTTCGAGTGCTCGAAGCGTATGCCGCCAAGCCACAACTCACGTCCTTCTACAAGCTGATGGACGTCGTATCCAAAGCCGACTCTTATCTTGCTCATTTATCTTCTCTTCATCTTGCCGAAGAGGTCGCGCATGCCGTCAAGGTCGAAGCCGAGCGAGAAGCGCATTGTCTGGTCCAAGGGATTCGTCTGTGCCGTAGAGAAGACGTACGAGGCATCGATGGAGAAAACGCTCATGTGGAAGCCCGCACCGACGGTGAAGTACTTACGGTTACCCTTGTTCTCTGCTTCGTGATGGTAACCGGCACGAAGCATAAAGCGGTCGTTGTAGGTGTATTCAGCACCAAGGCTCCACTGAATCTCCTGCATCTCTTCCTTGAAACCGTTGGGCGCATCGCCGAAGCTCTTGAAGATGCCGGCAATGGAAGACACATCGTAGTAGTCCTTCTGCACGCGCTCCTCATAGTCCTCGTCCGCTTCGCCCTCGTTCTGCTTCGGATAAGTGGGCACAAGCATCTTGTTCAGGTCGGCACCAAAACTGAATTTGTTGTACTCGTTGAACGGGATGGTTATGTTCATACCCAAACGCAGATTGGTGGGAATGAACTCTGAGTTGTCGCTGCCGCCATACGATATCTTCGAGCCGATATTGCTTATATTGAGACCCCAACCGAAACTGCACTCGCGGTTGCCTGCCATGAAATAGCCCAAGCGATAAAGTGCAATGTCGGCAGAGAATGCCTTGCCTGCACTGCTCTCAGCCGTGTAGTCGTACTTGATATCGGAGAGAATGAAGCGCAGGTTGACAGCCATCGAGAATGTTTGACTGAGCATGCGGCTATAACCTGCATCGATTGCCATCTCGTAAGGTTTGATGGTCATGTCTTCCATGTCGGCAAGATAGACTTCGCCAAGACTGAAGTAGCGCAGAGATGCGTGCACGGCGCTGTAATCGCCAATGCGATAGAAACCTGTCAGGTTAGCAAGGTTAATGTCGTTGACCAACTTGCGCAACCAGGGTGTGTAGCTGACGCCGACACCGGCACGCGCAATGTTGAACGGGTACTTTGCAGGGTTCCAATACTGCGAATAAACGTCGGCCTCTGTGGCTGCACCCATGTCGCCCATGGCACCTGCACGTGCATCCGGTGCAATGGCAAGAGACGTAACACTCGTGTTCACAGGATTGAACATATTCTGCTTGTCCTGCGCAAGGACAACTTCTGTGCTGCATACGACCAGCAGCAACAGGATGCGGATGATTCTTTGTGCTTTCATACTCTATAATAACTGCGCAGGAGGCTTATTTATTGTTCCGGACTATGATTTTTTGCGTCTTTGATGTCCATTTGCTCTGTCCGCACCTCACTCTGCAGCGATAGAGATAAACGCCAGTGTCAACCTTGGCGCCCACTCCGTTCGTGAGGTTCCAGGTTACTGTATAGACGCCGCGTTCGCCCGAACTGCTTTCTTCGTGCTTCCATATGCAACGTCCCGAGAAGTCGAACACTTCGACAACAAAGTCGCAGTCGCTGCCAGGAAGGTCGTAGCTTACCATAAAGTTCGTGCTCGTGATGGCAGGATTCTGGCTTGCCATGAGGCGAACGATGT
>Ga0310695_10005614_pt1 | contig 21743 bp, 15 predicted proteins | sample RumenRJG_04DNA_FD_203882 | JGI IMG/M metagenome (GOLD analysis project Ga0310695, IMG submission 203882) | Bovine rumen microbial communities from Lethbridge, Alberta, Canada - RJG_04 (v2) (version 2) | ecosystem: Host-associated > Mammals > Digestive system > Stomach > Rumen | place: Canada...
AGTCTGGTACTTTAGAAGTACCAGGTGTTTATTCATCCATTCAAGCTGATTTGATACATTAGCCATGTTATAAATTTACTCCGTATGTCTTTTAGTTCATCTTTAAAGCCTTGGTTGCGATTTCTGTTGCACCGGCGCTAGTCTGTAGAGCTTTTGCTTCTGACTCAAGAGCTTTTGCCCTGTTCTTATTTGCCTCGGCGTCAGTTTGAGAGGCTGCAACCTCACCGCCTTGAGCCTTTACATCATCTTTTGCAAGAGAACCTTCATTTGAATTTCCTTCTGCTTTCTTTTCATCAAGAACAGCTTTATCATCGGTTGGCTTTGACGATCTGTCTCCGGTAACATCACTTTCCTTGATATTTGAAGAAAGAATAGTTTCCAGTGCCTCTTCAGCAATCATCATGGCTACGCCCGTTGCTATATCAGTTGCCAGATTTGTTCCCAATTGCTGCAAATTCTTTTTACTTTCTTCTGTTAATGCCATAATTACAACTCCGTTTTGTCTGATTCAGATACTCACATTGAGCAATAACTAAACCACTGATCTTGCATCGATTACTTCTGCTTCTACTTCTTTTTTACCCATTGCATTTATCTTTAAGACGCCTCCACTGAGCGCAACCTTTCCTGGTTTTACACCCCATTCATTGGCCATAACAACGGCATGAATTGCAACTGTATTAAGCGTGTATTTCAGACTTGCAAAAATATATTTGATATCCTGTGCATGATTTTTACCAACCAGACCTTTTCTCTCAAACCAGTTCCAGTCACCTTTATCATCAGCCATTTTCAATATTTCAGTAATTATTCCCATGCCTTTGGAGATTAGATCTAATGCATCGCAGGTAAAATCACAGGTATCCACGACAAAACGGGCAACCGTTCTCTTGTCTGCTTCCTTTGCTTCTGCCATTTTCTTTTTGGCCTCTTCTTGTTCTGCCGCAGCAGCTTTTGATTGAACTTTAGCATCGTATGCGTCGGAAGCATCTTTGGCTTTTTGTTTGGTATCAGTTCTGTTTTTGTTATAATCAGGAATGGTTCCCTTCTTTTCGCCAGGTTTATTAGGATCATCTGCACCAAAGTATTTACTAAAGATGTTTCCGTTATAATAAACGCCCAATCCTTCATTCAGTACAGGGAATAGAACTCCATCTAAGATTCCTTTTTCATACTTGGATGCATTAGCATTTGCATTGACCGTAATGGTATTTGCAAACTCTGAGACCAGGTCTTCATCAAATTTTAAGACACTCAGACTGGCCTTCGGTAAGGTTGTTGTTACCATACTTGTCTCTGTGCCGTTGATTCCTGAAACGCCTTTACTTGCTTTGAATCCTGCGCCTACTCCGTCTTTTACAGCAACGGCAAATTTACCGGTTATGTTTACCATTGGTGCTTTTACACTTGTACCTTCAAAAGCATCTAAGGTTAGAGATGATCCAAAACTTGCCATAGAACCGTTTGCAAAAGGTATAGAACAGACTTTAACTGCTGATGATGCAATTGAGAGTGTTGTTCCTGCACATCCCATCTTGATACTTCCCGGAGAGGTCATGGTAATTGAGCCAGAGCCTGTTAGTGAAGTAGATTTAGATGATGAGATATTTATACTCTTAGCGTTGATGGTTACGGTTCCTTTAGCGTTTATTTCCAGATTTCCGTTATGATCAATCTTAAATACATCATCGAAGGATTCAATAGAATTTTCTGGATATCCTACTTCTGTCATGAACTCACAGGTAATTGCCTCTAGTCCTTTCAGGGCGTTTTGATACGCTTTGTTTTTTTCCTTCTGCTCTTTGTCTGCTTCTGTCTTCTTTTTGGTCAGAGATTCTATATCTTTGTTTATTGATTCGAGCTCCTTCTTCTTCTTTTTCTTATCATTACCGGAAAGCTTTTTCTCGGCTATTTCTGCTATTTGTTTATCATTATTTTTAATTTTAATATTGCTTTCTATTTCTTTAAGCTTGCTGTCTGCTTCCTTAAAATCTTTCTTTGTTGTTTCTACAAGATTTTTTATTGCATAGCAGCGATCTTTTATACTCTTTTCATTTAGTGGCTTGCAGTCGCTTTTACTTAACCCATTAAGATAGCTGTCTTTGATAGAGCTGTCGCCAGAATAATCCTGATAATACTTATAGGTGTTATCCTGTTTTATTAAAGCTTCGACAAGTGATGATTCGGTTCCATCGAGAATCTTGTTTTTTACGTATTGTTTTATATCTGTATTTTTTTCAATAGCAAGTTTTGAGATGCCTAAGCTGCTTTCGTCAACCTCATACCCTTTAATTCCGGTATTTTTACTGTTATCTGTAGCATCCCAAATATGAACTCGTGCTCCGTTACTATGGGTTGCAATGGTTTTAAGTGAAGCTAGACTATTGTTTCTTTCTGCTTTTTCAGCTTCGCTTATAGTATCTGATGATTTCTGGGAAAGGAAACTGTGTAAATAGTAATTGTTGTTTCCAGAAATAATCAGAACCTTTTGTCCAATACGAGGCATGTTGAATATTTCAATATTTTCAACTGTAGAGGTTAAATGTACCTGAACAGGCTTGTTCTGATCTGAAGGCAGAGCATAGAATAGGCTTGGACTCTTGGTATTATCTCCTGCACAGATACAGATTGAGCCTGCTAATGGTTCCTTCAAGTTTGGTGCGTCTTCAGGTGCAGGCCAGTATCCAGAGAATTTGCCCTCTCCGTCAGATACCACTGCTTCAAGTATTCTTATATTATTAGTTTCAGCTTTAACAGTAATTTCCTTATTTACTGCTACAGGCTTATTTTCAATTTCTACGAAGTCTGCAAAGGAACCAGGCTCTTTGTTTTGGTCTAGCTCATATGCACAGATTGTTTCCTCGATGCTTGGTGTATGCTCTTTGCTGGTATTGAATACAGAACTGTCTAAACCTGCTAGAATGTGCAGATCAACGTTATCAACAATAAGTTTTATTTCACTGTCAATGTAGTTTTGGGCTTTTATTACAGTTCCTGGAACGAAGATAAGATGCGATGCTGTAAGTTTATAGCACATCTTTTCTCTGTCTGTCTTGTTATTCAGATTCTTAAGGTTCTCAATTTCTGAATTCGTCTTGGATGCAACTGCATTTTTCTCTGTAGTTGTAGAATAGATTAGGAATTCATTCCTATTGTCGAAAGTTCCAAGATCATTATTATTAACATCTATACTGAATGAGGTTAATTTAGGAGAACCGCTATCAGTCTGATCGCAGATAACTTCAATGTCGTAATTTAGTTTATCAGTGTTGCCGTTATCAAAATAACTACTTATAACGCCATTACTCTTGCTGACTCCATAGCCTTTGCTTAGGAAAACCTTAATTATTTTTTTATCATTATCATAAGCATGAATAATGTTGAAATTGAGGCCGAAATCTGTAAGTATTTTCCTTAAGCAATGCAGAGGAGTGTAATTTCCAATTTGAATGCATACATTATCAGGAAGAGATGAGAAAAGATTCTTGTCTTGTGAATCGAGCTGCTCATATTTGATTGATAAAAATGAGCTGTCTTTGTAATCTTCACCATAGACAACATTCTCCGGTTTACTTAAAAACTTCTCCAGTTTATCCTGCAGCTTTCCGTATGTTTGATCCTGATATTTGTAATTACTTCCTTTAAGGAGTTCAAAAGGAGAGGCGAAATCGATCTCGAAGATGTTGGCTGGTTTACTGTCTGTCTTGGTGGTTACATCCATTGTTTTTCCAAGAAACTTCACTGAAGAGATTAAGCCATTGACAATTCTTTTGAAGCTGTAATCCTGTTTTAATTGCTTATCTTTGTCAGGAGCATGCAGATTATCTGTGATTTCTATTTCAACGTTTATCATTTTCCCGATAAGTTGCTGCATATCAGACGCTTTTAAGGTGTTTGTTGCATAGAAGAACAGTTTTCCATAGTAAAGATCTGATATTCCTTCTTTCAGAGAAAACTCATAAACAGAGTATGAAGGAAATATAGCCTGCCCCTCATTTATTTCTGGGGTAATACTAAAATTAATTGACTTAAGCTTTGTATTCATCTTATATTCCCTCGAAAACTGATTCTATATACAAATATTCTGTATATTAAGGTTGTCCCTTTCATATACATTTCAATTCGCATACTTCAATCATAGTTGAGAAAAATAAACTAAACAGTTGCCTTTTCTTCATTTTTTTCTACTTAAGATGTTCAATGATCACATATATAGAAAAAAATTTGGTTATCCATAATAATAGGAAAAAAAATGTATAAGGTATGTGACTATTGTCATAAATATGAAAAGTAGTGAAAATACTAAGACAAATATAGCTGGACAGATGAATATATAGAACCTCATTATTTTACTAATACTTTGTACGTGTAACATTCACGGCTATATATACAAGGAAAAACCAGTTCAATTTAAATTCTGGTGTCGATTTTTTTTGAAACTATCTTAATTAGTAGTTGAAATAAACTATTTCTTTCCTATTGGAATTAATAAATCTATTAGAAAAATCCTTCTGTAGTGAAGAATTTTTTTTAACTTATGTTATGCATATATTCATATGAGCCTTTCGTCATAGTTTATGTCTGCCTTCTTTTTATTTATGTTTTTGTCCTCTTTTTTAAGAAAAAGATACCGGATCTAATTTTTATCCTTATAAAACAAGATAATAATGCCTGTTTTAACAACTACATTCATTCTTTTAATTTTTATTTCTTTAAGAAAATATGTGACTATATTCAAAAATATCAAAAGTAGTTAAAACAGTAGGAAAAAATGATCTATATTGTATAACAACAGAACAACATTATTTTGATAATGTTTCTTCTGCCAATGACTTTGTGGAGATATCTAACGTTACTTAAATTCTCCAAATGATAATTTAGAAGGCAGATTTTAAACAGCGGTTTTTATTTTCATGAAAATGAGATTAAGAACTTTTTAAAGGTCAAACCACACTAAAGGTCAAACACAGCTTCTAGGAGCGGTGCTGACATAAAAGGAGATTTATTATGGCTTCAGATTTTTTTGTAAAGATTGACGGCATTGACGGCGATTCAAATGACAAGGGCCACAGCAAGTGGATTGAAATTGTCGCATTCAAACACGGTGCAGTTCAGAATGTCGGTGCAGGTAGAGCTACTGATGTTTCAGGTCGTGGCGCATTTGAGCCATTTACCTTTGTTCATCTGATTGACAAGGCAACACCAAAGATCCAGCAGTTCTGTATGTCAGGTCAGAAAGTTGCCAAGGTTCAGTTCCAGGTATGCCGTGCAGTTGCCGGTAAACAGGAACCTGTATATGAGGTTACACTTGAAAACGTGAAGATTTCCAAGGCTTTTGTTAAGTCTGTAGTTTCTGGCGGAAATGGTGCAGACGCTCTGATTAACAGCTTCCAGGGCGCAGACGGAGCATACCTGCCTTTAGAACAGGTGGAGATGGTAGCAGGCAAGATTACCTGGAAGTACACCGCTATTAAACCTGATAACACCAAGGATGGTGCAGTAGAGGCTAACTTCAACCAGATTGAGAATGCTTAATCTGATTGTTTGGTAACTGGACTTTGTTTTAGGACTTTTTAGTTTATATCGTATCAGTTAGGACATTCTGGTAAATCAGATGTCCTAACAGAATAGCTCCCAAAGGGGAACTCCCAGATGGGGTAAAAAATTGAAAGGAGACTTATCATGGCTTCAGATTTTTTTGTAAAGATTGACGGTATTGACGGCGATTCAAACGATAAGGGCCACAGCAAGTGGATCGAGGCTGTCTCTTTCTCTCATGGTTCTGTACAGAACGTTGGGGCAGGAAGAGCAACTGATGTGTCTGGTAGAGGTGCATTCGAACCATTCTCTTTTGTTCACTTGATCGACAAGGCAACACCAAAGATTCAGCAGTTCTGTATGTCTGGTCAGAAGATTGCAAAGGTTGAATTCCAGGTTTGTCGTGAGGTTGCAGGTGCGCAGGTTCCTGTTTATGAGATTACTTTGGAAAATGTAAAGATCAGCAAGGCTGAAGTAAAGTCTGTGGTTTCAGGAGGAAATGGCGCTGATGCTCTGATTGACACTTTCCAGGGCGCAGATGGAGCTTATCTGCCTGTAGAACAGGTACAACTTGTAGCAGGTAAGATCTCCTGGAAGTATACGGCAATCAAACCTGACAGCACTAAGGATGGTGCTGTCGAGGCAAACTTCAACCAGATTGAGAATGCTTAATTCTATAGAGGCTTTCTCCTCAGGGAGAAGGCCTTTTTTATTTTCTGTAAATCTGTATCTGTAATGGGAGGAAGAATAAAAAACTGTATAAAGAGCACTTTTTAGAACAATGTTAATGAGATCAAACTAATATTTTGAACAAAATAAATATGACATAGTTTCTAAAAATTGCTTTTTTTTCTTTTATGTTAGCTAAAACAAAGAGAAGATCACAGTAAATATGACGTTCAAAAACTACTCTTGAAGTTAGCAGTTATATATCTGAATTTATTTATTTTATTCAAATAATCGCGATTTTTAGAGAGCGTGTGGGGGAGAAAATGGATTTTCCTGATTTATCGACACTGACGACTGAATTACCAGACAATCGCTGTGGCGATAACTGTGAATATGATCAGTCGTATATGGAGCTGGATTCTCTGGCAGTTGGAGTTCCTGACTCAGAGATGGGAGAATCTGTATCTGAGGGAAAAGATCCTGACTTCCCTAAACTATGTTCGACCTGTCTCTCCTTGTGGGAAAAGACCCGTGACCTCAGAGTTGCCACCTATTATACGATTGGTTTGTCCTGCTGCAATGGTCTTGAAGGTCTGAAATTTGGTCTTCAGATTATCGATTATCTTATTGACAACATGTGGGATGTATTTTACCCACAGCTTGATCCTGATGATGATAATGACCCTACTGAAAGAGTCAATATTCTTCATATGCTTTCTCCTCAGAGTGGTTCTTATAACGATCCTATCAGGTTTATCTTTCATTTAAGACAGAATCGCTTTGTAGATTCTCTGCCATATTCCATCAGAGATGTGATGGTGGTTCAGGGGTTTATCGAAGGTAAAGCAGATAACGAGGTTGATCCTGTTATTGTTAATGCTGAACTCAATGGCGTTCCTGCTGAAGAAATGGAAAAACGCAGTCAGTGTGTAGATGATATTCTCACTCTGCTCGATAAGATTTCTTCTAGCATGAATGAAAAGATGGGGAATGCTGGATATCTGAATCTTGAGGCTCTAATTGCTGAAATGAAGAGCGTCAAGAAGTTCATATCATCATATAAAAAAGGAGGCGTTTCATCAGATGAATCTTCAAATGTTCAGGAAACAGGCGTTACTGAACAGAAAACTGACTTAGGAAACGGTGGTAGCGAGTCTGGTAAAAAATATATTGGCTTTGATATAAAGTCTTTTGTTGTCTCAGACCGTGGTGATGCCCTGATGCTCATAAAGAAATGCTCAGATTTCTTCGCGAAAACAGAGCCTACCAGTCCTCTTCCATTTTTATTAAACAGAGCTCTTCGCATGTCAGATATGAATCTTCTAGACATTATGCGAGAGATTGATGAAAACTCGGTTTCAAAGGCTATGGAACAGCTTGGCGTGATCCAGAAAGCTGAAGAATGATTTTTTTACAACATTAAGGATAGGTAAATAGAATGGCAAACAGCAGTTCTCAGAAATTTATTGGAAGGAACAGAGCTCCGAGAGTTCAGGTTGAATACGACGTAGAACTTTATGGTGCTGAGAAAAAGGTAAATCTTCCTTTTGTTATGGGTGTTATGTCAGATCTCTCTGGTAAACCAGAAGAGCCTCTTCCAAACGTTGAAGAGCGAAATTTTGTGGAATTTGATGCGGAGAATTTTGACAGCAGACTAAAGAGCATCAAACCAAGAGTTGCATTCTCTGTGCCTAATGTCCTTAATGACGATGGAGGCAATATTGCAGTCGATATCACCTTCAATAATATGGAGGACTTTTCTCCTGACAAGGTTGCAGAGAAGGTTGAAGGTGTAAAGCAGCTTTTAGATGCAAGAAAACAGTTGGCTAATTTATTAAGTTATATGGATGGCAAGAGCGGTGCCGAAGAACTTCTAGGCAAGCTGCTCGAAGATCCTGCTCTGCTGAAGGCTCTGAGTGCCAAAGCAAAGGAAGAAATGGAAAAAGCCAAGGATGAATCTGCAGAAAAGACTGATAAGGAGTAAAGATTATTATGACAGATACAGTAAAAGAAGAAGGCGCACTATCTGCGGAGATGGAACTTTCTGATTTTGACAAACTTCTTAATCAGGAATTCAAGCCAAAATCAGAAGAGGCAGACGTTGCTGTAAAGGGGGCCGTAAGAACCTTGGTTTCTCAGGCCCTGGAGAATGCAACTTTAGTCAGTGACAATGCTATCAAGACTATTGAAGGTATCATCTCTGAGATTGACAAGAAACTTAGCGCTCAGGTTAATCAGATTATTCATCATAAGGATTTTGAGAATCTAGAAAGCGCCTGGCGTGGGCTTTCTTATCTGGTAAATAATACTGAAACCAGTACCCAGATGAAGATTAGAGTTCTTAATATCAGCAAGAAGGATGTGGCAAAAACTCTGAAGAAATTCAAGGGTACTTCTTGGGATCAGAGCCCCCTGTTCAAGAAGATTTATGAAGAGGAATACGGAACCGCTGGTGGTGAACCAATCGGTGCAATTGTTGGTGATTACTATTTTAATCACACCGGTCCTGATCTTGAGGTGTTAAAGGGTATAGCTCAGATTTCAGCTGCTGCTCATGCTCCATTTATCGCTGCTGCAGATCCTTCAATTATGAATCTTGATTCATGGCAGGAGCTGGCAAATCCTCGTGATATTTCAAAGATCTTCTCTACACCAGAATATGCAGCCTGGAGATCTTTCAGAGACTCAGAGGACAGCCGTTATGTTGCTCTAACACTGCCTCGTGTACTGAGCAGAGCTCCATATGGTGCTACTACCAATCCTGTTGAAACATTTGACTTTGAAGAGGATACCAGTAACGGTAACTCAGCAAATTACAACTGGATGAATGCTGCTTATGCTATGGGTGTTAACATCAACCGATCCTTCACTGACTACGGCTGGTGTGCTCATATCCGTGGTGTTGAGTCAGGTGGTGTTGTTGAGTCTCTTCCAACTCACACCTTCCCATCAATGGATGGCGGTGTGACCATGAAATGTCCTACAGAGATTGCAATTACTGATCGTCGAGAGGCAGAACTTTCCAACAATGGCTTCCTACCATTATGTCACTGGAAGAATACCGATTATGCCGTATTCATTGGCGGTCAGACTGTGAATAAGCCTCAGGAGTATGACAATCCTGATGCGACTGCAAATGCAAATCTATCAGCAAGACTTCCTTATATCTTTGCAACAACACGCTTTGCTCATTATCTGAAGTGTATTGTCCGTGACAAGATTGGTTCATTCAAGGAAAGAGCCGATATGGAGAAGTGGCTGAGCAACTGGATTTCAAACTATGTTACCTCTGATCCAAATGCATCTGAAGAGGTAAAGGCCAAGTATCCTCTTGCTGAAGCAAAGGTTGTTGTGGAGGATGTTGAAGGTCAGCCAGGATACTACAATGCCAAGTTCTACTTAAGACCTCATTATCAGCTTGAGGGCTTAACTACATCATTAAGATTAACTACAAAGGTTCCTAACGGAGCTAAGTAACACAAAGGAGATTAAGATATGGCCTCTGATTTTTATGTAAAAATTGATGGTATTGATGGAGATTCCAACGATAAAAGCCATGGTAAGTGGATTGAAGTTGTAGCTTTCTCTCATGGTGCTATTCAGAACGTTGGCGCTGGTAGAGCAACTGATGTATCAGGTCGAGGCGCATTTGAGCCTTTCACCTTTGTACATCTGATTGATAAGGCTACTCCAAAGATCCAGCAGTTCTGTATGTCTGGACAGAAGGTTGCCAAGGTTCAGTTCCAGGTTTGCCGTGCAATTGCCGGAAAACAGGAGCCTATTTATGAAATCACACTTGAAAATGTAAAGATTTCCAAGGCTTCTGTGAAGTCAGTAGTACCTGGCGGTAATGGTGCTGATGCACTGATTAACAGTTTCCAGGGAGCTGATGGAGCATATCTGCCTTTAGAGCAGGTGGAGCTGGTGGCAGGCAAGATTACCTGGAAGTATACAGCTATTAAACCAGATAACACCAAGGATGGTGCTGTTGAGGCAAACTTCAATCAGATTGAAAACGCTTAACACAGAAAGGCTTCCTTTCCCTGAGAAGGGGAGCCTTCTTTAAGGATTTCTATGGCAGATAGTTCAAAACACGGTCAGCAGTTTTATCTTCCAAGTCTGTTATCAAGGCTTACTAAAGAAGATTTAGACGGACTTTCTGATTTAGACATGCTTAAAGAAGAAATTCTGGATAATATTTTTATGCTCTTGAACTCAAGAGTAAGACCGGAAAAAAAGGATCTGGAGAGCGATCCCTTTTTATATCGTTCGGTATTAGGGTATGGACTAAGTGATTTCTGCGGGTTATCGCACAATCCATTTACAGTAGATAGCCTGTTAAAAGAGATTCGTGATCTTATTGAATTTTTTGAACCAAGACTTGATCCTGCAAGTATAAAAGTCCAGAAGTTAAAGAGTAATGATCTGACATCTAATATAAAGATTCAGATTACAGGTCGGGTTTCAGTTCCTCCTTATACGGATGAGGTTAATTTTCTGTTTACTCTGGACTTGGAGTCAGGTGTTCCTCATATACATAGAGAATAAAAGAAAGGAGCATTTATGAATGAAGATTTTCTTTCGTATTATCGAGAGAACCTAGTTCATTTACGCCAGATGGGAACTGAATTCGGAGCTCAGTTTCCAAAGGTTGCTTCAAGACTGAATCTGTCAAAACAGGATTCACAGGATCCTTTTGTTGAAAGACTTCTTGAAGGAACTGCCTTTCTTGTTGCTCGTGCTGAAAAAAAATTTGATGACGGCTATCCTGAGCTTTTGCAGCAGATTTTGAATAAAGTCTGTCCTCTTGCCTCAACACCAGTGCCGGCAGCTTCTGTTTTGAATTTTACAGGCTCTGGTCAGGAATATAAAACCGAACAGGTTGGATTTTCAACAGTATTCGACTGTAAAGTTGCAGGTAAGTTTTCAGCCTCCCTAAAACTAACCCCAATGTGGAGAACTCGTTTTTATCCATTGAGTGTCTCGGCTGCAAGTTATGAGTCTTCGCTGGTGAATATTCTGCCAACAGAAGAAATTGATGCTCTGAATCTTAAATCTGCTCTGCGCATGACTGTGCTTGGCTGCAATAATCTTAAAGATACCGGTTCTGATAATAATGGTATCGATATTTATTTGGATATGGCGGATTCTAACGCTTCAAGAATGGCGTACTGTTTTAATCGTCATCTTAAAGCTGTATATATTGAGGATGAGTCCGGCAATATAACCAAGGTTAGCGATAAACTTGAATGTGGCTACAAAGCCGAACAGTGTGAGAACATTTTTGATGAGATTTTTGGCTATATGCCAGGAGTAAGTCTTCTTCAGATGTATTTCTCCTATCCTTTCATCTATCGTTTTATATCTGTCAGAGGCCTTCTTGATATCTTAAAGAAGTCATCCCAGAATACATCAAATCTTATTTTTGCTTTTTCGTCTTTAGTTGAGTTAGGTGGTGAAGTAACAGAGTCCTCCTTTAAATTCTCGTGTCTTCCGGTAATTAATCTGTTCAAGATGCGTAGCAGCCGATCAACTCTTAATTTAAAACATGAGTTCCTTGTGAGCGCAGATAGAACAAAATCTTTAGATTATGAAATTATCAAAATTGAGAATGTTGAGCTATATGATTCACATAACGTTCATGTGAATACAGCACTACCTTTCTATTCATTCAGAAATACACTGGATAATGAGGATAATGCGGTGTTTTTCTCAACGGTAAGACGAGATCGTCTTAACGGTATATACAGGCCAAGGAGCAATTACCAGAAGTCAGAGGTGTTCATTTCACTGTCTGGGGCTATTTACAGTTCTGCTATTAGAGATCTTCAGGAATTCACTGCTAATCTGTGGTGTTCAAATGCGGATCTGTCTTTATTTGTCGGAGCAAACAAAAAAGTAACTACTCCTGATGGAAGTGGAACTGCATCGTTTGTTATTCCATTAACTTCTCCTCGTCCAGCTTTTTTTATGAGAGGAGATCTGAATGGATTCACCAGACTATCATTTATTCTAATGAATCTTTCTGCACAGTTGTTGCAGCATAGTGATGAGTGTAAGGTTGTACTGCAGAATCTGATACAGATTTTTTATCATGGCTCTATTGATGAAAAGAAGATTCTGATTGGAGCTATCAATAAGGTTGAAACAGGTCCAAGTGTATTCAGATTCGTTGAAACTGGACATATATATTTTGAAAAGGGATTTAAAGTTGACATAGTTCTTGACGAAAGTAATCTTACAGGTTTCGGTGTTTATGCATTGGGGTCAGTGCTTAGAAGAGTGCTGTGTGATTTTACTTCGTTAAATCTGCTGATTAGGTTTTCTCTCTATGGCGTAAAATCAGGGTTAATCTGCTCATGGACACAAGAGAAAGACAGGTAAAGCAGGCTTTAAGAGCCATGCGTAATTTTGGTGGTGTAGACTTTTTTGAAGTTGTAAGAGATTTCGAAAAAGCGAGTGACATCGTGCCTGGAATTGGCTATAGAAAATCATCAAAATGCAATGTCCGTTTTTCTCAGAAACCAACACTGAGTGGAGTCCTTCCTGCAGTTACTGCAATAAGTGAAGATAAGAATGGCAACTCGGTAATTGAAGTTTCCGGTCCGGGATTAACCGGAACTGATGGACCTATGCCTTTAGAATTCACCAGCAGGGTATTGCAGCTTTCAAACAATTACTATGATTACGCTCTGCAGCGTTTTATAGATATCATCAATAATGAGTTTCTGTCCCTTTATTATCGTGCGTATGCTCAAAAGGATTTGGCCATTGGTTTTGATAAAAAGGAGAATAATCTTCCTCGCAGCATTTTCAGAGCCTTTTCTGGAGCTCCTGCCGACAGAGATCCTGAACTTCCAAAGTTTGCGGCTGAAGCAATGATGCCTTTTGTTATTTCAAAGAACAGTGGTGCAGAAGGTTTAAGGACAATTTTAAGAGAGTTCTTTGGCTTTGATATCAGAATTGAAAGCAATATTTTTGAGCGTTATTTGATCCCTGAAGATCTGCGTTGCAGACTAGGGCATAGAGATACCTGTACTTTGGGGGTAAGTATGCAGATAGGAAAGCATTTCTACAGTCACACCAAGAAATTTGATTTAAAGCTTGGTCCTATGGATTTTAAAGATTGTTATGCAATGCTTCCTGGAACAAAAAATTATAACTATCTGATAGAAATTATAAACCTGTATCTTCAGAAACCACTGGATTATGACCTGATATTTATTCTAAGGAAGAATTCCCTGAAAGGTATTTATCTGAACGGTAAGTATTCATTAGGGTCAAACTGTTATTTTAAATACACAAATGATAAGGGTGAGTGTCAGATTGTCATTAATGTTTCTCGACTTAATGGACATGCTGCCTAGACACAATAAGGAGTCAGTAAATGTTGAAACTTAAAAGAGTTCAGATTTTCGGAAAACTCGATAAGACGGCATATAAGGCATTAGAAAGTGCAACAGTACTGTGCAAAACCAGAGGAAATCCATATATAGAACTGGTTCATTTTATAAATCAGATTCTTTTAGGGGATGCCAGTGATGTACATGAGATAGTGCGTTATTTCTCTTTAGATGAAGCACAGTTGTCTAAAGATCTTATTGCCGCACTGGACCGACTGCCTCGAGGTGCAAGTTCAATAAGTGATTTCAGCAGTACCATTGAGCTTGCTATTCGTGAAGCCTGGATGGCAACCTCAATTGTTTATCAGGAACGAACCATCAGAACTGGTCATCTGCTTCTGGCTATGAAGCAGAATCAGGAGCTTTCTCGTATTCTTTCTGACATCAGCTCTGAGTTTATCAAGGTAAACGGAGACATGCTTCAGGAAAAATTTGCCGAAATAGTGAAGAACTCTCCTGAAGTTTCAAGTGTAGTAAGCGGGTCCGAAGGAGCTACCGGTCAGGCAGGACAGATGCTTTCCAATCCTGCAATGGGCAAGGGGGAGGCTCTAGATCTATACACAACCGATCTTACAGCTCAGGCTAAGGAAGGAAAAATTGACAACATTGTCGGACGTGATGAAGAAATCCGCAAGATGATAGATATTCTGATGCGCAGAAGACAGAATAATCCAATCCTGACAGGTGAAGCTGGCGTAGGTAAGACTGCAGTGGTTGAAGGCTTTGCCAAACGTCTTGCTGATGGAGATGTTCCTGACTGCCTTAAGGGCACCGTTCTGCGTTCTCTGGATTTAGGCCTTTTACAGGCTGGCGCATCAATGAAGGGTGAGTTTGAAAATCGACTCAAACAGGTAATTGAAGAGGTTAAAAGTTCAGATACTCCTATTATTCTGTTTATTGATGAGGCCCATACCTTAATCGGTGCCGGTGGTGCAGCAGGTCAGAATGATGCTGCAAATCTTTTGAAGCCTGCTTTAGCCCGTGGTGAGTTGAGATGTATTGCCGCAACAACCTATCAGGAATACGTTAAGTACTTTGAGAAAGATCCTGCATTAACCAGACGTTTTGAAAATATTCTGGTTTTAGAGCCAGATGATGACAAGGCTGTGCAGATGCTTCGCGGCATGACTCATATGCTAGAGGGACATCATAAAGTCAGAATTTTAGATGAGGCCCTAAGTGCTACCGTTAAACTTTCACGTCGCTATATTCCAGCGCGTCAGCTGCCTGATAAAGGTGTAAGCGTTCTTGATACAGCTTGTGCAAAGGTTGCCTTAAGTCAGAGTCAGGAGCCATATGAAATTGAATACTCCAGACGCAAAATTGAAGCTATGACCTTGGAGCAGGAGATTCTGAGCAGAGAAAATTCACAGGGATTTCTGCATGAAGATGAACTGAAAGCTCTTGCTGATAAGCTTAATAAGGAAAAGACCCATTACGATGAACTTAATGAAAAATTAAATAAGATCAAAGAAAAAGCTAAAGAGTATTTTGATCTGTGCGAGAAGATAGCTCCTCATAAGGATAAAAAAGAAGAGGTTAAGGCTGAAGAGAAAGCTGCGAATGCTGAAAATGCAGAGTCTGCAGAGAAGCCTTCTAAGAAAGAAAAAGCTTCAGGCAGTAAGCCTTCAAAAGCTGATTTTGAGAAGCTAAAAAAACTCAGAGAAGAACTCAATGATATGCAGGGTGAAAACCCTATGCTGCTTCCTGAGGTGGATGCCCAGGCTGTTTGTACTGTTATTTCTGAGTGGACAGGTATTCCTCTTGGCCGAATGATGAAAGATGAGATTAATTCGGTTCTCAAGATGTCTGAATTCCTGCAGCAGAGAGTTATCGGTCAGCCTCATGCTCTTGATTTGATTGCAAAGCGCCTGATGACAGCAAGAGCAAATCTTTCTGATCCAAATCGACCAATTGCAGTTCTGATGCTGGCAGGTCCGTCCGGTGTAGGTAAGACTGAAACCGCCCTGGCTCTGGCAGAACAGTTGTATGGAACTGAAAGTAATGTGATTACAATCAATATGAGTGAGTTCCAGGAAGCACATACGGTTTCTACCCTGAAAGGTGCGCCTCCAGGATATGTAGGTTATGGCGAGGGCGGTGTTTTAACAGAGGCTGTTCGTCGCAGACCATATAGTGTGGTTTTACTGGATGAGATTGAAAAAGCACATAAGGACGTTCATGAGATATTCTTCCAGGTTTTTGATAAGGGCCAGATGGAGGACGGCTCAGGAAGACTCATCAATTTTAGGAATTGCGTGATTATACTGACGACCAATGTTGGAGATGATGCGATTATGAATCTCTGTCAGGATGAAGATAATCTGCCTGATCCTTCTGTTTTAGAGGAAGCGGCACGTCCTGCAATGATGAAAGTATTCCCAGCTGCATTATTGGGTCGCATTAATATAATTCCGTACTATCCTTTAGGTAAGAAGGCATTAAATCATATTGTTGATTTGAAGCTTAATAAGATTGTAAAACGTGTTAAGGAAAACTATCACGCAGAGTTCAGATATACACAGGAACTTCGAGATGAGATTATCTCAAGATGCAATAATGTTGCATCTGGTGCTCGTCTGATTGATGCAATTGTAAACAATGATCTGTTACCTGAACTGAGCGCGCGTTTCCTTGAATGTACAATGGAAGAAAAACAGCTTGTATCCGCAACCGCAAGTGCCAAGGACGGCAAGTTTGTTTTCGACTTTGAAACTAAAGAGGTGTGATTATGACTCCTGCAGCAACATTGGTAAATATGACTGCAACAGGAGATGTAGTAACGGGCCCTGGTATGCCACTTAACCTAGTTAATGCTCTACCTGAAGCCTGTCTAGGAGATCTTGTTGCAGGCCCCGTATGTGTGGGGGCTATTACAGTTACAACTGCCATTACTCACCTTGTAAAAGGAAGACCTGCAGCCTGTCTGAGTTCCGTTGTTAACGGAGTCAACCCAGTGATAGGCGCTCCAATGGTAACAGCAGTTGTTGTGGTTCCTAATATCAACAGAATAGTCTGACTCTGTCCTGTTTATTTATAGAGTTTTATCTATGAAAAAAGCTAGGCCATTGACCTAGCTTTTGTTATGTCAGAACGGCAAAAGCGATTCTAACTGTACCGATCTTTCTTTAGAAGATGTTATCTGAGCTGACGCCTGAGGTATCAACTTCAGTCTGAACTGGAGCGCCTCTGCTGTCTGTTGCAGTGTTCTCTATACCTTCTTCCAGGACATCTGATTCAGAAATTGTGGTCCCACCACGTATACACCAGTCTGAGATACCATGGTTAGAGCATTTTTCTAAGCCTGCAGGAACAGGAATTGGTGCAGGAGGTGTTCCTGCCTGAGAGAGTTTTATAAACTCAGCCCAGATTGGCAGGGCAGAATAGGCTCCGCCTTCAGGCCCCTGAGTTCTTGACCATCCGAGATCTCTGTCTGAATCAAATCCCATCCAGGATGTAGCCACAATGTCACCATTGAATCCTGAGAACCAGGCATCATGAACATTGTTTGTGGTTCCTGTCTTACCATGAAGATCCTCTCGTCCTGTTACGGCTTTTGCTCTTCCGCCAGTTCCCCAGTAGTTGCCTGAGATACCGTGGCCTCCGTAAATAACAGAACTCATCATGTCACCGACAATAAAGGCATTCTTATGGGAAAGTACCTGAGGAGCACTGTTTTCTGGTTCATCAATACCTTCAACGTATTCAAGCTTGATGCCGTTTACTACTCTGTCAGGAGCATTAGGATCTGCTTTTTTAGGCTGCTCCTCAAAGATAACCTGTCCATTCTTAACAATCTTTGAAATCAGATAAGGAGTAATCTTGTAGCCTCCATTGGCAAAGGTTGCATAGCCAGTAACCAGCTGTAAAGGAGTTACTTCCACAGAACCTAAAGCCATTGATTCAACCTGCTGTGATTTTGGAAGATTAAAGCCGAACTTCTGAATATGTTCAACTGCATTCTGAACTCCGATTTGGCGGATTAGACGGATTGAAACAACATTCTTTGAACGGGCAAGACCTTCTCTTAAAGTCATGGCACCGTCGTAGCGGTTAGGAGAATTCTTTGGAACCCACCAGGTCATTGAGCCAGGATCCCAGGTTTTGATTGGAAGATCCTGGAAGATGGAGTTAATGTTAATTCCTCTTGCAACAGCTGCGGAGTATAGAAATGGTTTGAAGTTGGAGCCTGTCTGACGTACTGACTGAGTTGCTCTGTCAAATTTACTCTTGGCAAAGTCATATCCGCCAACAGTTGCCACAATACCACCAGTGTACTGGTTTAGAGCAACAATAGCAGCCTCAACCTGTGGAATCTGAGTTAGGACATTTTCCTGCTTGTCATTTACGTAGTAGTAAATCAGATCACCTAATGCAACAACATCTGATACTTTCTTTGGTGATGGCCCCTGTCTTTTGTCAGATACAAAAGGTGCAGCCCATTTCATGTTGTCAAAGGTAATTTTTATCTCTGTATCCTTTCTGGCTATCGCTGTACATACACCGTTTTCATCGCTGATTTCTGTAACAATGGCTGGCTTGATGTAATGGAACTTGTCTGCGTTATACAGATATTTTGCTCTGTCAAAGGTATCTGGTGAGTAATCCTTGATTTTATTGATATTATCAGCAGCACCTCTGTAGCCGTGACGACGGTCATAGTCGGTAACTCCCTTGAAAACAGCATAATTTGCAGCTTCCTGATCTTTTGAAAGAACGGTAGTGTAGATTTCATAACCGTCAAGGTAAGCCTGATCTCCATACTTGTCTAGTATGGCCTGACGTACAGCTTCTGCTACGTACGGTGCATAGGATTCAAGCTTTGAGGAGTGGAACTCTGCTCTGTAAGGCTCTGCTTCCGCTTTTTTGTATTCGTCTTCGGTAATAAATCCTAAAGAGAGCATTCTCTCTAAAACCAGATGTCTTCTTTCTCTTGATCGTTCTGGATTTGAGATTGGGTTTAGTATTGAAGGTGCCTTAGGAAGACCTGCAATAGTTGCCATCTGTCCTAGAGTCAGTTCATCAAGATTCTTTCCATAATAGGTCTGAGCTGCGGCTGCAACACCGTATGATCTGTGGCCTAAGGCAATCTTGTTTAGGTAAAGCTCAAAGATTTCTTCTTTTGTCAGGACCTGTTCGATTCTAAGAGAAATGAATATTTCCTTTAGTTTTCTCTGAATGGTTTTTTCTCTGGTCAGATAAAAATTTCTTGCTACCTGCTGAGTGATTGTACTTGCACCCTGACGAGCAGATGCTGCAGTAAGAGAAACAATGGCAGCACGGAATATACCGATAGGATCAATTCCGCTGTGTTCATAAAAACGGGTATCCTCAATTGCCAGAAAAGCCTTTTTCAGTTTATCTGGAATTTTGTCAATTGATACTGGAATACGTTTTGCTTCTCCAAATTCCCCAATAAGTTTATTATCTGCGGTGTAAATCTTCATTGGAGTTTCAAAACTGACTTCCTTTAATTTTTCTACGTCAGGAAGGTCGCCTAAAGCCTGATAGTACAAACCAGCGCTGGCTACACCAATAGCTCCGATTCCGAATAATCCAGACCAAAGAGCAAATTTTAAATATTTAAAAAACACAAAAAGCCTCTGTTAAAACTTAGCATCTCTCTCATTTTGTGTGTATATTATATCTTATGCAATCTTGAAAACACACTGTTTAAGTATATGTCACCTTACTTCTCAGGTCCAAATGGTTCGTATTTTTCTGTCTATAAAAAAATGTGACGATATCTAAAGCTTTTCTTATTTTTTTTACTAATTCTTTGTGATTTCATCAGATTTTTTAAACAAAGCTCAATTATTACCATTTTGTTCAACTAAAATCTCAAATAGGAAGTAGCAGAATATTCCTAATTCGTTGAGATTATGATTGTTTTTCATTTCGTTAGGATTAGGCTGCTGTGTTTTATTTTTACGATAGATAGTGGTGTGGCTATGAGTATTAAGGTCCGTCTTGCTATATTGAACTTTCTTCATATGGGAGCCTGGGGTGCCTATCTTATAAGTATGGGTAACTACTTTGTTCATATAGGCCTTGCAAACAGAATCGGCTCCTTCTACGCCTTAATAGGAATTGTTTCATTTTTTACCCCTACCATCGCAGGTATCATCGCTGACAGATATATTCAGCCAGTAAGAGTTCTAGGACTGTGTCATCTTCTGTGTGGTCTTGGAATGCTGGTGCTGTTCTATATCGGAGGATCTCCGGATGCAGGATTGCTTTATTCAAAAATGTATCTGGTATATTTCTTCTGTATAGCCTGCTATATGGGGTCATACTCACTAGTCCTATCGGTATCTTATACGCTTTTGGAACAGGAACATCTGGATACCGTTAAGCACTTTCCATCAATCAGAGTATTCGGTTCCATCGGCTTTGTTGTCTTCATGTGGCTGACAGATCTGTTTAACTTTGAGGCTTCTGAAAAACAGTTCATGCTGTCAGGAATTGTAAGTCTTGTTTTCTTCCTTTATACCTTTACTCTTCCTGTATGTGAGCAGCAGAAACAGCTTAAGCATCAGACCCTAAGAGAAATGTTTGGTCTTAATGCATTTGGTCTGTTTAAGAATAAGGAACTATGTATATTCTTTATTTTCTCCGCTCTCTTGGGTATTAATCTGCAGATTGCCAATGCCTACGGAACTCCTTATCTTTCAAGTTTCTCCAGAATGGCTGAGTATGCAGACTCCTTTGCGGTTAAGCACTCAAATATTCTGTATTCTCTGTCTCAGATCAGTGAATGCGCCTGTCTGCTTCTGATTCCATTCTTCCTTAAGCGTTTTGGTATCAAGGCTGTAATGCTTCTGGCTATGGCAGCATGGGCTTTGAGATTCTTCTTTATGGGTGCTGGTAACCCAGGTTCTGGTTTATATCTGCTGATCCTCTCAATGATTGTCTATGGATTTGCCTTTGATTTCTTTGTAATTTCAAGCTCAATCTATATTGATAAAAAGGCACCAAATAACATACGTAGCAGTGCACAGGGCCTGTTCTGGATGATGGCAAATGGTGTCGGCTCTTCTGTTGGTTCGATGTTTGCCCAGTCTGTGATCAATATGAATACTGAAACCGACGGTACAATAGACTGGTACCCAAGCTGGATGAGCTTCAGTATTTATGCTCTGGTTATCTGTATTCTGTTCTTCTTCATGTTCCATCCTAAGGTGGAAGCGGAGGAGACTAATCCTGCAGGAGAGAAACCTGTATAACATAAAGTTATCTTCTCCGTAGAAACAACAAAACAATTTCAAAACATAATTTCAACATCTGATCTGAAACGAGGTTGATGTTGAATTATGTTTTTGTTTTTATCAGTCCTGGCTTTCAATTTTTCTTTTGATTTGTTTCCTATTTCTGTGCAACAGCCTCGTTTTTTGTTGAAAATTCTGAAAATGAAGTAGAATCTGACTAAATATCTTAATCAGTATATGAACAAAACGCGGAGCTGTAATGTCCAGATCAGAAAAAAGCAGAATTATTCTTGTAGGTCCAATGGGAGCTGGTAAAAGTTCAATTGGTAAATCACTGGCATTGCTTACACAGAAACCTTTTATCGATGTTGATGAAGAAATTGTCAGAACCACTTTAAAGAGTATCCCTGAGATTTTTGCAGAATCGGGGGAAAGTGGCTTTAGAAAAATAGAAACCGAAGTTTTAAAAAATTGTCTTAAATATGATGCAGTGATCGCAACAGGAGGAGGAATTGTAACTTCTGATGAGAACCGACAGCTGATTAAGAATAATGGTTTTGTTGTTTATCTTTACGCAAGCGTTGAAACTCAGTATTTAAGAACTAAGAATGATTCAAATCGACCTATGATCGCCGTTGAAGATCCCAAGTCCAGATTAAATGAAATTTTTACCAGACGTAAGCCTTTATATGAGGAGGTTCAGGACTGTCTGGTTGATACTAATATTCAGACAATTAAACAATGTGTAGAACAGATTAAATCAGAAATCAGGAAATAAAGATGGAAAAAATAACAGTCGGACTTAATGAACGTTCTTACCCTATATACATTGGAACATCTCAGCATTATGGTGAGTTGGTAAGAAAGGCCCTTCCAAAAATCAGTGATCTGATGGTTGTGACCAATGATACTGTTGGTCCTCTTT
>Ga0310695_10005615_pt1 | contig 21742 bp, 22 predicted proteins | sample RumenRJG_04DNA_FD_203882 | JGI IMG/M metagenome (GOLD analysis project Ga0310695, IMG submission 203882) | Bovine rumen microbial communities from Lethbridge, Alberta, Canada - RJG_04 (v2) (version 2) | ecosystem: Host-associated > Mammals > Digestive system > Stomach > Rumen | place: Canada...
CGTGGGGTAAGGGGATGGTGGCTACATATTGATGTTGTGCTGTTGCTTTTTACTGAAAGCTGCTACTAACGACTCATAAATCTACCCTTAATCGTGTATTGGATGATAGTTGCGGATTTTAGGATTGTTACAATTCTCTTATGACATGCTTGATGGCAGCTACCGGGTGATACAAAAACATTCTTGGCCCACCCCAGCGCATCACTTTGCACATTCGTTCTTCCATCTGAGGACGATAGCAGTGGATGGGACACTTTTTGCAAGTTGGTTTGTTCTCGCCAAACTTACAGCGTTCCAGTCTTGTAGTAGCGTACTGTAGCAACTCTTGGCACCCAGGACATAATTCATTATTGCCCTCCTTCTTCCTGCAGTACAGACGTATCATCTGCTCCACAACTCGCAGCTCTTCCTTTATTCTTTTCATCTTTTTATTTTAAGAATGGATCAAGCGTAGCCAGCAGTTCGGCTTTATCTACCACACCGCTTGTGCGCCACAATACTTCTCCGTTTCGGAAGAGCATCAGCGTAGGCACGGATTGAATGCGGTATTGGCTTGCTGTTACGCCGTACTTATCTATATCCACCTTGATGATGCGGATTCTGTCACCCAGCACTGTCTTCACCTGCTCCAAGATGGGGTGCATCATCTTGCATGGCTGACACCATGTGGCAAAGAAATCGACCAAGACAAGTTGGTCGCCTGATATAACGTCTTTGAATGTTTCCATCTTTATCTGTCTATTTCTGTGAATCGGTTAAATGTCCTTCCGTCTCTTGTTATTTGCTCGAAAAACATCTTCTCGGGACGAACCCAGTATGCTTCCTCACCATATAGTGCTTGATATACTACCATGCGTTCCTGAGTTTCGCTGTCATATGCGGAATGGATATACTTGTACATTCCTCCCTTAAAATGACGGAAAAACCTTTCTTCTTTAACTGAATACTCCATGAGCATCTTCTGTGCCAACGGGGCATACCAAGTCTTGACTTCCTGCTCTGTGGGCGTGTGTCCGCCAGGGAAGTGATAGCTGTTGTTATAGTGCTGCAAGAACAACGGCTCAAAATGAGCCAGTGTATCTTGTTCACCAAAGACTCCCCACGCCCGATCCTTGTAATACGGATTACAACAATCAAACTGTATGGCTTCGAGTTCCCCAAACTCATGGATGAGTGATTCATCGATGACGATTTTCTGGTTGCCGTCCATGCGTGGAGCCTTGTACTCATGTTCGCCAATGCGTCCGCTCAGGAAGTCCGTCATCTTGAAATGTGGATTGCCAAGTAGGGCAGGGATGCCAACGACAGGAGAAAGCATCTGTGCAAGGAAAGCCCCGCAACTGTTGCCTATGAGCAGGTATGGCTTCTCCTTGTCGATAAGCATGCGTATGTATTTCAGTGCTTCCTTGGGATGGAGAGGCAGATCGGGAGTCAGCACGATGGCTTGCCCATCAAAGGCCTCCCTCAGTGCTCTCGCCATCGGACAGCTGCCAGTAGCAAAGAAACCATGTAGGAACAGTATCTTTTTCATGCTATTTATTCTTTGTCTTGTGGATTGTCGGATATGCCCTTTCTCTTGATTGGCCCAGAATGATTGCCACGGTTCAGCTTGATGCCATGCTTGTTCAGTATGCGGAACACAGAGCTTCGGCTTCTGAAACCGCTGGCTCTCCATACTTCATCAATGGGATGACCTGCAACATACAGGTTGATGACAGTCTTTTCTCTGTCGAGCTTCTGCATCTTTGCTGACGAGACGGGAGGTAGTGACACAATCATCTTCTCCTGTAAATTGACTACATGCTCCGCAGACTTACGCAGGGCAAGAACCTCTTCCGGCAAAGCACCCATCATTTCCAATACATCGGACGGCCTTGTTTCGGGAAACAGCTCGTTCCTTGAATCAATCTGGTCATGGATGCTGACAATACGGATGACCTTGACTCGGCAAAATTCCAGGAACGTTGCCAGTTCCCGACTGCCACGCAAGGCATTGGAAAACTTGGATATGACAAGTTCATCGCCCCTTTGCAGGGCAACCATCAGTTGTTTCCAAAGCGGTCTGTTGCGTTCGTTCTCGTCACTTTCTTCAACGATACGGATGCAACCATAGTCGTTCATCCACTTTCGGTCTTCTTCCAGTCTGTCGTACTGGGAGATAGCCATGATGTAGCCAATTTTTGCCATTGTAAAAAGGTATTTATCTGATATTATGATGGTTAGATACAACCTAACCTTACAGCCAGCCGTTTGTGGTAGTGAGGTTTGGTCATACGCATCATTCTATTTTGCGTGCAAAGTTACAAATTATATTCAGAATAATAATCATACTGAGGCAATATAATTAACCTTTCTTGATTATTTAACCTTGTTTAATGCTTTCCATGGTTGGTAATTTATCATACTTTATAGAGTATGAATTACAAAATAATTTAAAGTGGCATTATTTTCATTGTGGTATGGAAAAATATCCGTATCTTTGCACTCGAATTTATCACATAAATGCCAATGAAATATAGGATAATACCACACTGTTTCCATTATCAGCGTTGCCTTTGCAACCCTTCTGATTCAGGTCTCAAAAGCGAAATGAAAGAAAGTAAAGCAAGTGAAAGAAAAAAGACTCATAAGAGTTTAATCTTTCACTTGCTTTTTTTATGCACCTTATTCATTTCCTCTTCGTGTTCTACTGGAACTCAATATGATTTTGAGTCTTCTGATGACGCTTTGAGGAAATATAATAGCTTCTTTCATTCCATACAGGAACAACAAGTAGTCAATTCTGAACAAATGGCTGCTTACATCAACCAGTGGCAAGAGTTGTCAGATACAGTCCTTCATTACATCGAGAAAGACCCAGCGTTCACAGCTCATGCCGGCTTATCAATGGTGTTTGCGGAAAACACGGACTCCATTCGCACGGCACTGCTAAGATTGGCTGATAAATGCACTTTGAGCGATGTGGCATACGTGAAATTACACACATCTAAATATGCTGAAGAGAGTGGACTTGATTCCTTAAAACAGGCTGCTGGTAATTTCTATTCCAGCTTGGATAAGAATCCAATCTATAATAAAGATGTACATGAGATACTTGCAGACTACTCCAAGTACCTTTCCGAGGTGAACAGGATGGGAATCCATTCAAAGAAAGAGTTCCTCAATTACATAACCAATGAGGACAGACACTTCCGCTCTTTTCTTGCGCATCTTGGCAAATGCTCCTCAATGAATATGACTGGCATTACGAACCTGACAACCGACATCTGTACAAATGTATATTCAAATGCCTCCAAGAATATAATTTCCGCAGATGAAGCACTGGTTTATATGTCCATGAGAACCAACCGCCGATTGATTCTCAATGCAAAGATCTGCCACGAGGTACTAAAAAGAGGTAAGATAAAAGATGCTCCGCAAGCCAATGCCTATTTGTGGATGATGCTCCAGCCATACCTTTCGATGGATTCCTTTGGCGTGGCAATGCTTACTCCCGAGCAGTCGCAAGCCATGACAGATATTGCAAAGGACTTCCAGACAATTGTTTCAAGGCTTGACAGCAAACATCTTTTAGACAAGGAACTGTCCGATAAATTGCCAACACAGCTTATGCGTTTATACATATCAACTCTCTAATCAACCTCGAAAATGTTACAGGAAGCCATCTACAAATTCAAAACGTCAGGACCCGTAATCCTGCCAGATCTCATAGATAATGTTTTCCTCAGCAAGGTAACTTCCTATGAGGATTATGCCATTCTACTGTATGACGTTCCCAAGCCTCAGTCTATGGAGAATGTCCTGGAAATGTTGGAAATGAATGCTGATCTTGCCATCCTCTATCATCTGGAACCACCAGTTGATACGGTCTTCGGCCATGAGAGCTGCGCCTACTGCTTCCCCGTCACGGAACGCATGTTCAAGATTAACTGCAAGACACATGTTGACGGACTTGTCCACCAGCTCAATGTCACGATATACAACTCCATTGAGGTGATGTCAGCTGACCTCTTTGAAGACCTACGTCTTCACGAGAAGCGTGGAACCTTCAAGGTGAAACGTGAACATGTTCAAATCATGAACGACTTCAACTGCGGTCTTTGATGGAGAAAAGAACGTTTTATCTCATTGCTGACATCATACATCAAAACAGGACATGGATAAAGGTCATAGACACGGAAAGGCTTATAGAGATGAGAATACCTCAGGATGGTGTGTTGAAAACCCTGTTCTACAAGGCTATCACTCTTCAAAGTTACAGAGAGCATTACTCTTTCATCAAATCACGCACATGGAATATAAGTGAATATGACTTGAACCAAGGAGTGGCAGCCCTGTGCAGGAAAGACCCGTCCGCATCTGTACGTGTCAAGAGGAATGCCCTCACATTGCGTGATGTTGAATACATTATTGAAAAAGCATCTTTTGGAATAATCAAACTTGAACTCGACGATTATGAATACTAAGAAAAAGGTATATGCCTTCTACATTACCATCATAGCACTGGCTGTGCTAGCAATGATGGTGTTTGACTTGAACCTGATGGCCAAATCCATACTGTGCCTGATTGTGTTCTTCTGTCTGTTGGTCATGCGTAGTATTCGGAATGCTTATCAGTTGCCCGATGATATTGATCCCGATACAATGCAGCCTGTCGGCTCTCTACTAAAAACTGAGAAGGAGGACACCCTCGCTCAGACTGACCATGGCTCTAATGTCGATCTGTATCTTCGTCTCCTGATTGAGGCAGATGAAAAGCTGTCAAAAGACCCAGAGATTGACCAGATGTCTCCCAGTTACAACATCCAGTTGAACAGATACATTGCTGCACGACTGGAGTCATTGGAATCTGCCTCAAAATAATCCTCAAATAAAATAACGGTTAAATATGACACTGACTCTTACCATCATTCGTTTCATCTTCCCTTTCCTGCTCTTGGTGGCATTCTTCTGTCTATACAAGAAGGAATACAAGTTCATGAAAACATTCATGTGGAAGATGGTCTCACTCCGTAACAGCAAGCTTTTCTATGTCAGCATGCTTACGTTCCTTCTCATCTTCATCAACTGGTGCTGCTGTATGACAGACCCAAATATAGCTGTGGCTCTCTCCAGTCTCATTACTCTGATTCTTATATCCAGAAAAATTATGGTTAGCGCACTGAGACTGTTGCATGAGAGGAAGCGGCTTTGGTTCTTCACTGTATTTGTGGCAATGGTCTGCTATGCCATTCCGTATATGAACAGTGTCTTTCATCTGTTCTTCACACTCAGTATGGCAGCGGTCTTTTACCCATCTAAAAAAGTGCTTGCGCTTTACGATGATTCCAAACCGCTCAAAAAGCATGAAGAACGGTTGGAACAGATATTCAAAAACTACTATTAAATGCCACTTGTTTGTGGCAGAGATTAGACAACACTTGCTCTGGTAAATAACATATCAAATTAAAGAATGACTCAAATGAACCAATCATCAAAACATGTCTCTTCTGATGGAGAGACTCCACAAAGCGTGGATCGTTCATTGCTGGAGTTCCTCAAACCCAAATCGGAGGAACGTTACAGCAAGCTCGAAGCCTATTGCGACCTGTTGTCCAGAGCATCCGCTGGTGCGTACTCGACACCTGAAGCTGAAGGTGCGTTGCAGTTGCTGCCTGGCCAGTTCGTTGCCACCATCTCAGAACTTTCACGCCAATGGAAATGGCAGCGTGCCACTGTACGGCAATTTATCGCAGGGCTGGCAAACCTCGGACATATTTCAACCAAGCCTTACTCCAAGAGCTTCATCTTTTCGGTCAACCTCTCACAGCGTCTGTCTCTCTTTGTTGAGACACCAGACGATATTCTCGACTTCTGCGCCATGCAGTTTGTTCGCTATCTCAAAGGCAGGACAAGAGCAAAGGAGGTGGCAGAGTCTTACAACCGTTATTATACCTTGAAGTTGGACATGGCAAAGAAAGAAGGGAATGGCGGAATACCTGCAAGACACGTGCTTGATGAGCAGACCGTCATATTCGACGGCCTGGCAGTGTCGATGCTTCATGTCCTCGATGCACATAACCAGTTGCCTGAAGAGTTATCTGACTCGGTCGGTCTCCTGTTCGGCAAAGACCATGTCTGGGACTGGCACAAAGTGATTGCTACACTTGGCATCATGGCTGCTGCATTACGCACCAACAGCAAGCCAAGTTATATGGCAGAAGTTACATCGGAGTATTCCAAGGGTGCGGTAATCCTCATGGACTGCATCTTCGAGCATTACAGCTCAGGTGTTGAATCCACCTATTACGATAACCCTCCATTTCCCTCAATTAGGGGACATAAGCAGCCACCGACCCAGACCCCTTCGGTCTCTTCTCCTGCTGAAAACAATGACCATTGAATCATCCTTTCTAATAACCATCTCGCCAAAGCGTTTCAGACGCTCCGTAGGCACTTCGCTGAATGGAGTTAAGCAACGATAGGCAGCGTGCTTGCACGTGCCACTTTTTTTCAGTCTCGGGAAGCCTAATACCTAAAACAAGATAATCAAGAGAATTAAAAAGACGGCAAGTGAAATAAAAGTCTTGATAATAAACGCATTATGCGAATATAACAAATTCCTTTCGTTTCCTTAAAAATCCTTATAATTACCACTTTTTGTTACTCGTATTTGCGACATTTGAATTATTTTTGTTACCTTTGCACTCGATTTCTGATTGGTTTCATTCGAAATGAGTATGAGCAAAGAAAAGAAATACAGTAAAGAGCCTGTTAAATTGTGCCTGAGAAGTCGTAAAGACGGCCATCAGGTCATTTATCTGGAAATCTATAATGTAGGCAAGCGTACTTATGAGCGTTTGCCTGACTTGGTATTGGTTCCCGAATCCGACCAAAAATCGATAAAGAAGAACGATGCAACTCTCAAAAAGGCAGAAGTGATATGCCGTAAGAGAAATCGGCAACTAAAGAAGGAGTTGCCCAACAGCAAGTATGTCCAGAGCCAAGAAGCGGAAGCTCCACAGCTCACCTTATTTAATTGGATTGACAAGTATCGTGAAATCCAAGAAAACCGAGGCGTTCGCAATCTCTCTATCATAAAGCGCCTCAGAAAGTTACTCGAACTTTTCCATGATGACCTTCCTTTGACTGATGTTGACAAACAGTTCTGTCTTGACTTCATCAACTTCCTGAAGAATGAGTACAAGACGAAGTCGGGTAATCCCATAAGTTCCAAGTCGGGTTTTAACATCGTCGGCGAATTAAGCTCTGCGATGAACACGGCTATTCGCGAAGGGCATATACAATCAAATCCAGTCGGCAAACTTACACCGACAGAGAAGTTCCTGCCCAGAGAACAAGTCTGCGAATACCTAACCATTGACGAGTTGAAACTGCTCATTCAGACTCCCTGTGAATGCGAAATTGTCAAGAACGCTTTCCTCTTTGCTTGTAACTGTGGGTTGCGCCGTAGCGATGTACTCGCCCTGAAATGGTCTGATATAACCGTTGATAACGATGTATGGAGAGTCGGCACACGCATGATTAAGACCGAAAGGCTTGTCTATGTCCCTCTGCCACTCCAGGCTCTCAGATGGATGCCGCCAAGACCTACAGAGCCAGAAAAACGGAATGATAAGGTCTTTCAGAAACTCGACACCTCCAAAATACAGAAATATCTGAAGCCTTGGGCTGAATCGGCTGGCATTACAGGAAAGAACGTCTCCTTCCATGTTTCCCGGCACACATACGCCACGATGCTTCTTACATTGGGTGCAGACCTCTACACCGTAAGCAAACTGCTCGGACACACTTCCGTCCGTCACACCCAGCGTTATGCAAAGATTGTCAACAAGACGATAGATGATTCCATAGAACTAATAGACAAAAACTTATAACACATGGCACGAAAGACATCCGCAAAGAACACCAAGGAGCCTGTAAGACTCCGGGAGAAAGAACTTGCCAATGGCGTGCGCTCTCTCTATCTCGACATCTATGTGAACGGCAAGCGCTGTTATGAGTTCCTGAAACTCTACCTCATTCCAGAGACCAATCCTCAGGCAAAGGTACAGAATGAAAACACCATGCGCGCTGCCAACACCATCAAGCTCAACCGTATTCTTGAAATCACCAACAACAAGGCAGGATTGAAGAATACATCCATCCGGGCCAAGATGTTGTTGAAGGACTGGATGGAGACATTCCGTCAGGCACAGGAGCAGAAAGGAGTTAAAGACCAGAAACTAATTCACAATACCGTTCATGCGCTCACTGCCTACAATATCAATGTCGCCATGAGGGATGTGAATCGGGACTATATCATAGGGCTGACCAACTTCCTTCGCAATGACTATCGGTCTCCAAGAGGAAAAAAGCTAAAGGACTATTCTATCATCAACTACCTCGGCTGCCTACGCAATGCCCTCAATATGGCTGTGCGCGAGGATGTCATTGCCGACAACCCCATCATGAAACTGTCTGCGCAAGATAAGGTCAAGGCACCTGAGAGTCAGCGTGAGTACCTGACTGTTGAGGAAGTTCAACAGCTTGAAGCGACAGACAGTCCATACCCTCACATCAAACAGGCCTTTCTCTTTGCCTGCTATACAGGGCTGCGGTGCAGCGATGTCAGATCCATCACCTGGGGCAAGATTGTCAAGGACGGAGAAAAGTACCGACTGCATACTGTCATGTTCAAGACAAGGCGACCTTTCTACATTCCGTTGTCAAAGAAAGCCATGCAATGGATGCCGGAGAGAGGTGACAAGACTGACGATGACCTGATCTTTGAAAACATACCTGTCCAGGTCAACACCAAGCTCTACCTTCAGCCATGGCTTGACAAGGCTGGTATAACCAAGCCTATCACCTTCCATTGCAGCCGACATACCTTTGGCACAATGATGCTCACACTGGGTGCGGACATCTATACCACAAGCAAGCTGATGGGACATACCAAGGTGGAGGTAACGCAGATTTATGCCAAGATCATCAACAAGAAGAAAGATGATGCCGTGAGTCTCATTGACCAGGCATTCGCCTAAAAATACCCAACAATTGTAGCAATCATAAATTTCACCAATATGGACAACTATATCCAAACTCTCAATGCCGGATTGGCAAGAATGGAAGAACTGATGAAGTCGCTTCTCGTTACTCCAACAGACTTCGAGATACTTCTTTCCCTATACCTCTTATATAAAGAGCACCAGCACACCAACACCCTGATTGACTATGCCGAAGGTGTATTGAAGTCAGGCGAGGGTATCGACCAGTTGCTTGCCGAAGCAACTGAATTGAATCAGTTGGTTACAAAATGCAACCAACTCTATACTGACAATCAGGAAGCCTTCGACAGTATCGACAATGATGCGCTCTTCGAGACACACATCAAGCCATTCCGTGATGCAGAAAAGGCAGAGGCAGACATTGCCGCTCCACTTTGGAAAGAATACCAGCGCCTGAGCAATCGCCTTGACTATCTCGATAATGGTTCTGACGAGTTCAAGGAATTGGTCCCTAAATGCGATGCAGTCAAGGCAAAGTATGACATTCACCACGCCAAGGTCAATGAACTTCATCGTTTGTACAACGATGAAGTAAAGCGTTGCTCGGCTGCTCTGTCATTCACGCTTGAAGACCTGTCCGTGCTGTTCTTCTATATACAGCGTATATCTCGTACCATCATCGACACCATCACTAAAACACAAGGAGAATAGATATGGCAGAATTGAAATCGTTTCCACTTGATTACTATCGCAACTATCTGGATGTCGATGACTGTTCTCCCATCTACATTCATTGTAACGGAAAGCAATTTGAGGCAGCAACCAAGTTAGACCTTTGCGAGTTCCTGAATCTGCGCACTCCCCTTGTGCCTGTCAGAGTCCTTGACGGCGAGAAGCAGAGGATGTGCTATCTCATAAGCCAGCTCCTGAAGCATCGTGTTCCTGCCATATCCGAGATGAAAAAGCCCTGGCTCAAAGGAATCTTGGCTGCTTGCAAGATCAGCGAGTCCTACTACAAGTCACACTACAACGATGTGGATGAAAAAAGCGGGTCTGAAGCCAACAAGGAGTTCTATAGGACAGTAAAATCCATCTTGGGAAGATAAAGGCATCAAAGCGACCACACGAAAACACACGTTTACCACACAACCGCAATTTACAAAAGCGTTATATTGCTAATTATCAGCAGTATAACGCTTTTGTTTTGTCTCAGAAAAACACACAAAGTCAACTTGTGACCACCTGAAAATATAGCGAAATTTGCAGTCGAAAACCATTCATAATCAGTGGTCCCAACAACCACAGTCCAGGATGGTACAGAACAAGAAGTTTAACGCAAATTTGTTATATATGGAGAAAATTAAGAACCCACTCTTGACCACAGCAGAGGCAGCAGCCTATCTTGGTCTGAAGATCAGTTATCTTCACAAGTTAATGATGCGTCATGCGATTCCTTATTACAAGCCAAACAATAAGCTCTGTTACTTTTCACAGGCAGATCTTGACCACTGGCTTACCTGCAACCGCATAGCATCGCAGAAGGAAATCGAGCAGCAGGCTCAGCAGTATCTGTCCACGAAACGCATAGAGAAGAAATGAGCCAGATGCCACTTACCTACACTCGACCACCTCCTTTGTCGGGGCGCACGTAGCTTGCTTCCAACGTATCAGAGGCAGCAAGTATCGAACAAGTTTTAGCACCATAGTAACGAACCCTTTTAAAAAACAATGTATATGCACGAAGAAACCAAGCATATGTCCACCTTCAATGATATACCTGTTCTTCTCGCTCGTATCGACGACAAGTTAGGCATCATTGCAGCGTGGATTCAGAACGGAGCAAGCTGGCAGGATCCCCATGCCATCCTCACCATTGACGAGGCTGTGGCATTCACTGGCTACTCCAAGTCTGCCATACATTCTGCCACGTCCAAGGATACGATTCCCCACTTCAAGCGCGGAAACAAACTCTTCTTTTTCAAGGATGAACTTGTGGAATGGCTGAAGTCGGACAATCGCCCGAAGAGAGGCAAGAGATTTCTGGTAAATGACAACTCAAAAGAGTCGGTTGTAACCGATGGCAATCCGGGATCCGTATCAATCGCAGCAGAAACTGCAAACGATACCAATTCCGTTGCAGAAGTGACTGATACAACTTTAAATCAGGCAGAAAAGGCTACATCTGTACCAGAAGAAGCCGTTCCTGCCTGTCAGAGTCCTGATATTATACCTCCTTCCGAGGTTGTTTCGATTGACAAGTTGGAGCAAAATGGTCCTGATGATGAGTCCAAGGACACGTCAAAAGAACCCGCTCCAACATCTGGCACCGATGTGGACAGTTGTATGGACAGGCGAGAGGAAATGTACTGTAGTAATATACCCCTTGCTGCTGAACACATATCTAATGATAGTGTTAAACAGCAGGGAAAGGAAAATACTATTCCTTCTTTCCCTTACTTTAGTCTTGAACGGCATGAAGCCACCGATGGCAACCCAGCAAAGTCTGTGATTCATTTCTTTGACAAGATAGCCCACAATCACTACTACACCGTTTGCAGGATTGCCGAGGACAGACACGGCAAGCGAGTTGTCAAAAACACCGTCAGCTTTGAGTTCGCCACCTATGACGATGCTCTTCAGGCTGCGCTGGCTATCGACAAATACTTGTCGCCCAACCCTGATAATAGTAACTAATGTGACATCAAATAGCAAGCCCAAACTGTCTCTTCAAACTATGCTACACTCCGTAATTCATACCTACCTACGGCATCCTGCTCCTGGCATTTCTTCACAGCATTGTGACGCTCTGCGAGAGTCGTTTTTCCGTAACGCACCAAGCTCGCTTGGTTATTGGTTAAACGGGGGTACGGGAGCAAGTTTGTGTTCTGAAAATTTCAGAACTCGATGCAGCCAGTTGGGCTACCCGTTATGCGTGTCACCATAATAATAAAGATTATATGGCAACAGAAAAGAATTGTACCCCCGATACCCCCAAAGCCAGACGAGCGGTAAAGCCCAAGGGTGGAAGACCTGCGAAGGCAGAGGAAGAGAAGAAGAAACTGGTCTCTGTCTATTTCACTGACAAGGAACGTGAGAAGATTACCGAGGATGCTGGCGGAAGACCTTTGAGCCTTTACATCCATCACCAGACCATCTATGGAAAGGTGGTAGAGCCGATACCGAAGGAACTGGCTGATGCCTTGAAGGACTGTTCCGGCATGTCGAACAATCTGAACCAGCTCACGATGAAATTCAATGCGGCCTTCAAGGATCCGTCCGACAGGCGAATACAAAAGCTCATCCAACTGACACCACAGTTAGAGTATCAGTCGCAGATGATAGGTCACATTCTCATCCATATTGCACGCCTATGTTCGCAAAGATAACCACGGGAAGTCTGGCGGCAGGACTGATCAACTATATGGATAATGTGAAGGAGAAGGACGCTCGCATCCTGATTGCAAAAGGGCTGTGTACTGCCAGTCACGAAGCCATCTGTGCCTCCTTCGAGATTCAGGCAAGCAGAAACCACACCGTCAGCGAGAAGATGCTTCACATCGCTTTGGCTTTCTCTGAGAAAGACAGTCACAGGACGAAGAGTGACGAGTTCATGACCGCCTTTGCCCTTGACTACCTCAAACGCATGGGATGGGATAAGACGCAACTCATTATCATCCGGCATGATGACCACGAGTATGACCATATACACATGGCTCTCAACATCATCGGTGATGACGGGAAGCCGCTCGACATGAAGTTTTACAAGACTCGTTCACAACGTATCTGCTACAAGATGACGAAGGAATACGGACTCTACTTCGCCAAGGACAAGAAGAACGTCAACCGCTCTGCGTTGAAGGGCAAGGACAAGTTGAAGTACCAGGTTGCTGATGCTGCAATGTCTTTACTCGGAAAGTGCAATTCATTGAAGGAGTTCCGTGAGGCACTTGCCAAGAAGGGCATCAAAACTACCATCGTTCCGACAAGAGACGGCAAAGGTCTTGGTATCGTTTACACCATTACCGATAAGAAATTCTCCATCGGAGGTGCCAAATGCGACCAGTCCCTGAAGTTCTCGGCTCTAGAGAAGGTTATGGATATCAGCGACGACGAGGATGTTCAGATGTTCCGTGGTGGTCAGTATGTCAGACCTGAGGAAGGCAAGTTGACAGAACGCTTGACTGACGGCCAAACCTTTGAGCCTGTCTATGGCGATGATTTCAGCGATAACACCAAAGAAATGTCATACGAGGAATTTGTAAAAGAGCGTGAGAAGGATTGGGGCGACCCTGCGGATGCTTTTGATATGAACAACACTTCCGCTCCACACGAGGACCGCCATCTTGCTTCCGACATCGCAGCAGCTGCCTTTGAACTGGCTACAGGTGGCAATCAGATAGCGCCATCTTCTGGTGGTGGCGGTGGCAACGATGATGAATGGTGGGAACGTGAACGCCAGAGAGCCAGACAGAATGAATTTCAGCCGAGACGAAAAGGACGGCACTAATCATAAAGTAAGTAAATCAAACAGAAAGCAATATGTCACACACAAAAAGCAAGTCCAAGAAGGACTCAATGAATGCGCTTGCAAACATGGGCGCGAATATGTCTGCTATGTTGTCAGGGGCTTCACCCTTGACAGAAACGCAGCCTGATCATGCGGAGGATGCTGAGATTGGGGCAGTTGAAATGCCTCAGTCCTCTGTTCCTGTTAATCCGCCGGTTATCAATCCTGCTCAGGATGCTTCAGGACAAGATGCTGAAAGTGCAGAAGGCAATGGGGGTGTTGAAACGCCACCCCCTTCAGAGCGTGAGGGAAGGTCTAAAACGGACCCGCCCACACTTGTTGAAGTAAATATTGACATAGAGAGGACTCAGGGCAATGCGATTTACAGTTCATTGCTCGGAGTCCAGAATACTCTTGACAACTTCCAGCTTGATGTCAAGCAAGATTCACTTCGGGAGGTAGTCTATGAGGCCATCAAAGATGCTGTTGAGGAACATCTGACAGAAGGCGACAAGGCACAACAGGAGAAGGAAGAGAAACTTCGGGCAGAGGGAAAGCCTGCAACTGCTTTTGAAGCCTATCAGATGGCGACTCAACGTAATACGGATGCCATCAACAAGTTCAACCATAACAGCGATGTCATCAAGAGCCAGTATAAGAATATCTCTGACCTTTTGTGTGAACTCCTTGGCAGGGCGAATCTCTTTCCATACGAAAAGCCAAAATTCAAGGATGAGAGCGGACATATATTGCTGAACTCGCTATATCTGTACCCTTGGTATTGCTTCAAGTGCTTCTACTCCAGCAAACATGTACGAGGGTTCTTCAAGACTGTTGCATGGTCAATCTGGCTGATTAGTCTCGGACTCCTGTTCTTCATCGCCCGAGACAATGCCATTCTTCAGAAGCAGCATAGCATCAACCGCTATATCCATGCGTACTTCAGCGACAATGCTGAGGTTATGATGGAACTTGAAGGTATCGATCTTATGTTTTCAGATCAGGAGGTCAAGCCCATACCTGTCAGAGAGTACCGCAAATACATGAAGGAGCGTAAGAGAGAGGTTAAAAGCAGCAAGCAGAAGTAACCTATAGTTGTACTATTCCCTTCTGTCAATGCCGATGTCATTGCCAAATGTAACGAGCCGTTATATTCATCTGTTGTTCCCCGACAGGATCACTTTTTATAATCAGTAGGTAATTGATAAATAATTACTTGCTGATTTATTTAACTCTTAATTGCACCACAATTACACCACTAAATAAGAGGCTCATCGAAATATTGAACGCTCCCTCCAGTTTAGGACACATCCTGAAGAGGATAACACATAGCGAGTTGGATGACGTATCGAAGAAGTCTGGAAAAACCTTGCGAACACGCTTTTGGTGTTCGCAAGTAATCTCCAGTTTTAGTCACGGATATTATATCTATTTAAGATATCTTTTATATCTTGACGCATAACAGAAGTTTCTCTATCACTTCCTGTATGGAGGATGTCTATCATTTCTATTAAATCATTCTCACATCGTTTTGTTGCCAGAAGCTCCTCACGTATATAATTTAGAATTGCCTTATTTAATAAATTATTATCATTGAAATCCTTGGCCAATGAGATGGCATTTTTATAGTAATAGCGTCCTTCTTCTATTTTCCCCTTCCTAAACTCACAAAGACCCTTAGTTGCCATCACGCATATTTTTATATCGTTGCTGATGCTTGGCGCATTTAATATAGGAGAGTACAGTATGCCATCTGCTTCATCTGTATTTCCACTAATTGCGTATGAATAAGCTAAATTGTTCCAAAAAGAAGGCTCATTAGGGTTTGCCCTTAACCCAATTTTTAAAATTTTAACCGCATCATCATATTTTTTTTGAAATGTGAAAGCCATATTTGCAGCAAAATCAATTGGTGTTTTTGCAAAAGGCATCTCCTCAATCCATTCTACAGACGTAATGAGGGCCTGAGAATAATCATTGTTCAAAAATGCTCTACGAGCATCTGCTTCATATTTATTCTTCAACAAACGATAATCAGAAAAAGAAAAACTCATGGAATTGTCTATTGATAACAGCCATTCGGCTTGAGAAAGACTGTTATCATTTGGACAAACTAAAGCCTTGTCGATATATGAAACACACTTCTTCTTAGAATATCGATATTCCATCGAGCCTATAGCACTTGACAGTTCTGTCAAACTAAATGGAGAATAATTGCCTGAATTAATCATGGAAATACCAGGCTTAATGAAACGGGAAGAACGTCCTCTTAAAGCATTGACGCCTATTTCTGCTGCCATAATCCATGGATCCTTAGATATGGCAGGATTCTTAATCAGAACATCATGTGCTCTATCTATATCACCAATATGCAAAAAGAGCCTAGCAGCAGAACGTGATATATATCTTGAAAATGGTACTAAATGAATGGCAATCCCCATGCATTCTACAGCTTTCTTTGTTAATCCAAGTTTTGTATAAGCTAAAGCTGTTTCATTATACCATATTGGATTATATGGATATCGATGGATCTGTTTTCGTAGAAAGGATATACGTTCTTTATTAATATTATCTTGGTTTAAAATTTTATCTAAACGCTCTGAAATAGAATCCAAATCATCTTCGCTAGCAGATTCTCTTTTAGGAACGGTATACATTGCTGTTCGGTACAAAGAATCTGTGACATCCTCTCTTCTTTCTATAATAAAATTCGCGGCATCTTGAACAACTGGATTGTTTTGCTGATTTACCATAATCGCCGCACTAATTAAATCTCCTGCAAAAGGGATAGAATGATTCTCTTTCCATGCTTTAATATATTCATCTATAGAAAAGAATGGAATAACCCGAGCAATTACATTATTGCCATTAAGTTCTCCTATTTCGGCTGTCGTTTTATAATCCCTCCAATTGGGAACGACATTTCTAACAGTATTTACAATTAAAGATGCCATACTTTACTTTCTTAGCAATCCTATTTCTGCTTTTCTGTATAATTTGTCAAGTTCAGTATAAGTTCGGATTAAATCGTAATCAGGTGTTCGGTGCTGTAAGCCAAGGTTCTTGGGGTGTCCTCTTCTTGCGACATCAGGATTACACAAATACTCAACAATACGAGTTAGGTCATTACGTATGTCATCCAAAGGAATATCTTTCTCAAAATCAAGTAGAGCTTCATGGTATGCATTTATCAAATCAGGTTTAGCTTCATCATACGTTTTTCCTGAAACAACCATGTCTCTAATAGATACTGGCAAATGAGCATTCATCATTGTATTAAATGAAATACCGCTAATATAAAAAACGATAAGCGAACCAAGCATGTAACTATCCATTTGGTACAACTCTTTTTTCTCCTTAGAGGTTCCATATAAGAAAAAAGCTTCGGGTGGAGCATAATTAGGATCTCCATTAAAGTCCAAAGGATAAGGACATCGCACATCTGGGGACAGGCATAAGGACCTTCCAAGGTCACCTATTTTTGACTTGTTTCGAATAGACAGTACGTTTGAAGGCTTCATGTCTTGGTGAGATATCTCATTCTTGTGAAGTTGCTGAATGCCAACAGTAATATCATGCAGAGACTTTAGTTTCATAGAGATATTCTTTAACTGCTCTGTAAAAACTAGTTTTTTCGAAAGATTAAGAACTTTGCGAATATCCCCATCAGCTTTTTCATAGATGATATATGAGACATCGCCAAAAGGGAACTCACTTAACGTGGCATCTCCTCCATCAATATAGGCAACAACACTTTTTATATTTTTACTGTCACAATAGGAAGAGAGATTCTTTTCATAATTAAATTCTCTCGTACATTTTTCAATGTATTGTGCCCTTGTATAACCAGAAGGAAGCCGACCACTATTGCATATACGCATGTCTAACACTTTCATAAAGTATTCTACGCCATTCTTCTCTACTATATAACAGATTGAGAAGTTTCCGCCAGTTTCGTTTTTGGAAGGATCTGGAGCTGGTATTTTTGAAAGCACATGCCATCCATTAAGATTCTTTCCTTCTAAATTGCAAACAGCAAAAAGTGAATCAATATTAACCATCATGTTTTATCTAATTAATGCGAAAGAACTTTACCTTTCCTGTTATGGAATAATTTTTATATCATCTTCTGAATGAGCATCTGTGTATTGGCATAGAATGGTATATCTGTCTTGCCAAGGATTGTTGCTGGAAGTGTTGCCATTTCAGCAAGGTTATCCATTGGAACCAATACATTCTTAGCCCCGTTCTCAGAAAGCATTGATACACGGTCGTTGAAATTTAGAGCACGCTCAATAGCGCCACCGATACTTATATTGCCGATGACACCAAGACCAGATTTTAGATTCCGCCCAAAGACAGATGATACGATGGCTGCAAAAACAGCACCTCCAATACCTTTGTGAACACCTACCCCCAACAAGACGGTCACTTGAACTGTTACATCAAGATGCATCAAAGAATGTTGTTGGGACAGTATAGCCCTTTCATTGGCACGTATATAGTTATATGTATTTTTGATATCCTCCTTAGCTTCTGTTGAGCTACTGCCAGTCACCGTAAGTTTACCGTTACCTGGCATAGTAATTACCTCGATTTTTACGAGAGACACCTTATCACCATCGCTTGTAGCCGTATAGCAGGTGCCTGGCTGAAGTGGAGCATCTTCAATTAGATTGGTGCCACGCTCCTCTGGAACAGACACGAAAAACTCTTCTTGTGTTTCTTTGTCTATGTAGGAGAAATTCGTATCCCAGAACTCCATACCGCCGATACGTTTCAATTGCTCTTTGACACGACGGCGCATTTCAATTGCCCAAACAAGATATTTGCGTACATCCTCTTTAGTGAAGTTCCCATCTGGATGCATCAACTTAATCAGTCCTGAAACCGTCTTGCGTACAGGTTTCGTGTCACGCTGCTTCATCTGTGCGCCAAGAGTGAAATACTTGTCAATAGCATCTGTATAGGTCATCTTCCGCTGAGAATGTAGGAATTCACTGAAGAAATCTGTACTAAAGCCGAAATGATTAGTGAAGTTTGAGGGAGCAAACTTCATTACCTCCCAGCCGGGGAGGAAGAAACCGATACGATCCAAGAAGGCGGTATCGTTACATATTTTATCCGAGAATGGGGAGAATAGATGTGATGTCTGTAAGACCGTCTCAACTGGCTGATTGATATTGCCATTCAGGATGATGGAGGCATTGGCCGCTTTCTCACCTGCTTTTCCTGCTCTGGAGAAGCTGCCGCTTTCCATGTAATCCTTCATCAGAGGAACCACCTCCTTATCTTTGAACAGTTCGTCCGTTGACTCGTCAAAGCAGATAGCATCCCATCTGCCAACAGCCCCAATCTGACCACTGGAGTTATTGACGAATAGGGAAGCGGCAGTTCCTTGGCCACCGCTGACGAGCATAGAATATGGTGAAAGCTCTTTGAAAACGAAAGATTTTCCAGAAGAACGCGGACCAAGTTCTGCCATATTGAAATTGGACTCTACCAACGGAATGAAGCGTGAAAGCAATAGCATTTTCATTCGATCTGTCATTCCTTCTGATTCTGGTTCATATCCTCCACTACGGAGCAGTATGTCAAGCCATTCCTCGTTGTTAAACAAACTGCGGGCTCTGGCAATTCTTTCCTCCTCAAAACTGGAAAGCTGAATGGGACGTACCTTGCTGACAACAAAAGGATATATCTTTTTCCCTATCATCTGGGTTGAGTCATAATCCATGTCTATGATTGCCCAGATTCCACCAGTCATCATCTTCTCGTGTTGGCTGATAATCTCTTCGGAAATATTGGCATCGCGAATAGCCAGATTTGACAACTCTGCCCAATACTTGTCTTTTGACGGGTCAAGGCGAACACTTATCTTATCTATAATTTTATAGGTTCCCTGCTCTCGTATCTTTACCTGAACAAGAGTCGCTTCGTCTGGATTCACATAGTGATCACGCAACACACGTTTCACATTCTCAATACCTTCCTGAATCTTTTCCTCGTCATCCGTGCTACACGAATTTGCAAGAAGATATTCCAAAACAAAGACAGGTACGTTGGCACCGCCTTTAACAGAGCGCACCACATCCTTACGGACTACATACCCCTTGAACTGGTCCAACAATTTAGAATCAAGCTCTATCATATTTATTACACGTTAATCGTTACAAAAGGTCATCAAGGTCTCTTGATGCCGATTTTATGATACTACAACTATCTATCTGTACAGAGGTTTCTTTATCCACGAGAACTACTTTGTCAATGCCCTGTGTCATTTCAAACTCGGCATGGATTGTCTCACCTGGCTTCATCGAGAAAATCTGATTGCCAGATACCATTTTGTTTCCTGCAAACAACAACAGTTTGACCTTACGCTCACTGCGGAAAAGGTCTGACTCACAGCCCTCGGCAAGCAATTTCACCGTGAAATAGTTTCCTGTCACGGCTTTCAGTTCTTTCTTGTTGGAAATCATCACCCCCAGTGCCATGTTGTTAGTCTCAACATTCAGCACATAGGCGGGAATAATACATTCCTGCGGTGTGAAGCCGCCATGAGAATAGCCATACCTGCCAGTTGTCTTAAACGGTTTATCAGTTTTGGCATAATACTGATAGTTACTGTTGAAATAACAATCAGTCCTTTCTATCAAATTCGCAGCATTCAGAGGCTCTTCTGTCAAGACATAGCGTTCTTCAATTTTCTGGATGTTTCCTTCTGGGCGTGGTTCTTTGTCTGCTTCGTCCAAGAGACCTGTAAGAACAAAGCCATGATCAGTGGTAAGTACTATCTTGTTATATCCAAGTCGGAACAGATGGGCAATCTTCTCTCTCAGTTCAGGCTCGTAGTTCGTAATGTCTTTTAGTGCACCCATCTGTTTTTTCTCACCCACTTCGTCAATATCTCCATAGTTGAGCACAAGACGCTGAGCAGTAACACCGTCATTCAACATATTCAGCGGCATAATGACCACATCATCATAAATCGACTTTAAGGTATTGAATCTGATCTGAGCATTCATTGTTGGCTCGCTGCATCCGAACAAGGCACTCATGCCATTTTCGGTCACAGAGGGCAGAACCGACAGAGCCGTTTTCCTATCAATCTTCACATTCTTGTCGGTAATGGCGTTGACAACGGCTTCTGCAATTTCAAGGCGCAATCCGTCACAAACGATTACCGCAGTACGTTTATCACCAGCAAGAGCATTAACCACAATATCCTTTTGTGTTGAGATATAATTTTCTTTTATGTCGAACCAGCATGTCAGCAGTTCATTATTCAAGATGGTATAGTGTTCTTGCAGTGGACGCAAGGTGGCTGGCTCATTAAGCCAATCCGTATAGATGCGGCGCATGGCAGTATCGAGAGCAGCAAAATGCTGTCTATAGTATGTTGCGATATCTTGATAGGTGGAGATAGCACCAAGACCTTCTACCTTAAACGTACAAAGCAGCCAGACACTCTGCAACCATAGCGGTTTGAATGCTTTTGCCTTCCTGTCTTGTGTGCGCTGCTTGATGAATTTGGTCAATTCTTTCGTGTCCTGATGCAACTTCAAGGCATTGCTGAGCATCATCATCAACTGGCGGTCAAGTGCTGAAAAAGGATGGTTGGGATGAGCCTTCAACGGATTGATGTCTGCTGGAAGTGCATAGTTGTCAGCATACTTCCGTAGCGTATCTATCTTCTCTGTGCTGTCAGCCCATTGGTAATAGACTTCCAGCAGAAGCCCTTCAATCGAGTCGTCTGCCAACGACTGCAAGATGAGATTTACGACCTCCTGGGCCATTGCTTCGGCAGGCTGTTCCGTTTGAGGTTTATCAATAAGGCGATAAACTTCACTTCTGAACACATTCCACACCGTCTCATCCATCTTCCGACGGGTTGCGGCAGGTGCATGAAGGAAGTCAAGCAGCCAGTCCTCCAATCGCAGTGGCTCAGTAATACCATCAGCTACAGACTGCCACCAGTTCTTATTCTTGCCCTCGCTAAGTTTTGCGGCAAGCAGCAGTTGGTCTTTGGTAAGATGGGTATTCTTGCCTGTGGCTTCAAACAGTTTCTGCTTGATATAGACCTCCATGTCGTCAAGCACCAATAATCCTCCTGTCTGCACGTATTCCTGCAAGAAAGTCAGTTGGGCTGCTTTCTTTCTGGCATAGAAGATCACAGGACGATCTGCATACTTTGACTCTGCCAGATATTTCGCCTCTATCTCGCTGTACTCACCCGTGATGGGTA
>Ga0310695_10005616_pt1 | contig 21735 bp, 21 predicted proteins | sample RumenRJG_04DNA_FD_203882 | JGI IMG/M metagenome (GOLD analysis project Ga0310695, IMG submission 203882) | Bovine rumen microbial communities from Lethbridge, Alberta, Canada - RJG_04 (v2) (version 2) | ecosystem: Host-associated > Mammals > Digestive system > Stomach > Rumen | place: Canada...
TTCATTTTCTGCAAGAAAGTGTTAAAATGAGCAATACTTAATAAAATACTCGAAATTAATCATGAAATCTTGACTAATGATTTCAAGTGTATAAAAAGCATCACTCAATTATCGGACACTCCCTAATTGAAAATTACACTTAAATAGCTGTCCAACCACCATCTACACAGATTAATTGACCTGTACAGAAGCTTGAAGCATCAGATGCTAAATAAATTGCAAGACCGTCGAGTTCACCAGGTTCACCGAGTCTTCCCATAGGACAATATGCCGCAATCAAGTCCATGAATCCTTCCATTTCAATACTTTCAGTGGTAAGTTCAGTTGCAAATACTGCAGGACCAATTGCATTAACAGTAATATTATATTTTGCCCATTCAACAGCTAAGTTTTTAGTTAAGTTCATTACTCCACCTTTTGCTGAGGAGTATGCGGAAATTCCTCCACCCGGGAAGATTACACGTGAGTGAATTGAACCAATGTTGATTATTTTACCATAGTTTTGTTCAATCATTACTTTTCCTACTTCAGCACAAGTGTAGTAAACACCACTCAAATCGATTTTGATGTGTCTATCCCATTCTTCTGTGCTTTGATCCATTACAGGTTTGTTGTTACCCATACCAGCAGCAGTTACTAGGATATCGATTCTTCCAAAATGATCCACTACTTTTTTAACAGATTCAGCGATGTTTTCTGGGTCTCCGACATCTGTTACTGCATACATTACTTCTACACCATATTCGTCTTCCAATTCTTTTTTGTTTTCTATGAGTCTTTCTTCTCTTCTTGCAAATAATGCTAATTTAGCTCCTTGACTAGCATATGCTTGAGCAATTTGCCAACCAAGACCGGAAGATGCACCAGTTACAAGAGCGACTTTATCTTTAATGTCAAAGTAGTTTTTCATCTTTTAGTCTCCTTAAATCATATTCAAAGTTTTTTATAAAACATTGACAATATTAATTTTATACCATGAAATATATAAATTTGTCTAATCAAACTCTAATAAAATAATTATTTATTCAAATGTTAGGTAAACAAAAATTAAAATTTTTAATAAAAGTTATTGAAAAATATAATTTTTTATGAAAAAATTGAATAACAAATAACATGAAAAAAACAAAAAAAGAATATTTTGAAAAAAAATACAGAAAATACAAAAAAAGCCAATATAAATAAACAGAAAGAAATTATTTTAAAAAAAATATATAAAAAAAGTGAAATAAAGGTTATCCTATTGGATAACCATCAAAATATCTCCAGCACTAACCGCATCACCAGGTTCTACGAAAATTTCTTTAACGACACCTTCAACTTCAGATTGAATATCGTTTTCCATCTTCATAGCCTCAATTACTGCAATTGTTGAGCCAACTGATACATTATCTCCAACATTGACATTTAATTTGATTACCATACCTTGCATTGAAGATAATACTCCTCCTTCAACAGGCGTGAATGGACCTTTTTCAGTTTCTTCAATTTCCATAAATCCTGTAGGCATGATTTTAACTTCAAATACATCACCATCAACTTCAACGTTATATTGTGTTGGAATTCCAATTTCAGTATCATCTGCAATAGATGGTGCTTTGAGCTCTTCTTCAACAGCTTCCCCTTTAAGGAATTTAGGAGCTATTGGAGGATATAATGCATATGTTAATGCATCCTCATCAGATTTAACAAATCCTTCTTCCATACCTTCAGACTTATACTTATCAAATTCAGGTTCCAATAAATCAGCAGGCCTGCATGTAATTACTTCTTCATCACCAATGATTCTTTTAGATATTTCAGGATCAACTGGTGCTGGAGGTTTACCATAATTACCTTTCATATATTCTTTTACTTCATTGGACACGGTTTTATATCTTTCCCCACCTAAAACATTCATAACTGCCTGAATACCTACAATTTGACTTGTCGGAGTTACGAGTGGTGGATAACCCATGTCTTTTCTTACACGAGGCATTTCCTCAAGCACATCATCATATCTATCTAAAGCATTTTGTTCTTTAAGCTGTGAAATAAGGTTTGAAAGCATTCCACCAGGAATCTGGTATAATAAAACATCAGCATCAATACTTTCTGCTATCGGATCAAGTAAAGTTGCATATTTCTCTTTGATATCATCAAAGTATTCTTTAATGTGTGTTAATTGTCTTAAATCCAATCCAGTATCATAAGGAGTCCCTTGCAGTGCTGCAACCATACTTTCAGTAGGTGGCTGTGATGTTCCCCAGGATAATGGTGAAATTGCGGTATCTAATATATCAACACCTGCCTGACAAGCAGCATAATAACTGATTGGAGTCATACCGCTGGTACAATGACAGTGCAAATCTACAAGCAAATCAGTCTCTTCTTTTAATTTTGATACCAAATCATATGCTGCAGTTGGTGTGATTAAACCTGCCATATCTTTAATAGCTACTGAATCACAATCAAGTGCTTCTAAATCTTTTGCCAAATCAACAAAGTCATCTAATGTATGAACCGGACTGATAGTATAACTAATAGTTCCTTGTACATGAGCACCTTGAGCCTTAGCAACTTTAATAGCTTTTTCCATATTCCGAATATCATTTAAAGCATCAAACACTCTAAATATATCCACACCATTCTCATAGGATTTTTCAACAAATTTTTCTACAACATCATCAGGATAATGTTTATATCCTACCAAATTTTGTCCTCTTAAAAGCATTTGAATAGGAGTATTGTTAAATTCAGATTTTAAATTTCTTAATCTTTCCCAAGGATCTTCATTTAAATATCTGATACATGTATCAAAAGTTGCTCCTCCCCAAGCTTCTACTGAGAAATAACCAACTTTATCCATTTCTTCAGCAATAGGAATCATGTCCCTAGTTCTCATCCTAGTTGCAAGTAAAGATTGGTGAGCATCCCGAAGTGCGGTTTCAGTAAATCTTACTTTTGCCATTTAATAAACACCTCTTTATTATTTTATATAAAAAATTTTGAATAATTTTCATTGATTATGTATTAATATATATCATTTCATATATTAATAAATTTGTAAAATTTAAAAAAAAATAAGATATTGAAAAATTATCTTTCTAAATCGCCAGAAATGAATTTTTCAACATTATTATATGCTTCATCATCAGTGTATTGAATTGGAGGATGTTTCATAGTGTAAGAAGAAATAGAAGTTAATTGTCCACCAATACCTCTTTCTAAACCAATTTTACAACATCTGACTGCATCAATTACACAGCCAGCAGAGTTAGGTGAGTCTTCAACACTTAATCTGAGTTCAATGTTCATTGGAACATCCCCAAAAGTACGTCCTTCCATTCTGAGGAAACATAATTTATTATCATTTTGCCATGGGACATAGTCACTAGGTCCAATATGAATATCCCTATCTTCCATTCTTTCTTTTAAAACGGATTGGACAGCTTCAGTTTTTGATTCTTTTTTAGAATCCAATCTGTCCCTATTGAGCATATTAAGAAAATCAGTGTTACCACCAGTATTAATTTGATAGGTCTTATCTAACTTTACACCCCTATCCATAAATAAACTAGCTAGTGTTCTATGAGTGATAGTAGCACCAATTTGAGCTTTGATATCGTCTCCAACAATAGGTATTCCTTTTTCTCTAAATTTAGCATCCCATTCATCATCACTTACTATGAATACTGGCATGCAGTTTACATAAGCGACACCTGCATCCAAAGCGCATTGTGCATAATATCTCGCAGCCTTTTCAGATCCGACAGGCAAATAGTTTACAAGAATTTCAGCACCGCTTTCTTTTAAAACTTCAACAACATCAACAGGATCTTCATCACTTACGACAAAAGTATATTCATCATCATAATTAGACATATGTTCTGCAACACCATCTAAAACATGACCCATGCTTACTTTTGCATCATATTTTGGAATATCTTTTTGGAAAACGGTTGTACAGTTTGGTTTGGCAAATATTGCTTCATCAATAGTTTTTCCAACTTTCCTTTCATCAACATCAAAAGCAGCTACAACCTCTATATCACTAGGTTTATAACCACCAATATCCCAATGCATTAATCCTATTGCATCTTCAGGGTTTTTTCCATCATAATAATGAATTCCTTGAATAAGTGAACTTGCACAGTTACCTATTCCAACAATTGCTATTTTAATCTTGTTCAATTTAACACCAGCTAAAAAGTAATAATATAAATTTAATAAATAATATACTAATATATGTATTACTTCACATAGTTTATATAATTATTGTTTAATGATATAATTTAAGGAGATATGCAATGAATCCATATATAGAAATACTTAGGCCAGGAAATGTGATAATGGCAATGATTGCCATCATACTTGTAGCTATAGTAGCACATTCAATTTCCATACCAATAATACTTGCAATGTTAGCAGTATTTTTTGAAATAAGTGCTGGAAATGTGATTAACGATTATTTCGATTATAAAATTGATTTGATTAATAAACCAGAAAGACCCATACCCTCAGGAAGAATAGGTCTTAAAACTGCTAGAAACTATGCATATATATTGTTTTTATGTGGAACAATATGTGGATTTTTAATTAGCTATCTAACCAATAACTGGATTCCATTTATCATTGTTCTGTGTGCAGACATTATACTTTACATATACGCTTACAAACTCAAGTCTACACCGTTAATAGGTAATTTAACTGTTGGATTTATGACCGGATTGTGCTTTGCATTCGGTGGATTTTCTATAGGCACACCACAAATGATTTATACTTCAATATTTTTAGGATTCTTTGCATTTGTAATGACTACTGCCCGTGAAATAACAAAAGACATTGAAGATATTGAAGGAGACAAAGCAGAAGGTGCTAAAACTTTTCCAATACTTTACGGAACTAAAATATCTGCGATAATAACATTTATCTTAATTATCCTGGATTGTGTTTTATGCCCATTACTATACTTCCAGCACATATTCAGCATATTGTACTTAATCATAATATCCATTGCAGTTATACTCTTCATTTATGCTGGAATATTACTTATTAGAAATCAGAACACAGAAACTGCATCCAAAGTTTCAAAATATTTAAAAATTGGAATGCTGATTGCATTTGTTTCATTTGCAATAGGATCATTTTAAGTGATTATTATGAATTTCAACATAACCGATAAAAAAGAAATAATATTGATTACTTTAATAAGCTCAATACTTGTTGCTTATTACATTAATTTCAATAATAATTTGGGAATATACTGCTCAGATGTTTATGTCTATCTGTTAAATGCACTATATTTTGCAGGAACAAACATCCACTCAACAAAATCCATTTATTTATCCCCAGTAGTCTGTTTTTTAACATCCCTGATTTTTGATTTGGGTTATGTTGACAAAGTTGCAATTTTTATATCAACAGGAATACTTGCAATAATCGGAAACATAGGTCTTTATTTACTTTTAAGATTAAGATTTAATAATTTATTAAGCTTTACTGGAACAATAATTTATACAACACTTGCACTCAATTTAGCCTGGCTTGCAAACGGCAGCCTGGACATACCCGCAGTAACATTCACCATTTGGGCAGTATACTTTGCAATACTGGCCATCAAAAAAAATCCAAAATATTATATAGCCCTATTTCCTTTGCTTGTTATAGGATTTTTCACAAGGTATACCGTTGGTTTGATTTTACCGCCATTATTTTTATATTACGTCCTTGAAAATTCATTTAAGATAAAACGTGAAGAAATTAAATTCATTGCAATAGGACTGATTATGGCAATCCTATTATTTGCAATTATTTTTTCAACCATAAACTACATGGGTAACGGATTTATTGCTTTCGATGGTTTGCTTTCAAGCGGAGTTAGCGGTAACCTTGGATCTACACATGACAACTCATATAATCCCGACCTTGGATATTATCTAGTGAATATGGGAAATTTCATTTCTTCATCAAATACGACATTTGTTGCCAAAACTCCATCACTGGCAAATCCAACAATACTTTCAGGATTAGTATTTCTGATTTTGATTATTGGAGCAGCATTATGGGTCAGAAGAACGAATTTTGATATAAATAAAACAAAAGCTGCAGGAATAATAATTTGTTTAATAGCATTAGTTACCTTTACTCAATTCAGTTCAACAATTACAATCATCCTAACAATGATTGGACTATTCTTAATCGGAAAGGACAGCAAATATAAAATGGCAATTTTTATGCTGGCATGGATTTTAAGCTATTTCATTTTCCAGTCATACTATATAGTAAAAGTTAACAGATACATCATTCCAACATTTCCTCCATTAATCTATTTTTTAATGGTGAGCATTGATGAGATTAATGCTAAAATAAATAGGAAAAACATTCTGCCAATAATATTAATTGTTTTGTTTTTAATTCAAGGATTTGCATTCACATACACATTCGAACAGACAGATGAATTCAACTCACCTGAGCTGATGACAAATTACATTAAGGAAAATATAGATAACTGGAGTGAAATCCAAATAGGAAACTACAATATACGACCATACTATTGGTATTTAGGCCTAAACTCACCGGGAATTGAAAGCGGCAATACACAGAAAATTATAGACAGCAATGTTAGTTATTACATCTCGAATCATCCTCAAAAGAACTTAACGAATTATACTGAAATCAAAAATATTAATGATCTTTATTTATACAAAAGAAATGGATAAATACAATTTTTTTGATTTTCATATTCGCAATATGATGATTAAAATGAATATATTTAATAATAAAAAAATATCATATCTAATAATATAAAGGCAAATTAAAGAGGATATTATGAAAGTTGTATGTTGTAAGAACTGTGGTGCTAAATACCAACTCGATGATAATGACGATATTACATCATTTGAGTGTTCTTCATGTGCAGGTGACTTAGAACTTTTAGAAAATTATTCTAATGAAAACTCACAAGGTCACGGTATATTAAGTTCAATAAAATATGATAATTCACAAATTGTTCAATGTGAGGATTGTGGATTGAAATATAAAATAAAGGCAAATGACAATATACTGGACTACGAATGTGACAGCTGTGGAGGTTCTTTAAGATATCTTGATTCTGAAATGAATAAAGAATTAGATGAATATATTGATGAAAGAAAAAAAGAACTTGCTGAAATTAGAAAAAATCAACAGGAAACACCTGATGAGGAACAAAGTGCTGAAAATCAACACTCCATAAAATCCATTACTAATAAACTTGAAACTTTCTTTTCAGAAGATGAAATGCAGAAAATTGCAGAAGAAGAGCTTGAAGAAGAAAAATTACAAGTTGAATATGCGCCAAGAACTGCAAGAACAACAATTCCAAAACCGGTTTTATCAAAATTTGAAAAAGAATTTGCTGTTCCAAAATCCAATGATTATAATATATTAAAAAATTTCTTAAAAGATGAATTTTTTAAAGGCATGAAAGTATATTATCAGGACATACCTGAAAGAGAATCTTCAGGAATACTTGGAAACTTGAAAAGTAAATTAGTAATTAACGAACCAGGAGACGGAATCGTTTCAACTGATAGATTAGTTGATGATGGACCTGACTTTGACATGAAGAATTTATCAACAGATCACTATATCATCATTGCAGGTGTTGTAATATTTATTTTAAGCATAATAGAAGTCATATTAGTTAACAGTGGAGTAGGACTTGCAGCCTTATTAATTGCAATCGTCATTATAGCATTTGGATTTTATAGAACTAAAGATACTCAGGAAACTACTGTTAGGACAAGAATTATTAGGGAACACTTGTTAACTTTACCGCAAGAGTATTATGTATTCTATAATGTAAAAACCCCAACTTCACCTGCTGGAATTAACCATGTTGTTGTTGGACCTACAGGAATCTATGCACTTCTTTCCCAAAAATATAATCCTAAAAATAGATTAAATTCTGAAAATGAAAATATTGAATTGATTAAATCTGCTGAAGCAGATGAAGCAAAATTCGAAATTGCAGATGTGGGAAACAGAAGACGATTTAGATATACAACAAAACAAGCAAAATTTTCACAAGATAATGCCATAAAACAAAAAGCATTAACACTAGGCGAAGATTTAATTAATTTCCTTAATGACAATAATATTAGAAACTGTTTTGTAGAGCCCCTAGTCGGTTTTATTAACAATGAAGTTGTTGTAATAAATATGCCTTTGACTGATGAAGACTTATTTATTGATGAATTGCTAAATACTATTCAAAATAGTACTATTAAATTAAATTCTGATACAATAGATAAATGTGCAGTATTGCTTAGCAAATACTCTGCAGATTGTTCTTCAGAATTTTAATTTTATTTTCTTTTTTTAATGACAAATTAAATTAATAGTTTAATATAAAAATAGAATAATTCTAATACTAAAATCAATAATTATTAATCGAACAATTTATTCGAGCATATCATCTATGAATCATTCTTCTTTTAATTTTTTCAAACAAAAATCCCATTTAGTCTTTGATGATGCACTAAGAGGAGAAATAATACTGGCTTTTTTAAAAAATTTGTCTGCTTCCAAATAATCTTTTTTATCAAAATAAACTAAAGCCTTGCCATTTAATGCATCAAAGTTTTTATCATCTATGTTTAAAACGGAATCATAGACATCATTCGCATAATCCAAATCCCCTTTTAAAAATGATGCCCTTGCAATATATTCTCTAGCTTTAATATTATTTTCATTAAGAGCCAAACTGTTAATCAACTCTTCAATAGCTTCATCATATCTTCCTACATTAATTAAAGCTCTTCCTTTTAAGTAGTAAGCTTCCCAATTCCTTTCATCTATAACCAGTGCCTTATTACAAAGATGTATTACTCTTTGATTATCTCCAGAATTTTCTAATTTTTTTCTGGCACGGTAAATATAGAATTCATCCCTATTCAATGCCTTTTTAGAATTTTTGGAAAAATCATCAAATGCATCCCCAATATCAATATCATCCAACATTTCTAAAGTATTATTTTTTAAGTGATTCATATCATCCAAAAACTGATTAAAAATAGATTCAACAAAGTATTCAGTATCTTCAGGATTTTTTAATTCATTTCCACATTCGGGACATACTTTTTCATAGCCTTCCAATTTATAACCGCATTCATGACAAAATTTCATGTTCACCACCAAAAATTATTCATTATCCAATCATGTCAAAATCAATTAATGTATCTTTTGAAATATCCACCAAAGCGGTTTTACCAATAACTTCATTAATTTTTGCAGGAGCTATTCCAGTTCCCGGCCTTTTAAATGCTATTAAATCAGCCGTAATTTTTTCACCTTTTTTAATATCCTGAATTAAAACAATAGAACGTCTAGATTCACGCTTTGAAGAAGACTCGCAAATCAAAGGTTGTTTGTTTTTCATTCCACTAATCTGAGATAAAAAACCAATATTTGTTTTGAAAATCATCACATCCTCCGGATCCATAGAATGATTATGGTCATTTCCTGGAAGAGATTTATCTAGAGTAAAATGCTTTTCTATAATTCCTGCACCATAATTATAGGCAGTAGTTAAAACAAACATGTTTAAATCAGGTTTAGTGTGATCAGAATATCCTATCTCATAATCAGGAAAACTTTGAGCCAAATCCTTAATCATTGCCAAATTAGCATCCTTATATTCTGTAGGATATGCCAATACTGAATGCATAATGGCAATATCTACAGTTGATACTTCTTCAATAGCCCTGACAGCTTGTTTAACTTCATTTAATGTTGCAGCACCAGTTAACAACAACATAGGTTTATTTTTCTTTGCAATATATTGGATAAAAGGAATATTTGTTAAATCAGATGATGAAATTGGATAAATATCCATAAATTCATCCAAATAATCTGCAGATTCAAAATCTAGTGGTGTTGATAAAAATCTTATTTTTAACTCATTACAATAATCAGACAATTCACGAAACTCTTCCCGTCCGAATTTATCATATTTTTTAAATAAATCAAACTGATCAGTAGATTCTGCAGAAATAATGTTTTCAGTTTTGTATGATTCAAATTTAACAGCATCAACACCAGCTTTTTTAGCTTCCAAAATCATTAGTTTAGCCGCATCTATTTCAGAAATATCTTCCTTTTGAGCGATATCATAGTAATTAACACCAACATCAGCAATTAAAAATGGCTTTTTATAAAAAATATTCATTTTTTCACCTAATGATTTTGCTCGAATTGACGAGCCCAATATTTCTGTTCAACAGCAGACCAGATATTTTCAAATCCATGTTTCAAATCAACGCTTTTCATCAAATTACTCATATTTTGCCTTAAATCAAAATCCTGCCAAACAATTTTAAACTGTTTTGTAATATCTTCATTGGATAATGTTTCTGCAAGGCCCATGTTAATAAATCCGTTTTTATGAGACCCGAATTCATGTGTTTGTTCTCTTCCATTCTGACAAATGCAAATACATGGTGTTCCAACAGCACAGACTTCATACATTTTTCTGCCGGCAGATGAAAATACTATGTCCGCACGCAGCATGAACTCACTGATGTTATTTACATTAGTGTAAACCTGAACATTGTTGTTTGATTCATATTTTTGAATGAATTCATTTTTATTTTCATATCCCAATGGTAAAATTACATCAATTCTTCCAGCAAAACCACTATCCAAAACAGAGTCCGCTACTTTTTCAGAGAGATTATTTATATCATTTCCACCAAATGCAAGCAAAACAGTATTCACATCAGGACCTACAATTTTTGACGGCTGAAAATAAAATTCGTCTCTCAGCACATAATATTGATATCCGCTAAAGATATTTCCAAATCCACCATTATGCTCGTATAAAGTATCAAATACAACATCCGCATCTTCAGACCCGGAACCAAGGTCTTCAAAGTTAATTACAAAATAACCTGCTTCCTTTTGACGGCAGACATATTCTTTAGTAGTATCCAATATATCATTCACAACAATATGGGGATTGAATTCATTTAATAATGAGAATAATTCATCTTCGCCATCATAGACCTTGAAGGGGTAATTGAAACCTTTAACAATATCAATGCCCAATGAAGAATTTTCATCAAGTAAAAATAAAACATCATCACTCAATAATCTTGAAGCAAGAGAAATGCAGCGATAAATATGACCAATGCCTATTACGTTATTTGCATTGACTACCATAGCAATTTTTTTCTTATTCAAATATTTTTCAGCAACCCACCAGTCTTCAAATGATGTAATATCAATACTCTCTTCACGAGAAACTTCAATCAAATCGACATTATTACCCAAACGAGAATTAGGAGTTATGAATGAACGCCTTGTTGCAAAAATACCTCCAGTTTCAATATACTCTTTAGGAAGATATTGCTGATTAAGCCTTTCAGAATATAATGGGAAAAAACGATTATCCTTTTCATTAAAACCCCAACTCAAATGCTTATCCCCAATGACGGAAATAACAGTATCAATATCAAAATTTTTAAATTTTTCAATAGCTTTGTCAAGTGTTTCAGTTCTTAAAAGAGGTGATGTTGTCTGGAGCGTTATTACAATATCATACTCATCAAAAGCTAGTTTTTCTTTTTGAACAGTTGCATCAAAAACTACTGGGTCAATTGGAATCTGGTCTCCGGCCAAATCGGGAGAACGTCTAATGACACTAGCTCCAAATTTTTCAGCGATCTTTGAAGTTTCAGGGTCTTCAGTTGATACTACAACATCATCAACATACTGTGAAGATTTTGCTATATTGATTGCATAATAGATTAATGGCTTATCAGCGAGTAAACGAATATTTTTGCGGCGAATTCTTTTTGAACCACCTCTCGCAGGAATTACTACCAATATTTTATTGTTGTTAAACATGTTAATCACTAGGTATTATAAAAAAATTTAATTAATATCTATACTTAATATTAATATATTATAATATTAAATCTTTGGTGTTAAAATGAAAAATATGTCAAAAGAACTATTGGATAGAATTAATAAATTAGCAACACCCGTTAAAATAATGCACGTATGCGGTTCACACGAACACACTATAATGGAAAACGGTATTAGAAGCCTGTTACCTGATGAAGTGGAAATTGTAGCAGGTCCCGGTTGTCCCGTATGTGTTGTTCCATCCCGTGAGATAGACGAATGTTTGGAGTTAGTTGAGAAAGGAGTGACAATAACCACTTTTGGAGATATGTTAAGAGTGCCTGGATCAAACGGCTCCCTTGCAGATGCTAAAGCTGAAGGCGGTGATGTAAGAATCGTTTATGGAATAAATAAAGCTATTGAAATAGCTGAAAAAGAAGACAATGATGTTGTATTCATGGCAGCGGGCTTTGAAACAACTGCACCTACAACAGCTGCTGAAATACTTGCAACACCACCTGAAAACTTCTCAGTATTATCCTGCCACAGATTAATACCTCCGGCAATTGATTTTTTAATCAATTCCGGACAAACAAGTTTAAACGCATTGATTCAGCCAGGACATGTATGTACAATCATTGGAACTAAACCGTTTGAATATTTTTCCACTGATTTCGGCATTCCACAGGCCGTAGCAGGATTTAATCCATTAGATATTTTAATGTCAGTCTATATGATTTTAAGACAAATACATAATGAAACACCAAAAATAGACAATGAATATGCAAGAGCAGTAAGGGAAGAAGGGAATGAAATTGCAACAGAAATGATTGATGAAGTGTTTGATGTTGCAAGCAGAGAATGGAGAGGATTTCCTAAAATACCAAATTCAGTTTTAGAAATCAAAGACGAATTTGCAGAATTCAATGCCCGTGAAAAATATGATATAGAAGTTAAAGACGTTAAAGAGGCACCAAAAGGATGTATCTGCGGACCTATTTTAAGAGGCCTTGCAAGACCTGAAGACTGTAAACTATTTAGAAATGAATGTAATCCACTTCATCCGATTGGAGCATGTATGGTAAGTAAAGAGGGAACCTGCAATATTGCACACAGATATTCAAGAAGGTAGAATCATGAAAATAGAAGCAATAGCTGTAGATATAGATGGGACAATAACTGATGATACTAGAAAAATTTGCATATCCGCTATTGAATCATTGAGAGCGGCAGAAGAAAAAGGAATTCCAACAATAATTGTTACAGGCAATGTAGTCAATTATGCATATGCTGCTGAAGTTCTGATTGGTTGCAGCGGAGGGCTTGTAGCTGAAAACGGTGGAGTAATTTTTAAAGAAGGATACAACAACAATGCTGTTGAAATATTGGTAAACAGAGAATATATTGAAAAAGCCGATGAACACCTTAAAAGAAAATTAGGTGAGGAATACAACAAACATGCATCACATGACAATAACTATCGTGCAACCGAAGTTGTATTTTACAAAACAATTAAACGAGAAATCATAGAAGAAGCACTCAAAGATTATGAGCATGTTGATGAATTAGAACTCTATGATAGCGGGTTTGCTATTCATGTTACAGACAAACGTGTCAACAAGGGAAGTTCACTCAAAAGATTATGTGAGAAGAACGGCATAAATATGGAAAATGTAATGGCTATCGGTGATAGTGAAAACGATGAGGACTTTTTAAGGGAAGTTGGTGTAAAAATAGCTGTTGGGAATGCTGATGAAACACTGAAAGAAATCAGCACATACACCTGTAAAAGAAACTTTGGTGATGGAGTGGCCGAAGCTATTGAGAAATTTGCATTGAGATGATAATATGATTTATGAAATAGCTGATAAATGTGTAAAAGAAGTTGAAAAGCTATCTGACAACTGGGAAATATACCTTGCCAATAGTGAAAGTATTGAAGTTGAATCCAAAAAGGATATTTTAAACTTCGCTAAAGAGGAAATTGAAAACGGCATAGGAATTAGAATAATTAAAGATAACAAGATTGGTTTTGCATACACTTCAGATTTAGATAAAATCGAACAAACTGCTAAAAAAGCTTTAGATAATGCTAAATTAAATAAAATTGATGAAAATTATGAATTTGCATCTGTTGAAAAAGTAAAGGATGTTAAAGGAACATATGATAAGAAATATGATTATTTGACTTTAGATGAATGCTGTGAATTTTTAGAAAATATTATTGAAAGAACAAAAGAAAACAAATGTGATATTACATCTTCAGGCTTTTCAGCTTCAAAAGGAGAGGAATTAATATTAAATTCAAATGGAGTATCCATTTATGACAAAGGCACTGGATTTGGTGGAAGTCTGTCAGTAAATATTGAAAAAGATGGACAATTTGCAACTGCATATGATTATACTGCATCCAGACATCTGGATTTGGAATACGAACAATTAACCGATGACGTGTGCAAATTGGCACAGGATTCACTTAATCCAAAAGCAATTGAAACAAAAGATTGTGATGTTGTTTTGGATTATTTTGCTGCATCAGGATTACTTTCAACATTTATCCAAGGATTTAACTCAGAAAATGTCTTAAGAGGAAGATCAATACTCCATGACAAGATTGGTTCACAAATAACCAGTGAAAATCTATCCATTATTGATAATCCATTACTTGAAGGAGCAATGGGAACCTGCAAAGCAGATGGTGAAGGAACAGTATCTAAAAAAACAGTACTGGTTGAAGATGGAATTTTAAAATCTTTCATATATGATATTTACAATTCCAACAAAGCAGATTGTGAAAGCACATCAAATGGATATAGAGGGTCATATTTAACAACACCAGACGTATCTCCTTCAAATTTAGAATTCAAATTTAAAACAAATGTTGGAATTGACGAAATTGATTCCGGAATAATTACAACAAGCGTCTTAGGTGCACACACCGCAAACCCTATTTCCGGTGATTTTTCTGTAGAAGCAAATAATGCATTTGTTATTGAAAACGGTGAAATCAAAGACGGCATCAAAAAAGCAATGATATCCGGAAATATTTATGAACTAATGGGTAAATGTGATGGAGTCAAATCTGAAATAAAACAGAAAGGATCATTTATTATTCCAAAAATCCTCGTTCATGACTTGAAAGTTATTGGACTATAATGTGATACCATGAACACGAGACTGAATGAATTACTTAACATCAATCCTAATGAAGCAACCCAAAAAGACAATGATGCATTGATTGAAGAGTTGAAAACCTCCAAATTAATAATGCCCGTTGAAATAGAATCAGATAATGATGAAATTGATGAAAGTTTCAGATTCAGGCCAGTGAAAATCATGGATGAAAATAAAAAGACATTCATTCCATTATATAGTGATGATTCAGAGGTTCATGGCCACACATCCGCAATTGACATTTACACCAAAGATTTAGCCAATATGATTGAGGACAATCCTGAGAATATAAATGGTGTGGTGATTAATCCATTTAGCAAGTTTAATGTAGAATTGCCAATGGATTCATTTTTAAAAATATTTAAATAAGAAAATTTAAATCTTATTTAATTTTTTCTTATATCTTTCTACTGATGAGTCAGTGTAATCAGTCAGAATATGTTTTTCTTTTAACATATTATTTTCATCAAATAACTTTTCCTTTGAATTGATTGCACTATCAATGTCTTTTTCCAATTGATTTATTCTGGACTCGAAAAGTCTTTCTGATTTCATGATATTTACTCTAGTCTTTCTAGAAATCCTTTCAATTTCTTTATCAACATCAAATTTTTCTTTTTTGGCCATTATCTATCACCTACATTTCAATAATAGGCAACTGAATTTCAGTAATGAATTCATTTTCATTAGAACAGTTATGGAAACTTTTGATTAAAACCTCTTTTGGTGAACCTATAATATCGTAGTTATTAGCCTGAGAAACTTCAACCAACTCAGAATATGTATCTAAAATGTTATCCACCGGACCTTCATGAATTCCAGTCAGCATTTTATGTTCAACCATGTCAACGACACGAATTATATCCTTGTCATCAGCATCAGTTTTAATGACGATTCCTACATCATAAACTGCATCCCCTTCATTTACTTCATGTCTTGGTGAATAGTAAACAACAAACGGTTCACCTTCAACTTCAATTTCTTCTGCTTCAACCCATCCCATTAATTTAGAAACCAATATATCCAAATCTTCAATAGGTCCTTTATAATTAATTACTGCTAATTTTTGATCGGGAATGATTTTTATTTCATGTTCCATAATTACACCTTCAATATTAATTTTAATTTAATTGAATAAATAAACTTCTACTTCTTCTCCTTCATCCAACAATTCAACAGACTTTTCTACTTTCACATAACCATCGGCGGTTGATAGTGAAAATATTGCACCAGAATCTTTAAATATAGGATGTATATCATCACCATCAACTTTCACAAGCTGATACTGCATACGGCCAACAGGAGAGTGGATTCTTCTAGTCATGACTCCCTTTACAACTTTTTTCTCGAAATCTTTTTTAATTCCAGAAAGACTGGTCAGAGGAGGTGCCACGAATGCATTGAATATCATTAAAGCAGATACAGGATTACCTGGCAAACCAATAACTAATTTTTCATCGATTACACCAACAATAGTTGGTTTTCCAGGTTGAACAGATATTCCATGAATATGAACTTCACCCAATTCATCAAGAACATGTTTTATAACATCTCCAAGACCTGCTGAAGTTCCGCCAGAACATAAAAGAATATCAACATCTTTTAAGGAATCCTGAATTTTTTCTTTAACTTGTTCATAGTTGTCACGGACAACTCCTAAAAATTTAGCATCAGCACCGCAGGACACAGCATCATTTTTAATCATGTTACCATTGACATCATAGATTTTACCGAACGGCAAATCCTCACCCTGCATAGTGATTTCATTTCCAGATGAAATTACTCCAACAGTAGGTTTTTTATATACTTCAATAGTTTTAAAGCCCTGTGACAACAATACTCCAATTTTACCTGGATTTAAAACATCACCTTTTTTAAGAATTAAATTTCCTTCCTCAATGTCTGAACCTTTTTTAGCAACATCCTGTGATGGAGTTGCTGTAGTAAGCAAATTAACTTTATCATCAAATTTTTCAGAGTACTCTACCATTACAACAGCATTTGCACCTTCAGGCATTGCTGCACCAGTACTTATTTCTACGCATTTTCCTTTTTCTACAACCTTATCTGTGATGGAACCTGCTTCAAGAAAATCAATGATTTCCAAAGTATTCGGTGATTCTTCACTTGCACCATAACTGTCTTCGGATAAAATTGCAAATCCATCTTTTAAAGCTTTATCAAAAGGTGGAAAATCCATTCTACTATAAACATCATTGAATAATACTCTTCCATAAGCATCTTCACAGTCAATTTCTTCACTTTCAGGCTTACAGTACTTATCAAATAAATCTTGAATAATATCTTGTGCTTCATCGCACTCTTTTATTTTTAAAAATTCGGTACCCATTAAAACACCTTTTTATAAAATCCAATAAATTAATATATAGTATATTGATAAATATATAAATAATTTATATAAAATTGTGAAAGTTATCTTAAAATTTTGGAGGAGAGTATTTGTCTAAATCTAATAACAATAACCAACAAGAATATAGAAGAGTAAGAACTCCTAAAAAAGGAGAAATTCCTGGAGTAGTCGAACAAATTATGGGTCACGGTAAATTAAAAGTTAGATGTGCTGATGGCCATATCAGAATGACTAGAATTCCGGGAAAAATGAAAAAACGTATTTGGATTCGTGAAGGAGACGTAATCCTTGTAAAACCATGGGATTTCCAATCCGATGAAAAAGGAGACGTAATCTGGAGATACACCAAAACCGAATCTAACTGGCTTGAAAGAAAAGGTTACTTAAAAATGTAACCTCACCATTTACTTTTTTTACTGATTTCAATGGATCCCAAAGTAGCAAAAGCTGACGCGAAGCACCAACAAATACACTCACAAAAAAGAAAAAAAGACAGTGAAGACAGAAAAGTTGGTAATGAAATTTTTGATAAATTAACCTTGGAAACATTGTATAAAATAGCTAATCAAGGATATATTGATGTTTTAAATGGAGCCATAAGTACCGGAAAAGAAGCCAATGTACTTACAGGCATCAATAAAAATGATGAATTTGTAGCTGTAAAAATATATAGGGTCGCTACTTCTGATTTTAAGAAGATGAATTATTATCTTCATGGAGATCCAAGATTCAATGTTAAAACCAAAAATAAACGTAAAATCATTTATTCTTGGGTTACAAAAGAATTTAAAAACTTAAAAAGATTATACGATGCGGGAGTTAATGTTCCTGAACCATATACAAGTTCCAATAATGTATTATTAATAGAATTTATTGGAGATGAAAATGGAAACCCCGCACAGCCTGTCAAAAATAAAAATCCAAAAAATCCTGATGAATTTTTCAACAAATTGTTAGTAGAGTTGAAAAAATTCGTCAATGATGCAAAATTAGTGCATGGAGATTTATCCAACTACAATATTTTGAATAATAATGAGATTCCCGTTATAATAGATGTTTCTCAATCAGTAGTTCTTGACAATCCAATATCAAAGGAATTGCTTGAAAGAGACATTAACACCCTCGTTAATGAATATACAAGATTAGGTGTGAAAACTAGTTTTGATGAAGTCTGGGAATATGTGAGCCCAAAATTTTAGATAATACCCTTAGGAATTCTAATTCATCACTAACTTTTGAAAAAAATAAGTTTAACCCATTTTATCATTAATGCATTGTCATCATCCACAATTTTTATTTGAAATTAACATGATTTAAAAAGAGAATATACATTTTTGCAAAAGTCATAAAAGTATAAGCTGAAAACTCAAACATGAAATTCATTAAGGAGTCATGTTTTAATGAACATATATGAAAATGGCAACTTATTTTATAAAGATAAATATCTTCTAATGAAATTCTACAAAAGACCCATCACCATGACTTAGCATATTACTTTGCAAAAGCTCTCTAATCTTTTATATACATTATAAACCTACATATTATTATAGCAATTAGGATACTCGGGAGCTTATAATATGAATAATGAAATTGTAAAAACATTATTATATACCAGTGAAGATGGGGCAGTGGCGATAAAGGTAATTATTGATTCCGAAAATGACACAATGTGGACTACACAAAAAACCATGGCAGAATTATTTGGTAAAAATATCAAAACCATAAGTAAACATTTAACTAATATTTTTGAGTCTGAAGAGTTGGTAAAATCGGAAGTTACATTCAATCCGAACGATTCCACTAATAGTGGAATCGTTATTATAAATCCTGATGCTAAAACACAGCCAATATTATACAACCTGGATGCCATTATCTCTGTTGGCTATCGTGTAAACAGCAAACAGGCAACACACTTCCGCAGATGGGCAACAGGCGTGCTTAGAGAGTATATTATAAAAGGTTTTGCACTGGATGATGAGTTACTGAAAAAAGGCTCAAGATTCGGGAAAGATTACTTTGACCATTTGCTTTCAAGAATCAGAGAAATACGTGCATCAGAAAGAAGATTCAATCAAAAAATCACGGATTTGTATGCAACAAGTGCAGATTACAATCTGGATGCTGATGAAACAAAAGACTTCTTTGCCACCGTACAGAACATGCTACTCTTTGCCATAACCGGTCAAACCGCTGCTGAAATCATAAAATCCCGCAGCGACAAAACTAAAGTTAACATGGGACTGACAACATGGGAAGATGCTCCCCATGGAAAAATTCTACAGGCAGATGTGGTAATTTCAAAAAACTACTTAAACGAAATGGAATTGGATTCACTGAATACACTGGTTGACGGTTTTTTAACATTGGCCGAGACAAGGGCAAATTCCCAAAAACCAACATTCATGAAAGACTGGAAAACATTGCTTTACGGATATCTTGAATTAAGCCAATTGCCACTATTGGAAGGAAAAGGCAAAATTTCAGCTGTTGAAGCAAAAGCTTATGCGATTAACGAGTATAATGAATTCAGAATAAATCAAGATAAGAATTATGAATCTGATTTTGATAACCTTATCAAATCCATCAAACGGATGGAAGGTAAAAAATAATACGTATCTGGAGAATACTCGTCCCCAGATACTTTTAAAATTTTTTAAAGAGTTTAGGTTTAGTGGACATATAATGTATTGATATGACATATTAAGTACTATATTACTTATAATAACAAATGTTACACAGAGAAGTAAATAAAACATCTTTCCTACGGGAATATGTGAGCCCGAAGTTTTAAAACTATAATAATTTTTCCAGATATTCCTTAAGTTCTGGAAGCTCAACTTTCATAGTTTCCCAAACCAGATGCTCAATAACATTTTCATAATCATGAGCATGAATATTTCTCATTGCCTTTAAACTATTCCAAGCTATTTCAGGATGCTTGTCTTTGAACTCATCAGACAATCTGCCAATATACTCCCCAATTTGGATAATATTAAACGCACATGCCCTTTGGTAATGATCATTGGTTAAGTATTCATTAAAATCATCACCAAAATACTCAATGTCACTTGCTGTAGCTTCACAGTATTCTATGATTTTCTTAATATGTTTTTCATCTTTAGCGTTCATAGATTATAACCACATCTTTTTTGATTTTGTTTAAAAATTCCTTATTATGACTGCATGATGAAACCAAATCAACATGACATTTAAATTCATCTTCCAAGTCTTGAACAAAAGACATATATTTAATTAAAGAAGTCACATCCCCATCATCCATTATGAAGTCCAAATCACTGTCATCACTTGCCTCATTTCTAGCATAAGATCCAAAAAGGCATAACCTATTAACCCCATGCTTAATGGCTATTGGAATGGTTCTTTTTGTGATTTCTTCAATAGTAAATATCATTAAAAACACCTAATGAAAATTAATCTGATTAATATTTACTTTTAATTTTATATTAAATAAATATTTTTTTATGCACAAAGTTAATTAAACAAATAATCCAAACTTTATTCAGACAAATGTTACAGAAAGTATTAGTAAAACATCTTTCTTACAGGAATATGTGAACCCTAAATTTTGAATTCATCACTAATCAAATATCATGACATTCCCCATAGACAACACCAATTTACAAAAGAAGTATTTACAATATAATCAATACATTTTTAATGTTCAAATCAAAAATTAATATCATGAAAAGGATTTTTGAATTAGTCGAAAAATATTTTTTTATAATAATATTGGTGGCAGTAGCTATTTCTTTAGTTTATCCAAATTCATTTAAATGGGTTTTAAGTGAGTATAATGGCATCAACATTATCAATTTACTTTTAAGTATTGTTCTTTTTACAATGGGAACCACATTAAAAGTAGATGACTTCATTAATGTGTTCAAAAATCCTAAGGCAATTGCGGTTGGAATTTCAGCGCAATATATTATAATGCCCATCATAGCATTTGCTCTTGCAAGCGCATTTTCTCTAGATACTGCATTGACAGTGGGACTCATTCTTGTTGGAACAGTACCTGGAGGAACCGCGTCTGACGTCATTACTTTTCTTGCAAAGGGAGATGTGGCATTATCCGTTTCTTTGACTGCGGTTTCTACTGTGATTTCACCCATATTAACCCCATTAATCACATTATTATTAATAGGTAATCAAATTCATTTCAATCCAGTTGACATGTTCATTTCGATTGTTCAAATAGTAATTGTCCCAATTATTTTAGGTTTAATCTTGAATTACAAATTCCCTGATTTTTGTGATAAATTAAAAATTTATTTACCAACAATATCATCTATTGTGATTTG
>Ga0310695_10005617_pt1 | contig 21721 bp, 20 predicted proteins | sample RumenRJG_04DNA_FD_203882 | JGI IMG/M metagenome (GOLD analysis project Ga0310695, IMG submission 203882) | Bovine rumen microbial communities from Lethbridge, Alberta, Canada - RJG_04 (v2) (version 2) | ecosystem: Host-associated > Mammals > Digestive system > Stomach > Rumen | place: Canada...
AGTGAACAGTTCTTTCTTGCGTGATGCGGTGTTGTAGAATTGAAGTGCCATAAAGCCTCCGGTTAATGCGGCGCAACATGCGCCAAACATGCTAATGCGCGAGGCAATTTAGAAATTTTTACAAGGGGCGGCAATTGTGCAGGACCAATAACCAGCTATAGGATTTATTAAACCCTGTTGTGTTGACTTCAACAGAAATTGCGTGGCGACAAGGTCTATTTTGGAGTATGGAATTTATATTAAGAAAAAATGGAGTGCTCTATGAAATTATTGAAATTGTCTGCGGTCGCGGTCTCTGCGGCTTTGGGCTTTGTGGCTTGTGGTGATGATAATGGTTTAAATGGACTTACGCCTGTGGAAACGTCCTCAAGCAGTGAGGCTTTGGGCGGTGAAGTGTCCAGTTCGAGCAGTGATGCTCTGGGACCCGAAATTTCTAGCTCTAGCGATGCCGTTCCTGGCATTGAATCGTCGAGTTCTGGTAATGGCAATCCTGGCGGTGAAATTTCCAGTTCGAGTGATGCTGTCCCTGGTGTAGAATCTTCTAGTTCTGGCAATGGCAATCCTGGTCACGATTTATCCAGCTCTAGCAACGTCGTTCCCGGCAGTTCTACTTCAGGCGATGATGAATCCGACTTGGAAGATTCAAGGACCTTGGACGGAACGCAAATTCTCTTGAAACTTGCAGGGACTACAGCGACTGTCGAAAACAATAATGGCTGTGTTGAAGTAGCGGATAAGAGTGCGACAATCACTTGCCCGGGCGCGTATTACGTGACCGGCGAATCGTCTGATTTCCAGGTGGTGGTGAATACTCCGGCTACAGAAAACGAGGGCAATACGGGAATTTATCTGTACAACGCGACCATCAAGAGTTCGAACGCTCCGATTCTTGTGAAAAATGCGGACAAGACTGTTCTTCATCTGGTCAAGGGTACGACCAATCTTGTTGAAGATGGTAGCGGAAATCATTTGTTTACAAAGGTCAATGGCGCCCAGGATACGGCGAAGGCTGCCATTTATTCCAGAGACGATTTGAACATCAAGGGTGCAGGTTCCTTGACTGTCAAGGGTAAGTTCAGAAATGGCATCCAGTGCAGTAACGATCTTAAAATCAAGAATGGCAACATTACAGTTGAAGCCGAAGAAAACGCCATCAAGGGCAAGGGCAGTCTCCAGATTTCTGGCGGTACGCTGAATCTCACGGCCAAGAAGGGCGACGGTCTCGAAAGCGACGAATGTGAAGAAGGTCCAGATGGCAAGTGCAAATCCTTCATCGAAGGTAAGGGCATTGTCGATATTCGCGGTGGCAACATCACTATCAAGGCGGGCGACGACGGTATCGATGCCGCAAACTTCGTTGTTGTGAGTGATTCCACCGAGGCCGCTACCGTCAAGGTGAAATCGACGGGCAAGGGCATGGTGGCCGAGAAATTTATTTATGTCAACGGCGGTACCATTAATGTGGAAGCTGAAGACGATGCATTGCATACAAAATATAAGGTTTTTATGAATGCCGGAGATGTGACCGTTTCTTCGAAGGACGATGGTATCCATGCGGATTCAGCTTTGCATTTGAAAGGTTCGACAATCAATGTCATCACGGCTTCTGAAGGTCTTGAAGCTTACAAGATTTTTGCAGAAGGTGGCATAACCTCGACATTTGCAACCAATGACGGCTGGAACGGTGCTGGTGGCGCTAAGGAAAATTCTGGTGGTTATTCCATGTTTAGCGAGAGCAGTGGCCATATTGTCGTGAGCGGTGGTTACCATTACATCAGCGCTAAGGGAAGTATGATTGATGTTTTCGATGCGAACGGTTCTGGAAAGCAGACCGGTGGCGTGTTGATTCTTGAAATTACTGGTCAGAGCTACGAGTCCGGCATGGGCGGTGGTGGCGGTGGCTGGGGCGGCGGTTTCCCAGGTGGTGGTTTCCCCGGCGGTGGCATGGGTGGTGGAGGATGCTCTTCCAACATGGCCGGAGGTCTTATTGATACGGATACTGGTTTCGAAATAACCGGCGGTGTCCTCCTTGCGTTTGGCGACTTTTCGACAGACATTCCCAAGTGCGCCTCTATGGCCTACACAAGCGAAAACTTCTATGGCTCCGATAAGGCCGCTTTCAAGCCGCAATACAAGGGCAATACGATCTTTTACGGTGGTGAAGTGACTGCTGTTGGTCAGGTGCAGACCAGTGGAATGAAGGAACTGAAGTTCCCGAACGGCATGGTCTACATGTACAAGTAGTTTTTGATCTTAAAAATTAAAAGGCTTCTTCCTGAAAAATGGAGGAAACCTTTTTTTAGTTTGTAAATAAAAAGTGATGATAAATTTGTTGCGTTGCTTTGATTTTGTTTGTATTTTTACTTCATGCATCTGGAAAGAATGGTGTGAAGTATACTTCAACAGATATGGATAACCTGTTTAAATGCTGGGGGTTGTAAATGAAAAATATTTTGCTAGTGCTTTGTTTGCTTTCTTTGTTGTGGGGATGCAGCTCGGATGATTACCAGGAATGTTATGAACCGCTGTATTTAAATGAAACTGATGTGGAAGTGTCCTTTATTTACGGATCGATAAAGGATGATGTCATACGAGACTCGCTAAAAATTAAACCTGGTGACACCATTTATAATCCGTCCAGTGAACCTCTTAGCGATTTCCCTTTCTTGCACCAGGATGGATTGGATTCGGATGTTCGTTTGATATTCCATACACAACCGCAAAAATGCTTGACGTTTAAGGGCGATGAACTCCAAAAAAAGGATATCCGGAATTTCGCCTCTTATGAAAATATTGGATCTTGTCGCTACTGTATGATGCGTGGACAGTCTGAACCTGATGCGATGCTCTATCGTATAAACGATGAGCTGCTAAAACAGGCGGAACCTTGCGAATAATTTTTGCAAAATTTGAAAAAAGGCTGCTTTTATAGCAGCCTTTTCAGTCCTTCGATATTGCGAATGACGATCGCTCCGCGCTTGATTTCCACAAGACCTTTGGCGGCGAAATCCTTGAGCATGCGGGCGACCACTTCTCGGGCGGAATTCACGTCTCGCGCAATTTCTTCTTGCGTCTTTTTAATCTCGGTTTTGCCTGTGCTTTTGTATGCGTCAAAAAGGTAAGAGGCGAGGCGCTGGTCAAATCGCTTGAACAGCATCTGCTGAATGGCCCAAATTGTCTGTGAATAGCGTTCCGTTTCGCGTTCAAAAACGAAGGAGCGCACGTGGATGTTGGTGTCCATCAGCTTGGCGCAAACGGAGGACGGAATGACGAGTACAGTTGTATCTTCTTCGGCGGTGACGATGGCTTCAAACGTGAGCTGGTGGATTACGCACGAGGCTGTCGAAACGCAAAATTCGTTCGAGTGCGCACGGTAAAGCGTGACTTCCCGGCCTTCATCCGAGATGAGGCTCACGCGAATGCCTCCGCTTAAAATGAGGATGATCCCGAGGCATGCGGAACTGTTGCTGCTGACAATCTGGTCTTTGTTGAAATGCTTTGTCAACGCGCGCTGTGAAACTAACGCTTTTTCTTCAAGCGAAAGCTTTTCCCAAAATGGAATTTTCTTGACAATTTGACTAATTGGTTCGACCATAACGTGCTCCCTCTAGAGGGAATATATAAAAAAGCTTTTAAAAAAGATGCCCGCGCACTCGGACTCTGCTCCATACAGACGGTGGCGGGCTTGGTTTGATTGAATGGGAGAATAGAAATTATATCATCTTTACGATTTGGTCTTTCGGGCGGACGCCGACGGCAGACTTCGTGACCTTGCCATTTTTCATGACGACGAGCATGGGGATGCTTGTCACGCGGAACATCGCGGCGAGATCCCCCTCTTCATCGACGTTGACCTTGCCGACCTTGACCTTGTCCTTATATTCCTCGGCGATTTCCGAGATGGTGGGCGAGAGCATACGGCACGGGCCGCACCAGCTTGCCCAGAAATCAATCAGAACGGGCTTGTCGGATTTGAGGACTTCTTGTTCAAAGTTTTCTCTAGTGATTTTTAATTCAGCCATTGTTTTACCTTTCCTTTTTTTGTTTTTTAAACTCTTTTCTGGGGTTCATCCCCTCTTTACACCTATATTTTAGATAATCACAAGGCTTTAAACTGTGACTAGGTCACATTAACGAAAAAAATTTTGGGGATATAAAAAAAGCCGCGATTTATTTCGCGACCTTTATCAGAGTTTTTAAATGGGAATTTCCATTACTTGATGGCGATTCGTTTGGTAAGTCTTGCTATTCCTTGACGAACGCGAACAACGTATAATCCTTCTGGAATTGAAGAGAGTTCGATGTTGCCTTTGACGTTCTTTGTACTGAATACGGGCTGTCCTTGCAAATCAAATACGTCAATTTGAGTACTGTTCGCTGCTGTTGCTCCAGTAATGAAAAGCGTACGCCCGGCGAAATGTATAGATAAATTCTGCTTGTTTGCGATGCGCGGGAGGGTGATTATCGAATCGCCACAGTTGTCTGTTTTGCAATCTTTAGGCGGGTTGAGCACTGAATCTGGGTAGGGCGTTTTGACTTCAGAAGCGGGGTGTGCTTTGAGGCTTGCCATGACGCTGTCATATGCGGGCTTTGGGTTGTATTGCTTGTCAAAGAGAAGCCCTTCGGTCTTGCCTTGCTGTTCGTCGAGCCAGCTGTGTGCATCGGTCAATCCCCAGATCACGAATTCGCCCATGTTCGGTTCTTCGAGGAACACGTCCATGAATTGGCGGTACAAATGCCCCTGCTTGGCGTAGTCGGCTTCGGTGAGCTTGCCGGCCGAACCCTTCGGGAATCCGATGTCGAGTTCGGTGATGTTGAGTGTCACGTTGAGTTCTGCTAGTGCCTTAGCGAGGGCGCGCACGTTTTGCGGAGTCGTTTCGTGTGCTATTTCAATGTGCGTCTGCGTTCCCACGCAAGTGATAGGAATGCCGTTTGCTTTCCAGCGCTTGACCTGTTCCACGACAAAGCTTGCCTTGGAACCTTCGCGGAGTCCCCATTCGATGGAATAATCGTTGTAGCAGAGTTCTGCATCCGGGTCTGCTTCGTGTGCCCAGACAAATGCGGAGTCCAGAAATTCTGCGCCGATGCCCTCGTACCACACGGAGTTTGTCGAACGCCAGTCGGCATTGTAATCGTCGTTGACGGCTTCGTTGACTACATCCCATTCGGCAATTTGGCCTTTCCAGTGGCTGACAACTTTAGTGATGTGGTTCTTGAGGACGGCGAGCAGCTTTTCTTTTTGTCCACTGTAGTTGTTCACCCAGTTTGCAACTTGGCTATGCCAGGCGAGAGCGTGTCCGCGTACGCGCAGCCCGTTTGCTTGTGCGTATTTGACCATCTTGTCGCCCTTTTCGAAGTTGAACTCGTCTTCCTTGGGTTCGGTGGCGTCGAACTTCATTTCGTTTTCGGCGACGACGACGTTGAATTGCGTCTTGTGTATTTCTTCGAATTCCGGTTCGATGGCGTCGTTGAACCATTCGCTGTTCAAAATGGTGCCGATAAAGCGGCCGCGTTCCTTGGCGAGTTGTCGGATGGTTTCGTCGGCGGCGTTGGCGTTCATAAAGCCTGCGCCAATAATTGCGGCACCGAGTGCAATACGTGACAAAGAATGAATCTTTTTCATTTTATATCCCTCTATCAACCCATTTGCACCAACCCGAAAGATATATAAAACATTCGCGAAAGTCAAACAAAAAAGGGACCAGGAAAAATCCTGATCCCTGGTTCATTAAGAGGTGAAATCTATTTTATGGAAACCTTTTGTGTTAAATTCGAGAATCCGCTTTGCACTCGTACCACGTAAAGGCCTTCGGCTATTGTAGTGAGGTCAAAGACGCCCTTGTTGTTTTCTGTGCTAAAGACTGGGCGGCCTTGCATATCGAAAATGTCCACTTTGGCTGTCTTCGAGGTAAATCCCGTCACGAACAGCGTACGTCCGGCAACATGCAAAGAAAGGCTGCTCGGTGCGATGAATGGCTTGATGGCGTCTGTCGTATCCTTTTTCGTTGAATCCTTCTTGCTGGAGTCTTGAACAACGGTGTCTTTCTTGGCTGTATCTTTGGGCGGTTCGTAAGTCTGGAGTCTCACCAAGATGCTATCGAATGCGGGCTTCGGCTTCAAGTTGTCGTCATAGATAAGGCCTTTTTGCCTGTTCAGGCCGCCAAGCCAGCTCCATTTGTCAGAAACGCCCCAAATCAGGTACGTGTCCGCATTCGGTTCTTCGAGGATGATGTCCAGGTATTGACGGAAGGTCTGTCCTTGGCGTTCAAGGTCTTTCTTGCTGACGTTCACGCCGCTCTTGAATCCGATATCAAGTTCTGTAATTTTCAGCTTGACATTAAGTTTTGCAAGTTCCTTGGCGAGAGAGCGGAGGCTGTCCGGCGAACCGATAAAGTGCTTGTCGGTGGTGGTGTCTTCCACGTGCGTCTGGGAACCCACGCAATGGATAGGAATGCCGTTTGCAACCCAGCGCTTCACTTGTTTCAGCAAGAACCCTGCCTTGGCTTTGGGGTTGATGCCTTGTTCGAGGTTGTAATCGTTATAGCAGAGTTCTGCATCGGGGTCAACAGCGTGTGTCCACACGAATGCGGAGTCGATAAATTCAGGACCGATACCCTGGTACCAGACGGAACCGGTGCGCCACTGGGGTTCGTTGTTGCTGATGGCTTCGTTCACCACGTCCCATTCGGCGACTTGGCCTTTCCAGTGGCCGACAACTTTTTGAATGTGGTTCTTGAGGACGGCGAGCAATTTCTTTTTGTCGTTCTTGTAGTTATTCACCCAGTTCGGGACTTGGCTGTGCCAGGCGAGGGCGTGGCCGCGGACGCGCATCCCGTTTTGTTTGGCGTACTTGACCATCTTATCGCCGTTGTTGTAATTGAACCTTCCTTCTTGCGGTTCGGTCGCGTCAAACTTCATCTCGTTTTCGGCAACGACGATGTTGAACTGTTGCTTGTGAATCTGTTCGTAATTTCCAGGAAGTCCGCCGCTGAACCACTGTGAGTTCAGAATGGCGCCGATGTAGATTCCGTTTTTATCGGCTAGGGATCTAAGGGATTCGTCTGCGGCGAAGGCGTTTGCCAAACCTGCGCCAAGTAGGGCCGTGCTAAGCACAAGACCCGCGAAAGCGTGAGTCTTTTTCATCTTTTGTACTCCTTTTAACCCTAATCCTAATGCGTACCCAATATTATTTAAGATAAACAAAAAGTAAGCTAAAAGATGTAAAGAAAAATATGCAAGGGAGATTGATTATTTTAGGGGGCTAAAATCAATCGAAATCGTCAAATTTTTTCGTTTAGGGGGCGAAATAAAATCTGTTGAACATCTCCTTTTTAAAAATGAATATCTTTTTCTCTGTAAAAGTTTAAGTTGGAGGTTCACATGTCCCGTTCCTTGAAGATTTCCCTCGCCTTGTCGGCTGCGTTTGCCGCATCTGCATTGCTTTCTGCCTGTGAAAAGCAGGAAGCCCAGCAGTCTAAGACCCAGGCTGCGCCGGTTGCCGAAGTGGCTCAACAACAGTCCAAGTCCGTCGTGGTATATTTCTCTCAGACAGGTGCGACTAAAAAGCTGGCTCAGATTTTTAAGGAAGCCCGCAATGCCGATGAAGTCGAACTCCAGCTTGTAAAGCCGTTCCCTTCGACATACGATAGCACGATTGCCGAAGTACGTGCCGAACGCGAAAGCAAGCAGTGGCCCGCTCTCGTGAATGCAAAGGTGGAACTCGCCAAGTACGATACCGTGTTCCTTGGTTACCCGATTATGTTCGGAACTTTCACTCCGCCGATTTACACATTCCTTGACGCAAATGATTTGAGCGGCAAGGTCGTAGTGCCATTCTGCACTTACGGTAGCGGTGGTCGCAAGGCTAGTGCAAGCGAACTCAAGACTCTTGAACCGAAAGCCAACGTGACGCTTGCTTATGGAATTTCTAACAAGCGAATCAATGCTGAAGGCGGTGTCGAAAAGGCTAAGGAAGAAGTCGCGACATTCTTTGCAAATCTCGAAACGGGGAAGACCGAAGAAATGCTTGTGGGTGGTTTCTCGGAACAGCGCTCGCTTACGGCCGAAGATTCAGTCGTGTTTGCCGCAGCTACCAAGGATTACGCCTACTTGGGTCTGAAGCCGCTCAGCGTCTCGACGCAGGTTGTTGCTGGAATGAACTACCTCTTTGTTTGTGAAATGAAGGCTTTTGGTGGGCCGGCAACGCAGACGAACGTCAAGATTTTCAAACCGCTTCCGGGCCGTGGTGAACCGGAAATGATCGTCGTCGAAAAGTAAATCATAACGTCATGCCCGACTTGATCGGGCATCTCTCATAACGTCATTGCACGTCATTGCGAGCGTAGCGAAGCAATCTATACAATCAAAATTTCACAATGAACTATTTATCTTCTATCCTCCTTTTAGCACTTGTCGCTTCTAGCGCATCTCTTGCCGCCCCCAAAGCAAAAAAACAAGAACTCAAAGACCCGCGCGATAAGCAAAAGTACCGCCTTGTCAAAATTGATGACCGCACTTGGATGGCTGACAACTTGAATTACAAAATGCCGGGCAGCACTTGCTATAGGGAAGATGACGATAACTGCATGGTCTACGGGCGCCTCTACACTTGGGATGCGGCAAAGTCTGCATGCCCTGCCGGGTTCCGTTTGCCAACAAACGAAGATTTCGAAAGCTTGTGGAAAGCTGCTGGTGCCGACTTCAATGCCGGCTATTTGATCAAGGCGAATTACGGATGGTCTGGTGAAACGAACGGAAACGATACGCTCAAATTCAGCGCTATGCCATCCGGCAACATGTTCGATGACGGCACTTATGGCAACGAAAGCAAGTTCGCGTTCTTCTGGAGCGCAAACACCGAAGCGAATGAAGCTTCGGTGTGGTATCTTTCGTCAAAGTCGATGGGCTTTAGCTATATGATGAAGCCCAAGACTTTCGGGTTCTCGGTGAGATGTGTGCAGTAAGCGGATAGCTTCAGATTCTATCTTGCATAATCCTCGTCGTTAGGCGAGGATCTGTTTTTTAATGTCATCCCCGCTTTTTTGTCATGCCCGCGCAGGCGGGCTTCTCCTATTTTTAGAAAATAAGTTATTTTAGGGTTTAGAAATTCATGGATGAATTAAAGCCCGAAGAACAAGCTCGTGTTTTGATAGATGAAATGCTCGCCGCTGCCGGCTGGGCAGTTGTTCCTCGTTCTGAGTATAAAGACGTCCCCTATGCACAGGCTCTCGAAGAAGCGCTGACTAAAGGAAATAATAGAGCTGATTATCAGCTTTATTTGGACGGTAAAGCGATTGGCGTTTTGGAAGCAAAACGTTTAGGCAAGAATTTGGGAGCCTGTGTTGCGGAACAAGTGGCGAAGTATTCTGTTGGAACCCTTCCATGGAATCAGGCTTGGACTAATCCGTTGCCATTCCTTTTTATGAGTGACGGCGACAAGTTGTTTTTCCGTAATACGCTTGACCCGACAAGTGAATTTGAGTCTATCAAAAAATTGTTCACTCCAAAGCAACTCGTAAAACTTGCGCGTGAACATAATCTTAAGATTGATAGCGAATTTGCGGCACTTCCGGTGTTACCTCCTGTGGGACCAAACGGTTTGCGCCTTTGTCAGCGTGATGCGATTGCAGCCGTAGAACTCGCTTTTAAATTTGGTGAACGCCGTGTTTTGCTGGATATTGCTACAGGTGCAGGCAAGACTTTCACGGCATGTATGATGTGTTATCGTCAATTGAACTACATGCATGCAGAAAGAATTCTTTACTTGGTGGATCGCACCAACTTGGGCGTACAGACCGAAGGGGAATTTGGCACCTTCCGACTTACTGAAAATGGCGAAGCTTTTAACAAAATTTACGATGTGCTTCGTCCACGCCATTTTAATGCAGATGATCCCGACGATATGCGGAGACTTTCCAAGGCGAACGTCTGCATTTGTACAATCCAGCGGTTGTTCTCAATATTGAAAGGCGAACCCGATAATGATGATTCTATCGATGAAGCCGAGGAAGAAGAAACGTTCTTTGCAGAAGAGAATGATGATGGGCCCGAAGTGGAATTGGGAGATGGCTTAAAGTTGTCTCCGGACTTTTTCGACACGATTATTGTGGACGAATGTCATCGTTCCATTTATAGTCGTTGGGGAAAGGTTCTGAAATATTTTAGTAAAGCCCGTATTATTGGTCTTACGGCGACTCCTACTCCTCAAGCTTATGCATTTTTCAATAACGTAAATAAGGCCACTTATAGATATTCGAGAGAACAATCTTATACCGATGGTATCAACGTTCCTCCGCGTATTTATCGCATCAAGACGGAAGTTACCGAAGGTGGTGGCTTAATAAGTGAAGGCGATAAAGTTACCGAGGTTACGAAAAAGACTGGCAAGACAAAAGCCAAAGTTCAAACAACATCTTCGGTTTATACAAGTACGGAACTTGACCGTAGCGTGGTGAACCCAACGCAGATTGAAAAAGTTATAACTGAATTCCGCGATGTGGTCTTTGAAAGGCTTTTCCCGAATCGCATTCCTGAAAATGGTGAGCCTGATTATCGTTATATTCCTAAGACGCTTTTCTTTGCGAAGAACCGTCAGCATGCATTAAACATTATAGAAACCATCAAACGTGTCTTTGCGGAAAAATTCCCTGAAGGCCATGTGCCTGATGGTTTTGTGCAAGAGATTACTTGTTCTGTTGAAAAGCCAAATGACCGTATTAGGGCTTTTAATCACGACAAGAATTTTAGAATTGCAGTGACTGTGACGCTTGTGTCAACGGGCACTGACGTGAAGCCGTTGGAAATAGTCGCGTTTATGCGTGATATTCATTCTGACGTACTTTACACGCAGATGGTTGGACGCGGTTGCCGCAGTGTGAATGATGATAAGTTGCGTACTGTAACTCCAAATGCTGACACAAAGGCAAATTTCGTTCTTTTGGATGCAGTAGGTGTTGCTCTGAGCGAAAAGAGAATGCCAAAGGCTTGCGAAGATTCTTCTGACAAGAAACCTCTTAAATTGAGCGATCTTTTAGAACGAATTTCCCATGGTGAAGTCAGTGACGCGAACTTAGAACTGCTTGCTGAAAAATGCGCAACTATTTACAATCGCACAAACGATGAACATAATACTGAGTTCCGTGAAATTGCGGGCTTTACGTTGCGTGATTTTTCGTTGACGATTTTTGATGCTTTTGAAAAGAACTTGTTGCCTGAATATACCGATATAAACGAGCCGAATTTGGAACGTCGAAAATTGGTGTCGCCGCTTATTAACAATAATAATGCGCGCGTAAAATTGTCGGAACTTCATGCGGGCTATTTGTCTATCTTGAATCCTGGTGAAGACCGTGTTATTTATTCAGAGTTTTTAGAAGAGGATGCCTTAAAGCATACTTCTGCATTTGAAAAGTACATTCACGATCACGCCGATGAAATTGAGGCGTTGCGCATTATTTATCACGACGAATCACAGAGCATTACCAATGCGATGCTTTGTGACTTGCAACAGAAACTCCTTGTCGAAAGTAAGATGTTCCGTGTCCCGCTTCTGTGGGATTATTACCGTGTGTCCGCTTCAGAGAACCATAAGATGGTAATCCCGCTTAAGGGCAAAAATGAAATAGAGTCCATTACTAATTTGATTCAGCTTGTACGTTATGCGCTTGGTCGTACAGAAACGCTCCAATCAATTCAGGGTATTGCTGCTAAGCGATTCGGACTTTATGTTGGCCAGCAAATGGGCGATACTCCGCGTAATTTTACACCCGCACAGGTTGAAGTCCTTCGAAAAGTGGCTCAGTATGTTGCCCAAAATGGATGTACTAGCCGCAAAGACCTTTTTGAATTCGACCAAACATTGGCCGTTCAGACCATAAACATTTACTCACCTGCAAAAGCAGATAAAGAATTGGATTATCTTTCCAAATTCTTGCTACAGATAAAGGCTGCATAACATGCCCAAGAAAATAACTCCCTCCGCTACGCAAGGCGGAAAGAATGAACAATCTCTTGTCAAAAAAGTATGGAATATGGCTGACGTTCTTTCGTCGGCAGGCGTAGGTTTTACAGATTATATAACGCAGCTCACCTATCTCTTGTTCTTGAAAATGGACAGTGAAAAGGTCGAAATGATTGGTGTTGAAAGCGCCCTCCCCAAGGGATGTGAATGGAAAGATTTGCTTGCCGTCCAGATGAAAGGAACTGACCTTGTCGAAAAATACAATTCCATTTTGGAAAAGTTAAGTAAGCAAACGGGACTTATCGGCACTATTTTTGTGGATGCTCAAAACAAGGTGAATACTCCTGTTTATTTGAGTAAGCTTGTGTCTATGGTTGATGGCGAAACTTGGCTTTTGGAAGGCGATCTCAAGGGAGCCATTTACGAAAATATTCTTGAAAAGAATGGTCAAGATAAAAAAAGCGGTGCGGGTCAGTACTTTACTCCGCGCCCGTTGATTCAGGCGATTGTTGATTGTGTTCAGCCTAAGATAACCGAATCCGTTTGCGATCCTGCTTGTGGAACGGGAGGATTTTTGCTTGCTGCGCACGACTACATGTCGGCTCAGACGAATGAAAAGGCGAAGCTCAAGAAATTGAACAATGAGCTCCTTTGCGGAAACGACAATACATCGCTGGTGGTGACGCTTGCATCTATGAATATGTATCTTCATGGAATTGGCGTAGATTCTACCCCCATTCACAAAGCTGATTCTCTTGAAAATGCTCCAGAAAAACTTGTAGATGTGGTTTTGGCGAATCCGCCGTTTGGAACGCGTCCGGCGGGAAGTGTGGATATTAGTGCAAAACGCTCTGATTTTTATATAACCACGACCAACAATCAGTTGAATTTTTTGCAGCATATCATGCTTTTGCTTAAAAATGGTGGCCGTGCAGGTGTGGTGCTCCCGGACAATGTGCTTTTTGATGCTGCCGGAGAACCGCTCCGCAAACGACTTCTCAAGGATTTTAATTTGCATACCATTTTGCGTTTGCCTACGGGTATCTTTTATGCAAATGGGGTCAAGACGAATGTGCTGTTTTTTGAAAAGGGAAGTGAAACTAAGGAAACCTGGTTCTATGATTATCGTACGGGTGTAAAGCACACGCAGGCGACAAAACCTTTGAAGCGTAGCGACTTGGATGACTTTGTGACTTGTTATACGGCAACAAAGCGCAAGGAAACTTGGAGCGAAGAAAATCCGACAGGACGTTGGCGCAAATATGGAGTTAAGGAACTCCTTGCACGTGACAAGACTAGCCTCGACATTACTTGGATCAAGGACAAAGACGATATTGAATATGTGACGCTTGCCGATCTTTTGACAAACATCAAGGACGAAGCGAAGGAAATTGCTGCTCACTCCGAAAAACTCGCCAAGATGCTCAAGGGAATCGACGGATGAACACGAAACTCCTGAAGCAAAAAATTCTTGATCTCGCCATCCGCGGAAAACTCACGCAACAACTCAAAAGCGACGGCACCGCACGAGATTTGCTAACGCAAATCTCAGACGAGAGACGAAAGACGAGAGACGAAAGAAAAGGAACGAGGTCAAAAAAGAGCGGTGTCATCCTGAGCGAAGCACAAAGTGCGAAGTCGAAGGATCTAGGACAAATCATCCCCCTCGATAAAAACGAAGCCCCCTTTGAAATTCCTGCAAATTGGGAATGGGTGAGATTGGGGGATGTGGGAAAAACCATTACAGGCGCAACTCCATCAAAAAATCACCCAGAATACGAAGGTGACGAAATACCTTTTCTTTCTCCGGGAGACATTTCGCAAGCAAACACCATAACATCCTATGAGTCGCAAGGATTGAGTAAGCAGGGAAAAATACTTGCAAGGCCAGTTCCTGCCAATACGGTTCTTCAGGTTTGCATTGGCGGATCTATCGGAAAATGTGCTATTGTAGATAGAGAAGTTTGTTTCAACCAACAAATTAATTCGATTTCCGTTTTAATTGCAAAATATGAATACATATATGCGGTATTGCAATCATTATATTTCCAAAATGAAATCATTTTGAAAGCAACAGGAACCGCAACACCTATAATAAATAAAAGCTCCTGGGACAATCTACTCGTTCCACTCCCCCCTTTAGCGGAACAGCAGCGCATTGTCGAAAAAATTGAAGAAGCCTTCGCCGAAATCGATGCCATCGAAAAGAACAAGGAACTCCTCAAAACCCATATCAAGCAAACCCGCCAAAAAATCCTTGACCTCGCCATCCACGGAAAACTCGTCCCCCAAAACAAATCCGACGAACCCGCCAGCGTTTTGTTAGAACGAATAACACGTGATAACCCCCATTATGAGAAGATGGGTTTAGACGAAAGACGAGAGACGAAAGACGAGAGAGTTTCTAACTACAAACGTCATTCCCGCGAAGGCGGGAATCTCCCTCCCATGCTGAGTAAAGATGAAGTACCCTTTGAAGTTCCGGAAAATTGGTGTTGGTGCCGGTTGGGTGATATTTGTAAAGCATCAAGTGGAAAAACGCCTTCTACTGAAAATAACGAATTTTGGGGAGGAGACATTCTTTGGGTAACTTCAAAAGATGTCAAACAAAAATATATTGAATCAACGCAAATTCATTTAAGCGAATTAGGTGCTCAAACAATGAATTTATATCGTCCAAATACGATGATTATTGTTGGACGAAGCGGCATTTTAAGGCACACGCTTCCAGTAGCAATTTTAAAAAGAACTGCAACTATTAATCAGGATTTGAAAGCACTTGTTTTTGCTGACGAGAAAATTGTAGAATTTGCTTATGTTGTATTGAAAGCAATGAAGTCTCATCTTTTACATGAATACAAAAAAGCTGGAACAACAGTAGACAATCTCAATTTTGATTTATTCCTAACTGCTCCAATACCTCTTCCTCCGCTTGCTGAGCAATCTCGAATTGTTGCAAAGATAGAGGAACTATTCGCTGAATTAGATTTAGTTCTTCAAAATGTGTAAATTTACGCCATTTTGACTTAAATCTATTGCATTTTGACGTAAAATAGACTATCTTTATTAAGAAGAGGAGGTCATTATGGCTCAAGTTTCAATGACAGTCCGCATGGATGCGGCCTTAAAAGAAAGTTTTGATTCGCTCTGCTCGGATTTTGGCATGAGTGCCAATACGGCTATGAATATCTTTGCAAAGGCTGTAGTTCAACGCCGCGAAATTCCCTTCAAGATTGAGGCACCAAAAGTGAAGCCTAACGGTGGTTGGGAAGCCTTTGAGGAAATTCGTAAAATGGCAGAAGCAGGAGAACTTCCTGATTTATCAGCGAAAGAAATCAATGAAGAGATACGTCGTTACAGGGCTGGTAAATGAAATTCTATGCAGTCATAGATACAAACGTAATTGTCGCTGCATTGCTTTCGCGTAAAAAAGATGTCGCGACGGTCAAGGTATTGAAAGCCGTTCAAGAAGGTCTCATTTTACCTTTAGTTCATCAGCAGATTATTGATGAGTATAAGGAAGTTCTTTGCCGACCCAAATTTCATCTGCCAAGGCATCTTACTGATTCAATCACGGAACAATTGCGGGCAATAGGAATTTTTTTGGACAGAACCCCTAGCAACGAAAATTTCCCTGACCCGAAAGATGTGGTCTTTTATGAAGTTGCGTTGTCTAAAAAGGATTCATTCCTTGTGACTGGAAACATAAAGCATTTCCCCAGTAATCCGATTGTCGTAACTCCTGCGGAAATGGTACATCTTGTTGAAAAATATAAATAGCTTTTTAAAATAAGTTAAAAACTAGTCCAAATGGCGAGAAATCGCGTCTAACGACGCAAAGATTTCTTCTATTTTGTTCACAATTCTTTTTTGCTCCGCCAAAGGTGGGAGTGGAATAACGGCTTTTGACGCATTTACCAAAGATAATTTCGGCATTGCAACTTGGTGATAAGTACTTTCAAAGTATTCTTGAACAAAACGAGATTGTAGAACAAACATCAAATATTTTTTTTCAATAGTGATTTCCGTGACCTTTAGAGCATTTTCAGTAAGGTTCATTCCATCAAAAAAATCTGGAACAAGTCCAACCCTACCAATGGTTCCCGCAATTGTAATATAAAGATCTTTTTTACTAATGGTATAATTTTTTATGACTTCATATATTTCGTCTGTTATATAATGCAAATCATCATCATATATTGTACCATCTCGCATATCCGTAACACGTATATAAATATGAGATGTTGGCTCCGTTGTCATTGTTTTTCCGGCAGGAACTCTTTTTCCTCCTTTTAATGCAGCAACATCCCCCAACTTAACCCATTCCCAAGAATCAGGGATTTCAAAGGGAACATCGGCCAACTTCTCATAATGGGGGTTATGCCTTACAATTTTTTTCAAAAAAATTCCAAACCTCTTGACAAATTTTAAAAATAGTGTATATTTGTGCAGTAGTCCGTTTTTTTTATAGCGTGTAAACGGAGTGAGGTAGTATATGAGCAAGCAAAAAGCACTGGCGTTAACCGCATCAAAAGCAGTCGGCAAAAACGATTTCTCCCTGATAGACGAAAATTTCCTGAAATCCAGAATCTACACGATTCGTGGTCTCAAGGTGATGTTGGATTCCGACTTGGCGGAAATTTATGGGTATGACAAAAAGGTTTTTAACCAGCAGGTCAAGAATAATATTGAAAAGTTTGACGATGATTTTCGGTTTCAGCTTGACCGCAATGAACTTGAAAATCTTATATCCCTGCATCCGGCATCAGACTTGAAGTCAAAATTTTTGACTTCAAGTTGGGGTGGCTTGCGAAAAATGCCGTTTGCCTTTACCGAACAGGGTATTTATATGCTCATGACGGTCCTCAAGGGGGAACAGGCTATAGCTCAAAGCAAGGCTCTGATTCGCCTTTTCAAGCAGATGAAGGACTACATTGTTTCCGAGAACATGCTGTTGCTCAATGTGGGCAATAATCCGCAAATTTCCTCTTATATGGTTCAAAATACAAGGGAAATGGCAGAAATTCGTGGAGAACTAGCCGAAACCCGCACGGATGTTTTTGCAATGAAGTCTGATTTGCAGAAGGTAATGGAAAACTTCATTGATCCTTCGATGTTTAAGCATTTCTTGATTTTGAACGGGCAAAAACTTGAAGCCGATGTTGCGTACGCGCAAATTTATGGTATGGCAAAGAAGTCGGTGGTCATTATTGACAATTATGTGGATGTCAAGACTTTAGATTTACTGCGGAATGTCGCCAAGGGTGTTGTCGTTACGATTTTCAGTGATCAATACGGAAGAACCCGGTTAACCGAGAACATGCTGGCTGATTTTAGGGCCGCACGCCCAGATGTTGTGCTTGAAGATCCGAAAACAGCTGGAAATATATTTCATGACCGCTATATATTGCTTGATTTTGGTTCAAAGAACGAGAAAATATTCCACTGCGGAGCATCTTCCAAAGATGCCGGGAACAAGATTACGTCTATTGTCCAGTTGGAAGATGCTTCGATTTACCATGCCGTGTTTGAGAACTTGTTATGAACGGCTTCGTCTTCTACCTTGCCGAAAGACCATCGTTTTATCAATATCTAGAAGGGCAGAACCTTGCAGTAAATACGGTGAATTCGTATTGCTGGACGGCGGATTTTTTCAAGTCGCATTTCGGGCGGTTTGGTCGCAAATCGCTGGCTGATTACAAGAGTTTTCTTCTGGAAAATTTCAAGCCCAAGACCGTTAATTTGCGGATTCAAGGTATCAATAAATATCTGGATTACGCAGGCAAATCGAAACTCCGAGTCAAGAATGTCAAGGTGCAGCAAAAGAGTTTTCTTGAAAATGTCATCAGCAATGCCGATTACAGATTCTTGAAGACGAGTCTATTGCAAGATGGCCAAACCAAGTGGTATTTTGTGGTGTGGTTTCTTTCGGCGACGGGCGCCCGCGTTGGCGAACTGGTGAAACTCAAGGTGGAACATGTGGAGTGCGGATATTTTGACATTTACGGAAAAGGTGGAAAGCTGCGACGGCTCTACATTCCTGAAACTTTGCAAAAAGAAGCTTTGCGTTGGTTGGAAAGTGAAGGTCGTTCCAGCGGATACCTGTTCTTGAATCGTTTTGGCAAGCAGATTACCCCGCGGGGGATTGCCTCGCAACTGAAAACGTTCGCAAAGAAATATGGCCTAGATGAAGCCGTCATTTATCCACATTCGTTTCGCCACCGGTTTGCTAAGAACTTTCTGGAAAAACGAAACGACATCGCTTTGCTTGCTGACCTTATGGGGCACGAACATATCGAAACGACTCGTATTTATTTGCGCCAGACAGCAAGCGAACAGCGTGAAGTCGTAAATAAGGTTGTGACGTGGTAAATTTATATAAACTAAAAAGTCCGCTTTTTGGCGGACTTTTGTACAAAGTAAAGCTGTGCAGGGCGTTTGCCTGAGGTGCGTTTAACGGCAGGTCTTCGTCTAAGATTTTCCTAATCCCTAAAACCTAATTCCTGACGCCTACTAAACTAGAACGCCTGGTAAATCTTGAAGATCGCGAGAATCTTTCCGATGATTGCAGGGATACCCGGGCACAGGAAGCAGAGGATGACGCGCGTGACGCGGTTCTTCCACCAGCGCTTGACCTGCCAGATGTCGTCGGTCAGCGTTTCCATTTCGGATACTCGTGGCGGTCTGACGTAGACTTGCGTGAGTGCCGTGAAAAATCCGACTCCGATAAGCGGTGTGAGTCCTGTAAACGGAGCCATGACCAGCGCTACCAGAATGGTCAACGGGTGACCGCCTGCGATGATTGCTCCGAGCATGGCGCCACCGCCGGTGAGCATGGCCCATTGTAAACTCAGCTGTCCTGCTTTTTCGATTCCTGCGACGTAGCCCACAAAGGCGATGCTTGCGATGATTAAAAATGTTAAAGTCCAGCCTAAAATTTTCCAGAGCGAGGTGCCCTTCGGGATGACAGAAATGGATTCTTCGCTTGGAAGTTCCTTGTCTCCTTCGATGATGCTTGCGATGCCGCGCATGTGACCTGCGCCGATAACGGCGACGACCTTGTCTCCTGGAGCGTTCTTGATCTTGCTTGCGAGGAACTGGTCACGTTCGTCTATGAGCACCTGCTTCACTTCAGGAAATGTCTGGCCGAACTCCTGCATCATGGAATTGAGCGCGTCCTTTTCCTTGATTTTCTGGAGTTCTTCTTCGCTAATTTCGGTCTTGTCGAAAATGCTTGCGAATAGCCCGCCCAGCAGACTGAACTTGCGGTACCACGGGGTACAGGCCCAGGTGCGCTTGAGCGTAATCTTGATGTCGCGGTCGGCCAGTACGATGGGAATGTTCTTTGCGCTTGCAACGTCAACGGCTTCCTTGAGTTCTGAGCCTGGCTTGACGCCGGTTTGCGCGCCCATGCGTTTCTGGTATGAGCCGAGCACCAGGTTTGCGATGAGGGTGGCCAGCTGCTTTTTGCGGATCACGTCTCTCAAGTCTGTGTTCTTCCAGCGGTTCGGGTCCTGGATAGACTTGAGGCGGCCTTCGTCAAGTTCTACACATACGGTGTCCGGGTTTTCGGTTTCGATGGTTTCGTGGACAAGGTCCTTTGAAACTTGCGAAATATGGGCCGTCCCGACGAGGACTATTTCCCTGTCGTCCTTGGTGCGGATTCGGTAGATGTCGGACTTTTCTTCAGACTGAGAATAAACTTCGTTCATAAGGTAGTGGTAATGTAGAAAAAGAAAGGCGCATTTTGAGGGAAAAGGCAATTTTGGGTACATTTTATAGGAAAATGGAACAATTATGTGGATGTTTGTAATATTTATGTTTATATTTTGGTAGGATTTTTTTTCGGAGGAGTACCCCATGAAAAAATTGTTGGTTATTTTATCTGCAATTAGCTTGTTCCTTATGGGCTGCGCAGGCACCCCGAAGGACGAAGGCGAGGCATTGGATAATGCCCTCGTTTCTTTCACATCCAGTGTCCAGAGTTCCCGTTGGCAGGAAGCTCTTAGCTATGTGACTCCGGACGAAGCTCGTCAGATTGGTACATCGGACGGCTATGAATTCTTGCCGGAATACCAGACGGCAGCAAGCCGCTTGCCGCTCTCTACGCTCCGCAAGGCCGGACTTGGCGTCGATAGCGATGGTCGCCTCGTTGGTATCAAGGCCGTCATGGACGAAACGAATGAACGCTACAAGGTTTCTGAAGAACAGGCTAAGGTCGGCACGAACCTGAAGCAGATGGAAGATGATCGCATCAAGCGCCGTCTCGAAGAAGGCCAGAAGATTCTCCAGGAAGAAGAAGCTACGGCTCATCAGGAACAGCAGGTCGAAGTGCTCACGAACCGCCTCACGGACGACGAAAAGCGCAAGTACGGCAGCACGGGTGAACTCCTTGCTCCGGAATCCACTCGCGAAGATGGCACCGCTGAAGAATCCTACAACGGTGACTACAAGTAATCGGCTCGTTTCCTGCAAAAACTTTTTGTAGATTTTCCCTCGACGGTTTGTCGGGGGATTTTTTTTAGGAGTGTCCTATGAATCGAATTGTTGCATCATTTGCCTTGCTTGTAACGCTTGCCCTGATGGCTTGCGGTTCGGACTGGAGCGTTGGTCCTGATGACGGTGGCTCCTCTTTCAACAGGCGATTCCACTATTATTATGAAGTGGACTGCCGTTATGATGCTTTTGATCAGCCATACGACTGCTCGGATACCTATTCCATGTCACCTTCCATGAGTGTTGACCTGCGGATTACCCACGATGGTTACGCGACCCTTTGCGTTGACGATGATTGCTCCTACTATAACCCGCGCGACTACGATATCGGTTACAATCACGGGGACCGCTATTATGATTTTGTGGGGGATGATACCCGCATGATTGTCTATGCGGATGGCTCCGAAGTCGTCTTCATCAACTCTAACAAAAACGAAGCCTACTATTATTACTACGATAACCCGGACTATTACGAGTATTATAGTTACTAAGTGCCTTCGGCACAGTTACTAGTTAGTAGTTACTAGAATACCTTAATATGAGTTTCTCTAGTAACTTTGAACTAGTAACTTTTTTTTCTATATTTGCAGCCACTCATGAGTAATTCGGAAAATTTTGTTATCGCCCTTGATGGGGGCTCTGGCACTGGCAAGAGTACCACTGCAAAGATTATTGCAAAGAAATTGGGTATTACCTACCTCGACACGGGTGCGATGTACCGCGCCGTGACGCTTGCCGCTCTCGATGCCGGTCTTTCCGCTGAAGAAGGTGCGGCTATGGACGAATTGCTCTCTAACCTCACACTCGGGTTCGACTCCGAAAATCACATCCTCATTAACGGTGTCTGCCGCGAATCTGAAATCCGTGGCATGCGCGTATCGAGCAACGTGAGCATCTACTGCGCCCTTCCGTCGGTCCGCGCCGCAATGACCAAGCAGCAGCGCGAAATTGGCAAGAAGCAGAGTTGCATCTTGGATGGCCGCGATATCGGAACGGTCGTTTTCCCCGATGCGAAGTACAAGTTTTTCATGGTCACAGACGTGAAGGTCCGTGCCGAACGCCGCTACAAGGAACTCCTTGAAAAAGGCGAAAAAGTTACCTTCGAAGAAGTCCTCAACAATCTGGTCGAACGCGACCGCCTGGACTCCTCTCGTGCGACCGCCCCGTTAAAGAAGGCGGACGATGCTATTGAAATTGACACTACACACATCTCAATCGAACAACAGGTTCAAAAGATTCTCGACTACGTAGGTGTAGTGGCGTAGC
>Ga0310695_10005618_pt1 | contig 21721 bp, 17 predicted proteins | sample RumenRJG_04DNA_FD_203882 | JGI IMG/M metagenome (GOLD analysis project Ga0310695, IMG submission 203882) | Bovine rumen microbial communities from Lethbridge, Alberta, Canada - RJG_04 (v2) (version 2) | ecosystem: Host-associated > Mammals > Digestive system > Stomach > Rumen | place: Canada...
TGCCAAACTCGTCGACGATGTTGGCACGCAAGAAGGCGATGTCGGCCTTCAGCGGCTTCTCCAGCAGATATTCCTTGCCGTCGACAGTGATAATGTCCTTGCCATCGGCCATGATGGTGCCCAGGCCTGTCGGGGTCAGCACGCCACCCAGACCAGCACCGTAGGCGCGGATGCGCTCGGCCAGTGTGCCCTGGGGCACATATTCGACGATGAGGGTGCCCTCGTTCTTCTGCAGAGCGGTCTGCTTGTTGGTGCCCGTGTGCGACACGATAGCCTTCTTCACCTGATGGTTGGTTACCAATTTGCCATGAGCCACCTCGTCATATGCGGTGTCGTTGGCGATGATGGTGAGGTCTTTCACGCCCTTCTCAACAATGGCGTCGATAATCTGTGTAGCGCTTCCCACGCCCAGGAATCCGCCGAACATAATCGTCATACCGTCATGTACTTTCTCGACGGCCTGCTCTAATGTGATTTGTTTGTTCATAATACGTTATGATTTGGTTTTTGTTTATGCTCTCGGTTTAAGACTGCAAATTTACCGAAAATAAATGACTTGCGCCCTATTTTGTGCCCGTTATTTTTTATTTAAATTTTCTCAAATTCTGTAATCAACAAGTAATCAATATGTTATGCTAAATCTTGCATTGAACGAATTGAATAGTATTTCTCGATTTCAATCTTTTTCACCAAAAAACACTAACTTTGCACAAAACTTGCAAAAAACAGAATGATGAATAAACTATTGTTTTCGCTATTGGGGGTGTCAATGTGCGTGGCGCAGTGCCTGGCCTGCACCAGCATCCTTGTGGGCAAGAATGCCAGTGCCGATGGCTCGGTGATGTGTACCTACAACATCGACTCGTGGGGCGCCTGCCACAAGATGTACCGCTATGAGGCCGGCACGCATCCGGCTGGCACGATGCGCAAGATCCACGACCGCGACACACGCGTCTATCACGGACAAATTCCCGAGGCACCAGTCACCTATCTGGTGACGGGCAACATTAACGAGTGGCAAGTGGCCATCGGCGAGACCACCTTTGAAGGCCGTGACGAACTCATCGACCGCAAGGGCATTATCGACTACGGTTCGCTCATGGATCTAGGGCTGCAGCGTGCCCGCACAGCCCGCGAGGCCATCGCCGTGATGACCAGCCTGGCCGAGCAGTATGGCTTTTGCAGTTCGGGCGAGTCGTTCACGGTGTGCGACCCCAACGAGGCGTGGTTGCTCGAGATGTCGGGCTGTGGCCCGGGCAGCAAGAGCGTGGTGTGGATGGCGGTGCGTGTGCCCGACAATGCTGTGCTTGCCCATGCCAACCAGAGCCGCATCCGTTGTGTCGACCTGTCCGACACTGCCAACGTCAAGATGTCGAAGAACTGCATCAGTTTTGCCCGCAAGCGCGGCTACTTCAGAGGCAAGGACAGCGAGTTCAGCTTTTGTGATGCCTACAATCCGCCCACCTTTGGTGGCCGCCGTCTGGGCGACTCGCGCGTGTGGGCCATCTATCGCCACCTCACCACGGGCATGGATCGCTACCTGCCTTATGTCGAGGGCAAGAAACCGATGTCCCAGGTAGAACCGCTGCCCATGTGGATCATCCCCGACAAGCGACTGACGGTCAATGATGTGATCGAGTGTCTGCGCGACCGATTTGAGGGCACCGAGTTCGCTATGGACGACGATCCGGGAGCCGGTTTATACGACAGCCCGTTCCGTCCGCAACCGTTGCGCTACGAGGACGGCGGCAAGACGCTGTTCAACGAGCGCTCGGTGGCCACGACTCACACCGCCTTCACCTGGATGTGCCAGTTGCGCAGTTTCATGCCTCGCGAGGTGGGCGGTGTCATCTGGTGGGGCAACGACGACAGCGGCATGGTGGCCTACACGCCCGTCTACTGCAGCGCCACGCGTGTGCCGCACTGCTACAACGACCCCGAGGCCGATGCGTTCCACTTCAGCGACCAGAGCGCCTACTGGGTGTGCAACTGGGTGAGCAACATGGTGTATCCACGATGGAGCCTGCTCTATCCCGAGTTGCGTCAGGTGCGCGACTCGTTGCAGGCCAGTTACTTCGCTCACCAGCCCCAGGTCGAGCAACGTGCGTTGCAACTGATGTCGACCGACCGCGACAGTGCCATCGCCGTGCTCACCGACTACGGCGACCAGGTGGGTCGGCAGATGGTGGCACGTTGGCGCGACATGGCCTGGCACATGATTGTCAAGTATAACGACGGTGTCATCCGCCAGGAGGAGAATGGCCAGTACAAGCGCAACTCCAGCGGATTCCGCCCCGTCCTGACCAAGCCTGGCATGACGCCCAGGGCGCGCCGACGCATCCACAAGTCCACTGGCAGCCGACTGGAGGTGCCATCGGACGGCAAACTCGACGGCTCATACATGTAGTTTTTAATTGAGAATTAAGAATTAAGACCGCGCTGTGCGGCAATTCACAATTCACAATTGACGTAAGCAATTCTCAATTCTCAATTTTCAATTAACGGAAACAATTTTCAATTAATAAAGGAAACGATGCGTAAGATTCTCACCCTTGCAGCGGCTGCACTGATGCTGGCCTGCTGCACCACCAACAACACAAGCAACACCACCGGCAACCGCTGTGTGCGTCCCTTGCCCGCGGGCTACAGTGTCGACTCGCTCACCGACTGCACCGTGCCGGCACAGTTCACTGTCGCTGACTTCGACTGGACTGCAGGCACACTGACCATGACAGTCTACAGCGAGGACCTCTATGATGCGGCCGACATCAGTCAACTCAAGGCCGGTGACACCATCATCTATCAGGGACGGACCATCGTTGTGGCACAGGTCGCCGACATGGAGAGTGGCTTCAAGATCATCAATGGCGGCATCGAAGAGGGCGGGGCCGAACTGCAGGCCGGTGACGGCGGCACCTATCGTGGCACCCAACTCGACGACCACTCGGTCTACACCACGCTGGGCAAGGCCACAGTGCCTGTGGCAGCCAATCTGGTGGTCATCGATTGCGGCGTCGAGCCGACCGACCCCGTCGACACCATCCGCACCGATGCGCGCGGCTACCTGCAGAAGCTGGGTCAGCGCGATGGCTTCAACGAGCTCAACACTCAGGTGCTGATCGAGAACGGCAAGGTCACCCAGATTGCCCGCCGCTGGATTCCCTGAAAACAAGACACGGGTCACCGATGAGGATGTCCCAGAACAATAACCAATCTTACTTATCTCTGCAAGCCCTATGAGTGCTCTGGCAATGCTTCTCATCTTTGTGGTCGCCATCGTGTGCATGGTGGTGGCAATTGCCCGCTTTGGCGTTCATCCGTTCATTTCCATCCTCGTGACTGCGCTGGTCTTGGCGCTGGCTCTGGGCATTCCGCTCCAGACGCTGCCCGACACGGTGGGACGGGGCTTCTCGGCCATCTTTACGGGCATAGGTCTGGTCATCATTTTTGGCACGCTCATTGGCACCATCCTCGACAAGACTGGAGCAGCGATAGCCATGGCGTGGGCAGTCGACCGCACGATTGGGCGCCGTTCGCCGCGTCTGGCTATGTTGCTAATCGGGTGGATTGTGTCGATTCCGGTGTTTTGTGATAGTGGATTTGTGTTAGTTAGTCCTGTGAGTCACTCGTTGGCGACGCGGTCAGGACAGTCGCCGGTGACGTTGTCGCTGGCTCTGGCGGCAGGCTTGTTCGCCTCGCATGTGTTCATCCCGCCCACGCCCGGTCCTGTGGCGGCGGCAGGACTGATGGGTATCGACGACAATCTGCTGCTGGTCATAGCCTTGGGCGTGGTTGTCTCGCTCATTTCGCTCATTCCCGCCTACTTCTTCGCGGGGCGCGTGGGGCGCAAGGTTCAGCCTGCTCAGGTTCAGCCCGGCAGTAGCCCAACGGAGGCTTCGGGCGTTCCGGCGCTGGCAGCCTTCATGCCCATCCTCGTGCCGGTGGTGCTCATGGCAGTGGCTAGCGTGGTGACACTGACCGGTGCCACAGGCATGTGGGCGACGCTGTTGACATTCCTGGGCAAACCCTTTGTGGCGCTGATGATTGCGACGGCGTGCTGCCTGCCCTTGCTGGCACGGCGCGGCATGATGTCGCAGACCTACGACATCACGCAGCAGTCGCTCATGACTGCCGGACCCATCATCTTCATCACCGCTGCCGGCAGTGTGCTGGGTACCGTCATTGCCGACAGCGGATTTGTCAATGTCATCAAGGAGCATTGCGGCACCCTGTCGGCCCTGGGCATGGCGTTCCCCTTCATCATCGCGGCTGTGCTCAAGTCGGCGCAGGGGTCGTCGACGGTCGCCATCACCACCACGGCAGGCATCATGGGCATGTATTCCGACTCCGGCTCGATGATGGCTAGTCTGGGCTACACCTCGCCACTGGCTGCCGCCCTGGTGGTCATGGCCATTGGGGCAGGTGCCATGACCGTGTCGCATGCCAACGACAGTTACTTCTGGGTCGTCACCGGCATGGGAGGAATCCGTCCCGGCGACGGTTACCGCACCGTCACCCTCATGACCCTGTTCATGGGCGTTGCCGCCCTCGCCGCCATCCTCCTCGCCGCCGCCCTCCTCCTCTAGCCCAAGCCAGAACAAATCCCCCAAAAACTTTCCAATTCTTTCCAATTCTTTCCAGACTGGAAAGAATTTTCGCGCGCCGCCACCCGCACCGCCAAGTTGAATTTGCCGAAAATCGCCCCAAAAATCCACCCCCAGTTTGGCACTCTCACAAATTTTACTTAACTTTGCAATTCTTAATACTCGCATAAGAAAGAATATCATTGCTCATGAAGAAAGAGGAAATACTGGCCCTGTTCCAAAGTTATGAAGATGCAGTTTGCATGATTGACGAGACCGAATGCTGGAGCGCAAGGGATTTGCAAAAGTTATTCGGGTATAGTCTATGGCAAAACTTCACAAATGTAATAGCAAAGGCAAAAGAAGCATGTGCCAACGTGGGACAGAATATATTGGATCATTTTATTGACGTCAATAAGATGATAATTGCAGGAAAAGGTGCTCAGCGTGAAGTGGACGACATTATGCTCACCCGCTACGCCTGCTATCTGGTTGCACAGAATGGCGACCCAAGAAAGCCGCAGATTGCCTTTGCACAGACCTATTTTGCGGTTCAGACTCGCCGTGCCGAACTGATAGAGCAACGGTTGTTAGAAGTCGAGCGAGTCAAGGCACGTGCTAAATTGCAGGAGACAGAGCGGAAACTTTCAGGTATCCTTTATGAGCGTGGTGTGAACGACCGCACTTTTGCTGTCATTCGTTCCAAAGGAGATCAGGCACTCTTTCGTCTGAGCACAAACATGATGAAGCGCAAGATGGGGATGCCGCAAAGCCGACCCCTTGCCGATTTCCTTCCCACCATCAGTATCAAAGCCAAGGACTTCGCTGCCGAAATGACCAGTGTCAACGTGCAAGCCAAAGATTTAAGAGGCGAAGCCTCAATCACTCAGGAGCATATTGACAACAACGCCGCCGTTCGTAAGATGCTCACAGAGCGCGGCATTATCCCCGAAAGCCTCCCACCTGCCGAAGACGTGAAAAAGGTTGAACGCCGTTTGGCAAGCGAGCAAAAGAAAATGCTGAAGAATAAAAAGTAATAATTCTTATTTCTTGATAAAAACGAATCCCACATGGATATTCAAAAAAGAAACAACGATAAAGAGATTTACGCTCCTCTAAAGTCCAAATGGCTTGTTATGAAGCCTGAAGAGGAAGTTCGCCAAAAATATATTTGCCGTTTGGTTGACAGTTATGGCTATTCTCTTGACCAAATGGATCAAGAGATACAAGTTTCTAATTCGCAACGTGGTCAGGGTGCTGCACGCGCAGATATTGTAGTTTGGCGCAGTGAAGAGGATAAGGAATCTAAGAAATATCCTTTGATAGTTGTGGAATGTAAGGCCGAATCGGTCACCATCCGTAAGGAGGACTATTACCAAGGCATGAACTATGCATCTTGGGCTCATGCAGACTTTTTCGTAACCACAAATTTGAAAGAAACACGTATCTTCAGGATTGTTAAAGGACAGATACCAGACAAACTTGATGAAATAGTCGATATACCAAATGCTTCAAAAGCAAACAATCAAAAAGAAATTGACAAGTTATTGAAGCAGACAAAAGCATTTACACGTGATGAGTTTTCAAAACTTCTGTTCAAATGTCACAATATCATTCGTAATAATGACAAGTTATCTCCTGAAGCGGCTTTTGATGAAATAAGCAAGATTCTTTTCATAAAGATTCGTTATGAACGAAGCAATTCCGATTCACAAATCTTCTCGGCAGATCGCTTTACAGCCTTAAAGAAGAGTCGTGAGGACTATAACAAGGAGATGAACATAAAAGACGATAAACCTTTTTATCAACATCTCTTTGACTTAACGAAACAAGAGTTCGCACATGACCATCTTTTTGACGATAATGCTAAAATAGAAATCAGAGAAAATAGTTTTGAGCAGATTGTAAAGGAACTGGAAATTTATAACCTTTCTACGACCTCTGACGATGTGAAAGGTATTGCTTTTGAGAAATTCCTGGGCAAAACATTTAGGGGAGAGTTGGGACAGTTCTTTACGCCTCGCACCATTGTGGACTTTATGGTATCAGTACTGGACCCGCAAGAAGGTGAATTGATATGCGATCCATGCTGTGGTAGCGGTGGATTCTTGATTAAGGCTTTTGAATATGTTCGTGAAAAGATAGAAAAAGACATCGAGCAGCAGAAAGATGACATCAAATCACAGTTCTATGGTGATGACTACGATAAAATGTCTGACAAGAAAAAACAAGAGGTAGAAGCTGAAGTTTCTCAGACTTTCTCATATTTGAATGAGGAACTGAATATCAATAATGAAAAGGGGCGATTACGTTCTCTTTCTTTTGATTGCATTTATGGTACAGATGCCAATCCACGTATGGCACGTACAGCCAAGATGAATATGATTATGCATGGTGACGGTCATGGTGGTGTACATCACCATGATGGCTTGCTCAACGTGAATGGTATCTTTGAGAATCGTTTCGATGTTATTTTAACTAATCCACCTTTTGGCGCAAGAGTTGAAAAGGACTTGAAAATATCAGAGGCTGACAGATTTACAGATGAAACCAAGATTGAGGAATATAAGGAGCGGTATGGTAAAGAGGAATATGAAAGAGCGTTAAGTCAGGTTAATGACAATGTCGGTAAATCGTTATTAAGCTTATATAAGATTGATAGTAGCTTAACGGAAGTTCTGTTTATTGAGCGCTGTCTAAATCTATTGAAGCCAGGCGGAAGAATGGGTATTGTCCTTCCTGAAGGTGTGTTGAATAACACAAATCTACAAAAAGCACGTGATTTCGTAGAAGGAAAGGCCAAGATTCTCTTGATCGTGTCTATTCCTCAGGATGTGTTTATCGCATCTGGAGCAACTGTAAAGCCAAGTCTCCTTTTCTTCAAGAAATTCACAGAGGATGAAGCATTTGTTTATTCACAAATTTCACATCAAGCCCAAATGAGCGTCTCCACTAAATATGAGGACGCGGTTAATGAGCTTGAAGGAAAGTTGAAGTTAAGAGGCAAAGAAGCTCTTACGAAGGAAGAGAAAAAAACTTGCCGGACTAAGTTGAAAGCCTTACAGGAAAGGATGGAAGCAGAAATAAAATCAATAGTCAAAGAACAATTTGACTATGAAATCCCAATTGCGGAAGTTCAAAAGGCTGGAATTAGTTCGACTGGTGCTGAGATTGAAAATGAACTCATACCATTAGCAAAGGAGTTTACCCCCTATCGTATTGAAAACAAGTTATGGGGTGTGCCTATCAAATCTGTTAAATATAGAACTGATGATGATGGTAATACATTCCGCTACAGAATGACGGACAATATTTTGTCAGAGCCAGAGGTATTTTATAACGTAAAGAAGTAATGATTATGTATTCTGAACAGTATAAATATCTGAAATTGATCAGCTTCAAGAAGCTCTCCCAATGGTATGTAGAGTATTATTTGAATGATAATAAAATCCATTCAAAGTTTTCTATTGTACCTTTAAGAGATTTAATAGAACCCAAAAAAGATATTATAAAGAAAGATGACTATGATGGTCTTCTTCCGATTGTTGAAAAAATAGTATTCAAGACAGGAAAAGTTGTTTTTAGAAAAGTCAAAACAACTGGTATGAACCTATATGCCTTACAACAAAATGATTTGTTAATATCAAATATCAACTTTCATCAAGGAGCCACGGCCTTAAATACATTTGGAAACATTGTCGCTTCAACCCATTACCAGCCATATGTTATCAATTTGGAACTTGTTAGGCCAGACTATTTAACTATGGTATTGCGTACGCCATTCTTCTTAAGTGTTGTTTCAGGCAAGAAAGCACAAGGAATCAAGAACGAGTCTGGATACGGTTTTGTTGGTTCTTTTTCGTTGCCATTACCCCAATTAGATGAACAAGAAAGACTGGTCACTAATTATAATGATAAGATAAAAACTGCCAATGATTTAGAACTTGAAGCTTCTCAAATAGAGAAAGACATTGATGCATATTTGTTAGATACCTTAGATGTTTCTAAGAAAAGCAAAAAAAGAATGGGGAAAAGTAGGCAATTCCTTATATTCGTGAGATTAAAGGATCTGTCGAGATGGGACATTTATAATGAAGAAATAATATGTAGAAGTAATTCCTATAATAATATCAGATTATATGATGTCGTAATATCAAAACCTCAATATGGAGCAGGATTTAGTTCTGTGCCTTATGACGGAAAGATAAGATACATAAGAATTACTGATATTAATGAAGATGGTTCTTTGAATGAAGATGCTGTGTCTGCCAAAGAATACTCAGAACGTTATCTATTAAAAGAAAATGATTTTCTCATAGCCCGTTCAGGCAACACTGTAGGTAAAACATTCTTATATACTAAAGGGATTGAGAAAGCTATTTATGCAGGGTATCTAATTCGATTTGAATTAAATAACTCATTAGTCGTTCCAGATTTTTTATTAGCCTACACAAAGTGTTCTGTATACAAGGAATGGATAAAGGGCAATATGCGTGTTTCTGCACAACCCAACATCAATAGCCAGCAATATTTGGACTCTCCAATTATTCTGCCGCCAATGGATGTCCAAAATGAAATTGTGGCTCACATCAAGGAACAAAAGGCTTTGGCAAAACAGCTAAAGCAAAAAGCAGCATCTATACGAGAAGAAGCATTGAAAGAATTTGAAAACGAGATATTTGAACTATAGAAATAAACATATTATGAAAATCAGTAAAATCACCATTCAAAATTTTAGGTCTATAAAAAATGCAGAAATCCAATTGTCAGATTTCAATATATTTGTGGGGCAAAATAATAGCGGAAAAACCAATCTGTTTGAAGCTTTGGAATTCTTCTTTAATGGATTTAAAGGGGACGTCAATGAACTAATTCACAAGCAAGAGGATGTTGAAATGGCCGTTTCTGTAGAATTTTCGAATGTGCAAGATGGATTAATTTGTATGTTGAACGGAAAGAACAAGGCAACATTATCAAATAAAATTGGAACTAAAGATAAAGTGACTTTTGTCAGAAGTAGTACTGATATAAAAAAAAGAAAAATGTTTATTGATGGTGTTGAGATTGCACCTGGTACTGGTTTTGATTCTGCATTGAATGATTTTCTTCCTAAATTTGAATATATAACGACAAAACAGTATTATGATTCTGTCGCAAAGTATTCTAAAACGACACCTATGGGTATAATGCTGTCTGATGTCCTTACAACTATACTTCAAAACAACCAGCAATATATAGAATTCCAACAGAAATTTACAGATTTATTTGAGTCTGATAATTCCGAGATTAAGACGGAATTTGAAAATATTGGCAATCAAGTCAAGATTTATCTTGAGAAACAATTTCCAGATACGACAAAAGTCCGTTTTGAAGTGACTCCCCCTGCATTTGATGATTTATTGAAGAATTTCAAAACAGATATTGACGATGGGATAGAAACTTCTGCAGAAGAAAAAGGAGATGGGATGCAAAGAGCTTTAATGCTTTCAATTATACAAACTTATGCTGATTATAGAAAAGATCATGAAGATTCTGGTAAATCATTTTTATTCTTTGTTGATGAGGCAGAATTACACTTACATCCAATGGCTCAAAGAAAATTAAAGGAGGTTTTGTATGGATTGTCAAAAGAGACAGACCAAGTATTCATAAATACGCATTCATCGGTATTTATTTCTGATAATTACGATGGGCAATCATTGTTTAAGGTCGAAAAAACAAATGGAGAAACAAAAATATGCAACATTGTAGATTTTGACAAACCATATATTGTCTATGAATTGTTAGGCGGAAGTCCCGCAGATTTGTTACTTCCTAATAACTTTCTTATTGTTGAAGGGCAAAGTGAATATGAACTATTTACTCGAATTATTAAGAGGTTTTACCGAGATAAAAGCACTATACAGATTATTCAAGCTCATGGAGATGTTGAACAGACTAAACGTACAATTAACGCTATAGAAAAAGTGTATATTCCATTGAATAACAATATTTATGGGAAAAGAATAGTGATATTAATGGATCACCCAAGTGTAGAAACACAAGGTAGTGTCGATGATTTTAAACTACGATACAAATCTTTGGAAAATAACAACCAAATTTTTATATTGGATAAAAGGGATATAGAACAGATATATCCCAATCAAATTGACGAGACTTATGGTAATTGGAGAAAAACGCAAGATGAGGTGGATAGAATGAATGGAAAACAAAAAAAGCAATTGGCTAAATATGTTGGTGATAAAATTACGCAAGAACAGTTTGAAAATGAAATGAAGACCTGTTTTGAAGCATTGAAAAGATGTTGGGAATTATCATTTTCTCAGAATAATTGATTAAATCATGGGCAAGACAGTAACAACATATTTGATAGACAGAGATCCTAAAGGAACTCAGTATGTGTTCATCAACAATAAGATTTGCCAGATATGTGTGATTCCTCGTTCTAATCTTTCCAATAATGGCATCAATTTCTAAACAACATCTGGCATACCCGCTTCTCACGTAACCCGAAGATAGCAGCCTTCCTCAAAGCATATCATTTTGTGAAGGAGTTCGGCGAGGGCTTTGATCGTATCTGTCGTGAACAGGAGGCCAATGGTGCAAATGTCCCATCCTTCAAGACTGACGAGTTCATCCTGAAGATTACAGTGCCAAAGGTAAGTTAAAAGGTGAAAGTAAACGTCACAGAAAAGGTGGATGCCACAGAAAACGTCACAGAAAATTATCGACTTGATAAAGGAGGATCCTTATATTTCAACCACTAAAATGGCTGAAATAATAGGTGTTGACAGGAGAAACATTGCAAGAAACATCAAGAAACTAAAAGAACAAGGTGCCGTTCGTCGAGTAGGTCTAGATAAAGGCGGTTTCTGGGAAGTATTATGTGAGGGGAATAAAAAAACGAGGAGGGTCGGGGGACTCTCCTCGCTGCTTGTACCCAGAGCCGGAACATAACCGCCTCTAACAAAGGAAAGAATAAGAAATGAAGTAATTGATACACAGCCATTTACGATGCTTTGCAATTTTTCTGATTTTTGACAAAATACACCATTTTTGCCCTTGTTTTGTTAGAATTAACACCTTTTTAACACCCTGGAATTAAAACTTTTTGTACCTTTGCAGACGAAAAGAAAACATCGGTAAATAAACGAGTTATGGCAGAATCAAGAGGCAAAAACAAGAACCTCGTGGAAGCAGGAAATCCGCGATTATTGAAGAAATTAGTGAAGAATGACACCGAATATAGCCTATATTTGGAGTATCAGATGGGGTATAATCGGGACAATGGCACATCCATTCGTAGGAAAGAAAGTCTGTCGCTGTATCTTTTGGCATCTCCCCGTACACCCATCCAACGGCAACAAAACAAAGAGACGCTGGAACTAGCCAAGAAGATTCGTTTCGAGCGTGAGCAAGAATTCCTGGACAACCGCGAGGGTTATCGACTGAAGAAAGAGAAAGGCATCAACTTCCTCGACTACTACCAGTCGTACATCAGCAACTACTCCAAGAAAGACATCCGCATGATTCAGATTGCCCTCAATCGTTTCCAGGACTTCCTTGCCGAGTACCATCCGTTATTGAAAGACTTTATCCGGCCCGACGCCATTACTCATGAAATGATGGTGAAGTTTGCCGAATACCTTCAGACTCGTAGTGTGGGGGAAGGAGCAAAAAGCATCTTGCAGCGATTCAAGAAAGTGGTGCGTTCTGCCGTTGACCAGGGCATCATGGCGAAAGATCCATGCAAGGGAGTTGTCTGTGTCGTTGATGACCAAGTGCTGAAGAAAGATGTGCTCTCACAAGAGGAGATAAAAAAACTCATGGACACCCACTATCAGTTTGAGAAAGAGAACGTCCGTAATGCCTTCATTTTCTGCCTCTATACAGGTATGCGTTTCTGCGACGTCAAAGACCTTCGCTATTCTAATATCGACTATGCCAACAAACTCCTGCGCTTTGAACAGGACAAGACTAAAGGGCACTCTGCCCGTAGTTGGGTCACCATTCCCCTCAATGATGGGCTCATCCATCTGGTCGGCAGGCCAAAAGAAGGAGAGACAAAGGAATCGCTCGTTTTCAACCTCCCATCATACGAAAGCTGCTGCAAGTCCGTTAAACGGTGGGTGAAACGTGCCGGCATCGACAAGCACATCAGCTGGCATTGCGCTCGCCACTCCTTTGCCGTGAACATCCTCAACAATGGCGCCAACATCAAGACCGTTGCCAGCCTACTCGGCCACAGCGGACTGAAGCACACCGAGAAATACACCCGTGCCGTTGACAAGTTGAAAGAGGATGCCATCAACAGCCTGCCAGCACTCAACCTATAGCATTGATTCTTTTACTGGCGAAAGGAGAAAATAAATTTTCCTTTCGCCAGCGAACATCATTATTCTGGCGAAAGAAGAATAAGTTTAGTCCACATTGCGCATATATAGCAAGGGGGCGTACCAATCTATTATAATAGATTAAATCATATTTTAAGCCCATTGGCACAAAAATCATAAAAAATTATGCGCATTTTTCGAAAAATATTATGCGTATATTAAAAATTTTGAGTATCTTTGCACCAAAATTTATTTTATAATGACTAGAAATAATATTTCACAATTGAGAAATAGCTCGTTATTTCTCTTTACAGACGAGGAAATGAATCCTCGTCAGGATGCTAATCGTGAGGATGTTTTGAGTTTTTTCACCCCTTTAGCCAATAATATCGTTGCTAAAATCCTTGAAGCAGGAGACTGCTACTTGCAATATGCAGAAGGACATGCAATCGCACGGCGTGAGAACACGTTCTGTGCAAGTAACATGCATGGATTGATAATTGAACATCTTTCCCAATTAGAAGGAGTCAGGATCGTTCAAATCTGCAAAGGGAATTCTATTTTAGAGATAGGGAGTTATAAAGTCTGGATTAAAAAACTTGATGATAATGGAATGCCGTGGGTAAATATTACGAAATCTTCCACTAAGAGAATATACCAAAAGGCAGAAGGTGAAGATACTTTGCCCATGTTAATTCTTGGATATCAGTTAGATGAAATCGAAAGGGTCTCACATATTTATATATTATACTTGGAAGGAGACCAACATCTTTGGGCACCTATAGATATTGGTGACATTGCCGCTTCTAACCAAATCTCAATGATAACAAATACTTCTGGCGACGAACCTATAGTAACTGTGAAGCCAGAAAAACAAAGAGGCAAGGAGGCTGTATAATATGATTAACGGAAAAAGCATTAAACTTGCAAGAGAAAGCCGTGGTCTTTCTCAAAGTAAGTTATCCGAATTGTTGGGTGTTACTCAAGCTACCCTTTCAAGATTTGAAAAGGGTGTGCTTACCGTTGCCCCTGAATTTGTCACTAAAATAGCTCAGGCACTCAATTATCCTACATCCTTTTTTGAAAAAGACATCCGAATTGCAGGCGAAACTAGTCTTTTTTATAGAAAAAGGGCATCAATGACGGTAAGGGATCTCTCTATTCTTGAAAGTAAAATTAGTATTTTGAGCAAAAGTATAGATGAGATGCTGGAGTCCATAAATATTCCCGAATTGAGGATTCCTTCGGTAGAACCGACAGTAGATAATAGTCCACAAGAAATAGCTTATAAGATAAGGAATTATTTAGGTGTCCCTGCTGGACCAATAGACAATATAGTTTCATTGCTCGAAAAGAATGGTGTTATCGTAATGTTCTTGGACGTAGATGATATGGATAAATTTGATGGCCTAACAATGTTTACAACAAATCAAGCTCCAGTAATTTGGATAAATCGTAACATCCCAAATGATAGAAAACGATTTAGCCTTGCACATGAATTAGGTCATCTTGTAATGCATTTGCGCTCAGAGAATCTAGAAAAGCCTGAAGATCAAAAAGAAATAGAAGCTAATGAATTTGCAGGTGAATTCTTAATGCCAGAAAGTCAATGCAAAGAAGATCTTTATAATCTTAAATACAAAGATTTAGGGATGAAGAAATATTACTGGAAGGTTTCAAAAGCTGCTATTATTTACAGAGCCAAGGAATTAAAATGCATCTCAGAGCAAACATCAAGATACCTATATGTAACTCTTGGTCGATATGGAGAAAGAAAGACAGAGTCTGTTCAGGTCCCGATAGACAACCCTAAGATTGTAAATAGAATGTTTGATTTACACATTTCAGAACTCAAATACTCAATGGAAGAATTAACGGACATTGTTGGGTTAATGCCAGATGAGATTAATACAGAATTGTTAAACGAAAATACGTCTGTATCTATAAAACCACGTAAAATAATGCTAAATTTTTGACACCGCATGATTATGAAAACGAAATACTATGCTGATGCTTACGGAGCAGATTTAAATGCATTGGCTGCATGTATCCGCAAAGCTTTTGAACTCGCCAATTCTGATGACGAGATAGACCGTGTGGTTCTATATAGTTATACAAAGAACAACTTCATGCAAGTAGATAAAATCTTTGGAGCAGATAACGTTAACCAAATGTTTTCTCGTCCAATGAAGTTTAGAGAGTGTACCAAGCCTATAAAATGTGCTACAGAAATTACTTATAAAAAGGAATGTGAATATAGTCATACTCCAAAAGATGTTGTTATATGCTGCCATATGGACTCTAAAGCTGTCTTTAAAGTTGATGACTATTTAACTGCCAAATATGTAATTGCACTTTCATGGACTATGGAAGGACTAAAAGAATGGAAAGCAAGATGGCATGCGCAGAACGTGTTAGGCTCAAAAGCAGAAAATGAGCCAAAGCATGAAATCAATCCAATTTTAGCCATTGCCCTTCGTGAAATGGATAATCGTATGTTCAACACAAAGAGTTTGGCACATCCTAATGATGAAGAAACATGTAAGACTTATGTTAGGACTATTCATAAATATCTTCCAGAAGTAACACCTTCTGACATAGAAGATTATTTGGTGACAGAACTTGGATGGGACAATCGGGATTCCTCTGAAGTAGGAAAATTGCTGCAACGCCTGAAGGACGGTAGGACTTTTAGAGGGGGGCAAAAAACATATTTGAAAGAATACTATAATCATTGGAAACAGCAATAGAGAAAGTAAAATAATAGATATGCCTACATTACATTGGATTGGAAAAGATAAAGTTGTTAACCATCATACGGAAGTACCTTTCCGAGTGTTGGAACACAAATACGGGTATCGGGGGAATAATCCTGCCGATACTTCGGAAACCCATAGTGGCAACAAGATTATCCATGGCGATAATCTTGAGGCGCTGAAAGCATTGCTGCCAGAGTATGAAGGCAAGATAAACTGTGTCTATATTGATCCTCCATATAATACGGGTAATGAAGGATGGATATATAATGACAATGTAAATGACCCACATATTCGTAAATGGCTTGGTGAAGTCGTGGGCATTGAGGGTGAAGATTTGACGCGTCACGATAAATGGGCATGTATGATAGTCCCAAGGCTGAGGCTAATAGAACGTTTAATGTCATCTACAGCATCATTAGTGATAAGTATTAGTTACCATGAATTACATACATTGTTGTGTATATGTCGTGAGATGTTTTCAAATAAACAAGTTATTCCTGTTACGATTCAAACATCAGGTGGAAAACCATCGGGAGGATTCAATTATCTTCACGAATATTTAGTCTTTGTAGTAAATAAGGATTTTGAACCTAACTTACTTGATTTTTGTGGAGGAACACCTCGAAGACCCTTTGAGGGACTCACACTTAGTACTTTTAATAAAGTCAATCGTCCAAATCAAGCTTATCCCATTTTTATTGATCCGGTTTCAGGGTCACTTGTGGGGGTTGGAAAGTCCTTGCAGGAACTAATAGATGAGGGGGCATATACAGGAGAAAAAGAAGATTACATATATGATTATTCTGTCGCACCAGAAGGAACCGTTGCCGTTTGGCCTATTACTAGTAAAGGGAAGGAATGCGTTTGGCGTCAAATTCCAAATAGAGTTTTAAACGATTGGGATAAGGGCTATATTAAAGTGATAAAGAATAAAGTTGATGGACATCCAAATTCTTTTAGTGTACAATATTTACCAGAAGGTCTTATAAAAAAGATAAATAAAGGATTATTGGAAGTCATTGGATGTGAAGATGGCAAACCGACACTAGTGTTGGGAGAAAATGAAACAGAAGGTAGCTCCATTCCTACAATTTGGACAGAAAAAGACTTTTATACAGTTAAAGGAACCAATGCTCTAAAGGAAATCTTGCCTGAAAGTGAAAAGAAATTTGATTACCCCAAGGCTCCAGAGTTGATAATTTCTGTTTTACAGGCAATTAGCAAAGAAAATGATATCATCCTTGACTCCTTTGCAGGTTCAGGCACAACAGGTCAAGCCGTTCTAACATTGAATGATCAAGATGGAGGAGATAGAAAATTCATTTTAATTGAAATGATGGATTATGCAGACAATATTACAGCGGAAAGAGTAAAGCGTGTTATTCATGGGTATTCATATAAAGGTGAAGTCAAAGAGGAAATCTATTCTAAAAAACTTACGTTAAAGAATCTTGCACAAGGAGCGAGCATAATTGAACAAGCAGAAAAATCAATAGAAGAGAACAAAGATAAGTATGATAAAATAAGTAAGCCAAAGATTGTAGATAATTGCTTGAAAGTAATAGGTACAAAATTCTATGACGATCGAAAGGAGGGATTAGGTGGCGCTTTTGACTATTATGAACTTGGTGAGCCACTATTCCTACCTGATGGCTATTTGAATGAAAGAATAGGCGTGGAAAAAATTCGTGAATACATCTATTATACAGAGACTCATGATCATCTGACTCGCAAGCAGAATTCAGATAGTCCTTACCTTTTGGACTATCATGATGGAACAGGGTATTTCTTCTATTATGATGCTAATGAGATAACAACATTATCTCACGACACTCTTAATATCGTTCCGAAGAAGGCAGACCACTATGTGATTTATGCTGATGTCTGTGCCATCAGTAAGGAACAACTAGCACAGTTGAATATTACATTTAAGAAAATTCCTCGTGACATAAATAGGTTTTAAGATATGCAGCTAAAAGAATATCAACACCAAACACTCCGAGATTTGGAGTTATATATTGAGACTTTGAACAACAGCAAGAGTCTCTCTGTTGCCTATTCTCAATATTGGGCAGATAAAGGTGTTTCTGTCAACGGTTTCAACAATAGTTATCTGCATCCCTATATTAACAGCGTTAATGGAGTACCCCGTGTTACTCTGAAAGTTCCAACGGCAGGAGGTAAAACTTTTATCGCGTGCAATGCAATCAAACGGATTATGGATAAGCTACAGACTGGTGCTCAGAATCAAGTCGTGGCATGGTTTGTACCCAGTGATACTATCTTGAAACAGACTTTAGAGAAATTGCAAGATGTTTCTCATCCATACAGACAGACTATTGATGCTTTGTTTTCTCATCGTGTTGTAGTAGTTGATAAAGAGGCTGCATTAATGGGACAAGGCATTAGCCCTGTTCAGATGCATGACAACTTGACAATCTTCGTGTTAAGTGCTCAGTCGTTTATTGAGACTATTCGCGTTAAGAAAGATAAAGCTGCAGAACAATTGAAGCCGCGTGCGTTTCGTGAGAACGGAAACTTTTTAGAGCATACACAATACTATACTCATCCAGAACAATTGATTAGCGGTGCTGATCCAACGGCATTGATTCAAGTAATTGCACAACAGAATCCTGTGGTGATTGTGGATGAAAGCCACAACTTCAAAGCGGATTTGAGAGTCGAGTTGCTTAACAACCTAAGCCCAAGGTTTGTTTTGGAATTGACAGCCACCCCACGCGATAATAGCAATATCATTTCTTTTGTTGATGCCATGCAACTGAAACGAGAGAACATGGTAAAACTGCCCGTCATTGTGGAGAACCGAAATACACCGAAAGATGTGCTTGTGAATGCAATTAGAATGCGCAACAGTTTGGAGCAACACGCTATTGAAATGGAAAAGCAGGGTGGTCGGTATATCCGTCCAATTGTCTTGTTCCAAGCTCAACCTAAAACTGAAAGTGACAACATAACCTTCGACAAAATAAAAGCCAATCTTATCAGCTTTGGCATCCCAGAGAATCAAATTAAAATCAAGACAGCCAATAAGGATGAGTTGAAAGGTCTTGATTTAATGAATCGTGGCTGCGAAGTACGATACATCATAACGGTGAATGCGTTGAAAGAAGGGTGGGATTGTCCTTTTGCGTATATATTAGCTACGCTCGCCAATAAAACAAGCAAGGTGGATGTGGAGCAAATATTAGGCCGTATTCTTCGCCAACCTTATACTGCTCAACATCAAAATCCATTGCTAAATCTTTCATACGTGTTCACCAGTAGCAATGATTTCCGAGATACTGTTGAGAAAATCATATTGTCTTTGCAAAAGGCTGGATTCAGTAAAAAGGATTTCAGAGAGGCTACCCCTGTTGAGTCGCCAGAGACATCAAAGCCAACAATAACAATTCCAGGATTCTTTGACACTCCAAAGCAAATAGTGGAAGAGAACGAAAAAGATAATGGCATTGACTTAACGGAGGAAGAATCATCTTCCATTAAAGAACAGTTAAAAAATACTGCTCAAAATGAAGATATTCAGAACTTGCAAAAGCAAGCAGAACAAATGAGCGAAGAGTATAATAAACAAATAGAAGAACAAACCAATGGTGGAGAACTTGATCCGCTTGCGGCAATTACACCGAAAGAAATGTACTATCCAATCAATGAACATTATAAAGAGGTCGCAGCAGGAATGAACCTCCCTATCTTCTATACAAAAACTGTTGCATCTATTTTTTCGGATGTTGAATGGATTCCATTGGAAAAATCAATGTTAACCAAAGGCTTTGACTTGCCAACCAAAGATGCGACAGTAGATTTTACAATTGTTCGTCCATTGGGTGTAACTATTGATGTCGCAGAGTCGGGTGATGATTACATTCCTGTGCGTCGTAGTAATCAGCAGGCCATTGACTTCATCCGCCAGCAATATATGGATAAGTCGGCAACAGTTCAGAAGGATATTTTAAGTAGGCAGATTGCTAGTATGATAAAACTGGATAACGTTGTGGAGCCTAATATTAAGAAATATGTAGATCGGGTTATCGCTAATCTTGATGCAGATGCAATATCAAGTCTTGTGGATAATCTTTATCTAACTCGTGATACTATACAGGAAAAGATAGAAGGATTGTTGAAAGACTATCAAAAGCAAGTCTTTCAGCAATGGTTGAATACTGGAAGAATTCAACTTGACGGCCATTATACTTTCCTGGAAGCAATTGCCATGACGAAAGAAGAAATCGTTGGTATCGACAAGGGACTTTATGTTGCTGAAGAAACCGTCAACGACTTCGAGTATGATGTTATATCTGCTATTGCAGACAATCCGAATGTTCTTTTCTGGCATCGCAATCGAGAAAAGAAGGAATTCTGTATCAATGGTTTCATTAACCATTATCCAGACTTTATTGTTCGTATGAAGTCTGGTAAGACGATTCTTGTCGAGACAAAGGGTGATCATTTGGTAAATGATGACTCAAAGAACAAAATCTGGCTTGGCAACAAGTGGGCAGACCTAGCAGGCAACAACTATAAATACTTCATGGTCTTTCAAACAAAAGAAGTCGAAGGTGCAATTACAGTGAAGCAGTTATTGCAATATTTGAATGAGTTGTAAATATAAACAAACATAAGTATGTTGTATAATCGAAATTCTTTTGATTCGTTTACTGTAATCGAATGGCATGATTTTCATGACAGAATTATTAGTGCAATAGATCGTGAAATAGAGACTTGCTCTGATGAATACATTCTTAATGTAAATGAGAATGAATACATTACATATTTGACTGATAAATATTCTTTTGTCCCCTTGGTAATTGACAACAGTTCCGAAGAAATAGAGGAGCCGAAAGAATTTCAAGAAGATTTATCACAGTATGATAATAGATACGCATATACGAGATATGGAAGATATCGCATTGGCTATTCTATACAGATTTCATATTCGTATAGTGGAAGTGGGGAATTATTTAAGGTTCGACCAAACTCATTTACATTAACCAGCAATAAAATTATGGTTGATGAACACTCTTCAAGAGTTTCTTTTGAAATTAAAGTGTATTCTCAAGATGTTTCTGAGTTTCAACGTGAAAAAGATTCAGCGTATCATAGAGCCTTTACAAATGTAGCAAATATAAACCTTTGTATAAAAGGATACAATGATTCTCTATCAAGATTAGTGAAACAAAAATTTAATAATGCAAAACAAAAAAGATTATCAAAAACTAACTTTTTCGCTGCGATTAATGTAAAGAAGTCAACAGTTTCTCCTAATACCTATGGGGTGCCAGTTGTGACAAAACGTGAAATAGTTAAACCACAATGTCCGAAAGCAAAAATGTTTTCCCCAGAGCCTTGTCTTGACATGTCGACCTACAAAAATATTATAGCAGAACTGAATCAGGTCGGCTCTAGTATGGAACGTAAGCCCTCCCTCTATCTTAACAAGGATGAAGAAGGATTGCGTGATGTTTTCTTGACAATGTTGGAAACTCGTTTTGAAGGAACTACTGCTACAGGTGAGACGTTTAATCATGGTGGGAAAACAGACATCCTATTGAAAAATTCTTCAGATGGGTCTAATCTGTTTATTGCTGAATGTAAATTCTGGCATGGACCAAAACATTTTAAAGAATCTATTAACCAATTGTTTGATAGATATCTGACATGGCGGGATTCAAAAACAGCCTTAATCATTTTTGTAAATGGAACAGACTTTACAGCTGTTCTTAATTCAATACAGGAAAACGTAATATGTCATCCCTACTATGTGAGATTGAATGAAAAGCATGATAATACATCAACTAATTATATTTTCAGATTACCACAAGACAGAAATAAAGAGGTATATCTTGAAGTGATGGCATTCAATTTTGACAAAAATGTTGAATCAAGGGTATGAAAGGATTCCCTAAATTCCGCAGCACTTTAGTTTAACTTTATTTACAAGTTCTTGAGCAACAAAAAGTTGCCCAGGATTTTGCCATGTCAGATTTTTCACTTACTTTAGTGCTGCATTCAATGACAAGCAAAAATC
>Ga0310695_10005622_pt1 | contig 21698 bp, 20 predicted proteins | sample RumenRJG_04DNA_FD_203882 | JGI IMG/M metagenome (GOLD analysis project Ga0310695, IMG submission 203882) | Bovine rumen microbial communities from Lethbridge, Alberta, Canada - RJG_04 (v2) (version 2) | ecosystem: Host-associated > Mammals > Digestive system > Stomach > Rumen | place: Canada...
ATGCGAAAGGGCCTGGTTATCATCCTGCTGTTGGCTCTGACCACATCAGTAAGTGCTCAGACACAACCGGAATACCGCGTAGAAATTGGCGCTGGTGCAGGATTGGTTACCTATTTGGGCGATTTCAATGGAAACATATTGAAGAACCCCATGCCCATGTTTTCGTTGCTTGCCAAATTCAAGATGGACCCACGTATGGCATTGGCCATGAATGTGAGCTATGGAAAGATAAAAGGGGCATCAAAGGATGCCAATACATACTACCCTGCCCAATGGCAGGACTATAGTTTTAACCACGGACTTCTTGACGTGGGGCTGAGGTATGAATATAACTTCTGGCCTTACGGAACAGGAATGGAGTATCGTGGCGCAAAACGCATTACACCTTATATATATATAGGAGTGGGAATGACGTTTGCAAAACCTGACAAGACCGAGGTGGGTGTAAACCTACCTATCGGTGGTGGTGTGAAATACAAAGTTGCCGACCGTGTCAACATGGCACTGGAATGGACTATGCACTTCACCACCAGCGATTATCTGGACGGGGTAAAAGACCCTTATGGCGTCCAGAGCTCAGGAATCTTCAAAAACACCGATTGTTACAGCCATCTGCGCCTGTCGGTAACGTATGATATCTGGGCAAAATGCAAGACATGTCACAAAGAATAAAAGAATAAAAAATAAAATATATGACTGCAGAATTGGATATGAAGCGCATTCCTGAGCACATTGCCATTATTATGGATGGTAATGGGCGTTGGGCTATGGATCGTGGACTCGATCGCACCTTCGGCCACAAGGAAGGCGTAGAAACCGTGAAGAAGATTACCTCTGAGTGTGCACGACTGGGAGTCAAGTACCTGACATTATATACCTTCTCCACAGAGAACTGGAACCGCCCTGCCTATGAGATTGAAGCGTTGATGGGATTGGTTCTTAGTTTTGTTGAGATGGACTTGTTTACGGACAATAGCATCAGATTCCGTATGGTGGGCGACATGGACCGACTGCCACAGTCTGTACAAGACAAGATTCACTATATGGAAGACTTGACGAAAGACGGCAAGCGAATGACTGTCATCATGGCGATGAGTTACTCTTCAAAGCAGGAATTGACAAGAGCTACGCGCTTGATAGCAGAAGAGGTTAAAGAGGGCAAGTTGAAAGCAGAAGATATTACCGAGCAGACCATCAACGACCATCTGTTCACCAACTTCATGCCCGATCCAGAGCTGCTGATTCGTACGGGAGGTGAGCTGCGTATCTCCAACTATCTGCTGTGGCAGTGCGCCTATTCAGAATTCTATTTCTGTGACACATACTGGCCCGACTTCGACGAAGAAGCCCTGCATAAGGCGATTGCCAACTATCAAAGTCGTCAGCGTCGTTTTGGCAAGACGGAAGCACAGGTGGAAAGCGAGGCATAGCCTCTAGTGAAAAGTGAATAGTGAAAAGTTTATAATGAAAATACTGAAAATAAGTAATAGAATGAAAATGAACAAGCGAATATGGATGGTAGGAATACTATTCACTATTCATTGTTCACTATTCATTAGCAGTATAGCTGCGCAGGATAAAATTGTCAACCCTGACATCTCCTACGCTGGTACACCCCGTACCTGCGAGATTGGCGGATTGGCTGTAAAAGGTGTAGAAGGATATGAAGACTATGTGCTGATAGGCTTGTCAGGACTGACCGTTGGTCAGACCATCAGCCTGCCAGGCACAGAGATTACTGACGCCGTCAAGCGCTATTGGAAGCACGGTTTGTTCTCAAAGGTATCTATCACGGCCGACTCCATTGTTGGTTCAAAGGTTTATCTCTGTATTAATCTGGCTACTCGTCCGCGTGTCAGCACCATCAACTACTACGGATTGAAGAAGTCAGAACGTGAGGATATGGAGGCTAAACTTGGCATCATGAAAGGCAGTCAGATTACACCTAACATGCTTGACCGTGCCAAGATTCTGGCCAAGAAGTACTTTGACGACAAAGGTTACAAGAACGCTGAGATTGAGATTGTACAGCGCGACGACGTGACCAGCAAGAACGAAGTGATTCTGGACGTTACCATTGACAAGAAGTCGAAAATGAGGGTACGCAAGATTATCTTTGAGGGTAATGAGCAGTTAAAAGACAGCAAGATCAAGGGCTCTTTGTTCAAGAAAGGCTCTTTCGGAAAGATTAATGAGGCTGGTAAGTTCAAGAACTTCTTCAAACCAAAGAAGTTCACCCCAGAGCGTTATGACGAGGCTAAGAAAGCCCTTATCGACAAGTATAACGAGTTGGGCTACCGTGACGCTACCATCCTGGAAGACTCCGTATGGACTGTTGATGAGAAACACGTCAACGTCTATGTCAAATTGGAAGAAGGACAGCGCTATTATCTGCGTAACATTACCTGGGTGGGCAACACCGTGGTTACGACAGACTATCTGAACGCTGCGTTGGGCATGAAAAAAGGTGATATCTATAACCAGAAGCAGCTCAACAAACGCCTGAAGGAAGACGACGATGCCATTGGCAACTACTATTGGAACAACGGTTACCTGTTCTATAACCTTGAACCTACTGAAGTCAACATCGTAGGCGACTCTATCGACCTCGAGATGCGTATCCAGGAAGGTACACAGGCTCATATCAGCCATGTCCGCATCTATGGTAATGACCGTCTCTACGAAGAAGTTGTACGTCGTGAACTGCGTACCAAGCCAGGCGACCTCTTCTCTAAGGATGCTATCCAGCGTTCTGCTCGTGAAATTGCCTCTATGGGCTTCTTCGATCCTGAGAAGGTAAACCCCGATATCAAGCCTAACTACGAGGACGGTACCGTTGATATCAACTGGGAACTGGAGCAGAAGTCTAACGACCAGCTGGAATTCTCACTGGGTTGGGGTCAGACAGGTATCATCGGACGTGTCGGTATCAAGCTGAACAACTTCTCGATGCGTAACCTCTTTGGTAAGAACAAGATGCACCGCGGACTGATGCCTATTGGTGATGGTGAGCAACTCTCACTGTCCTATCAGTCAAACGGTAGTTACTATAACTCCATTTCTGCAGGTTATTCTACTGGATGGTTTGGCGGTAAACGCCCCAATGCTTTCAGTATCAATGCCTTCTATTCAAAGCAGACGGATATTTCGAGCACCTATCGTAACTCCAGTTGGTACAACAACTACTACAGCTACGCTTACGGCTATGGCTCGTATAACAGCGGATACTACGACTACACCTCTATGATGGACGACGACAAGTATATCAAGCTTTTCGGAGCATCCATCGGTTGGGGTAAGCGTCTGCGCTGGCCTGATGACTACTTCCAGCTCTCTCTGCAATTGGCATATACCCGTTATATGCTGCAAGACTGGAGTTACTTCATCATCAGCAATGGTAACTGTAACAACATCAACTTAGGAGTCACCCTGTCACGTACCTCTACTGACAACCAGCTCTTCCCACGTCGTGGTTCAGAGTTCTCGGCTTCATTGACCGTCACTCCACCCTGGTCAGCCTTTGACAACAAGGACTATGAGCATCTGGCTTCAGAGGAGACCTACAAGACCAATATTGACCGCTACAACGACGAGTTGCAGGAGAAATACCGCTGGATTGAATACCACAAGTGGAAGTTTAAGTCAAAGACCTATACAGCCCTCACAGGCGGTCAGAAGTGCTTTGTGCTGATGACCCGTGTGGAGTTAGGACTGCTGGGTTCTTACAACAAGTATAAGAAGTCACCCTTCGAGACCTTCTATGTCGGTGGTGATGGCATGAGCGGATACAGCTCTGGATATGCCGAGGAGACCATTGGTCTGCGTGGTTACGAGAACGGTTCGCTTACCCCCTACCGTGCCACGGGTTATGCTTACGACCGCTTCAGCCTTGAGCTGCGCTATCCGTTCCTGTTGGGCAACACCACTATCTACGGACTCGGATTCCTGGAAGGTGGTAATGCTTGGAGTGAGGCCAAGAACTTCAATCCCTTCGACATCAAGCGCTCTGCAGGTATTGGTGTCCGCATCTTCCTGCCTATGGTTGGTCTGATGGGTATCGACTGGGCCTACGGTTTCGACAAGCCCTACGCCACGTCAAACTCTATTGGTGGAAGCCAGTTCCACTTCATCCTCGGACAGGAATTCTAAGAACATTAAATTTCAGATATGAAGAAGTTATTATTAATGATAGTGATGGCTGCTTTGGCAGTGACGATGCAGGCTCAGAAGTTCGCTTTGGTGGATATGGAGTATATCCTAAAGAACATCCCTGCCTACGAGCGTGCTAACGAGCAGCTCAACCAGGTATCGAAGAAGTGGCAGGCAGAGGTAGAGGCTGTACAGATTGAGGCTCAGACCCTCTATAAGAACTACCAGAACGAGGTTGTCTTCCTTTCTCAAGAGCAGAAGAAGACCCGTCAGGATGCCATTGTCAAGAAAGAACAGGAGGCTGCCGAGCTAAAAAAGAAATACTTCGGGCCTCAAGGCGAGCTCTTCAAAAAGCGCACAGCCCTGATGACGCCTATTCAGGAAGAAGTCTATACCGCCGTTCGTGACATTGCCGACCTGCGTGGCTATCAGCTGGTCCTTGACCGTGCCAGCGATACAGGCATCATCTTCGGTTCACCCAAGGTAGATATATCCAATGAAGTACTCTCTAAGTTAGGATACGCTAACTAAGCAAATAATTTAAAAAAGAACAAATAATAATCATTTAAACAAAGAAAACAATGAAAAAGCTATTATTCATGCTGATGATGCTCGCCCCTATGGCAGCATCCGCACAGGCTAAGTTCGGACATGTTAACTCTCAGGAGATTATCCAGGCTATGCCCGAGTTCACCAAGGCTCGTACTGATATTGAGGCACTTGCTAAGCAGTATGACGCTGACCTGAAAGGTATGCAGGAAGAAATTCAGAAGAAGGCTGAGGCTCTTGAGAAGGAGCAGGCTACTCTGCCCGCAAACATCAAGCAGCGCCGTGAGCAGGAGTTGCAGGAGATGTATCAGAAGTATCAGCAGAGTGCTCAGGACAACCAGCAGGCACTTGCTAAGGAGCAGTCTGAAAAGATGCAGGCTATTACAACTAAGGTTCTCGATGCCATCAAGTCTGTTGGTCAGACCGACGGTTATGTTTACATCATGGACATTGCCGGTGGTATTCCCTATATCAGCACTACGCTGTCTACCGATGTTACTGCAAAGGTTAAGGCAAAGCTTGGTCTGAAGTAATATGAAGAAAACGATTCTTTTTCTACTGCTGACGGTTGTATCGCTTGCTGTATCAGCACAGGACGCACAGCCTAAGGATTCAGTAGCTTTCAAGTTCGGCTATCTGAGCTATGACTCTGTGATGGTTGCCGTGCCTGATTATACTGAGCTCAAGACGAACATGGTCCAGTTGCGTGAGCAATACGAAGCAGAGCAGAAACGCGTGGAGAACGACTTCAACAAGAAGTATGAGGAGTTTCTCGACGGACAGGCAAGCTTCCCAAAGACCATCTTGCAGAAACGCCAGAGCGAGCTGCAGGAGATGCTCGACAGGAACATCGAATTCAAGAAGCAGAGTCAGAAGATGCTCAGCGAAGCAGAGGCTAATATGATGGAAGTCATCAAGACAACCATTAATATGGCAGTAAACATCATTGCCCAGGAGCGTGGCTATGCTTTTGTTCTGAACACGGACAAGGAAGCTGTGACATTCATCAATCCTGCTTTAGGTGAGGACATTACAGAAGCAGTAAAACAGCTTCTGAATGAAGAAACGAAGAATGAGTAATGAGTAGTGACCCAGGGCCTATTGGCATCTTTGACAGCGGATATGGCGGACTGACCATCCTGCATGGCATCCGTCAGTTGTTGCCCCAGTACGATTACCTCTATCTGGGAGACAATGCCCGAGCCCCTTATGGTACACGCTCTTTCGATGTTGTCTATGAGTTTACGCGTCAGGCTGTGATACGCCTCTTTGAAATGGGATGTCATCTGATTATCCTGGGGTGTAACACCGCATCTGCTAAAGCCTTACGCTCTATTCAAGAAAACGATTTACCCAAGCTCGACCCCAAACGTCGAGTCTTGGGTATTATTCGTCCTACTGCCGAGATTATCGGTTCTATCACACATACACGCCATGTGGGCATCTTTGCCACTGAGGGTACCATTAAGAGTGAATCGTATAATCTGGAAATCCAGAAACTCTTTCCTGATATCACTGTCAGCGGTGTGGCTTGTCCTTTCTGGGTACCATTGGTGGAATACAACGAGGCAGATTCACCTGGTGCCGACTATTTCGTGAAGAAGCGCATCGATCAGCTTATGCGATTGGATGCTGACATTGATACGGTAATTTTGGGCTGTACACACTACCCTCTTTTGCTGCCCAAAATTCACAAATACATGCCTCGTGGCATCCGCATCATCTCACAAGGCGAGTATGTTGCTGATTCCCTGAAAAACTATTTCCAGCGCCATCCTGAGATTGAACAGCGCTGCACCAAAGGTGGTCAAGTGCATTACTTGACTACTGAGAATCCTGAAAAATTCAAGGAACAAGCCCAAATCTTCCTACACGAACCCGTGGAGGTAGAGAATGTCGTACTTGGTATTTAGCTACTGGCGAAGCAGACGACGGGAGAAATAGCGAACAGGATACCACACGCTGAGGAATCCCACAGCCATTACGGTAAAGACAATAAGGACGATATCCCACGGATGAACACTGACGGGATAAGCATCCACCACGAACGATCCCTCGCTACTACCTAGTCTTACAATACCATATTGCTGTTGCAACCAACAAAGCAACAGTCCTATCAGTACGCCCAGAATAGCGCCAATAGCAGATATCATTCGACCTTCAAAGAGGAATATGCGTGTAATCTGATGATCCGTAGCTCCCAAGTTACGTAAGGTCACTACATCTTCCTTCTTATCGATAATCAGCATCGACAGCGATCCTATGATATTAAAGCAGGCTATCATGAGGATAAAGGTCAGGAATACGTAAGCTATGAGTTTCTCCACTTTCATGATACGGAAGGTATCGTCTTGTTGCTCATAACGGTCTTGTACGTAGAACTTGCCTGTGGCTATTTCCTCCATTTGGCTCTTCACACGCTCAAAATCACTTCCCGGCTTAAGTCGTATCTCCAAAGAGGAAAGACGACCATCCAAGTCAAACAAATGGCGCGTAAAGGCTATAGAGGTCAAAATGTAATTCTTGTCGTATTTGCCTTGTTTCATGCAAAACACGACACCTGGCGAATACAAATCATCCACCACAAAGCCTTCCGTTGGGTTGGCCATATTCAATTGTCCTTCACGACGGGGAGCGTAAATTCTCAGCGGATGCTCATAGGTATAACCCAAACCCAACTGATAAGCCACACCCAAGCCTGGAATGCCATAAGACAAATCAGCAGCATGGAGTTCAAAATCGCCATCGCCCTCCAATATCTCCTGAATATGCGTCAGTTGGTTGAAGTTATCCTCGACGCCCTTAACTATTACCATCTGCTGACGATCGCCATAGACAGCCAAGGCCTGCTCCTCCAAACATTCCGTAGCCACCTCCACTTCGGGCAGATGACGTATCTTTGTAAGTATAGGATCGTCAGCTAGTGCCGTCTTCCCTTTCACAGGTGTAATCTTCAACTGAGGATCCATCTGTGTAAAGAATGAAGCCACCAAGTCATGAAAACCGTTAAACACGCTCAGCGTTACCACAAGGGCCATCGTGGCCACAGCCACTCCTACCACCGAAATGCCACTGATGACATTGATAGCGTGAGTCGACTTCTTGGAAAAAAGGTAACGACGGGCTATGTAAAACGGAAAATTCACTCTAATTTACTATTTGACGATTTACAATTTACTATTTTCTCAGTAGCTCGTCAATGCGCTCGATATAATCTAATGAATCGTCGATGAAGAAGCGCAATTCAGGAACGATGCGCATCTGATGACGGATGCGAGTACCCAACTCATAGCGGATCTGCTTCTCATTTTTGGTAATGTTCTGAATCAGTTCCTCGCCACGTTCTGACGGGAAAATGCTCAGATAAGCAGTACAGATGCTCAAGTCGGGCGAGATCTTAGCTCTCGTCACGCTGATCATCACTCCATGTAAGGAGCGCGTCTGCTCCTGGAAAATCAAACTGAGTTCCTTTTGGAGCAGACGCGCTATTTTATTCTGTCTTGTCTCCTGCATTATTTCTTACCGTCTACTTCCAGTAATTCGATCTTGAAGATAAGCATAGAGAAAGGCTTGATATCAGCACCCTGCTGACGCTCGCCATAAGCCAGTTCCTGAGGAATGTAAACCTCCCAGATAGAACCTGCAGGCATGTGTACCAAAGCTTCTGTCCAACCCTTGATTACCTGGTTAGCACGGAAGTTAGCGGGCTCGCCACGCTTGTAAGAGCTGTCGAATACCTTGCCATCAAGCGTCTTGCCCTCATAGTGAACCTTCACGAGTGAAGTATCCTTTGGCAGAGCACCAGTACCCTCCTTGATGACCTTGTACTGAACGCCACCATCGAGAACCTTCACGCCCTCAGCCTTAGCGTTCTTAGCGAGGAACTCCTCACCAGCCTTCTTGTTAGGACCGAACTCCTTCTCCATGTTCTTAGCCTTGATGACACGCATCATCTCCTGAGCAACAGCCTGAGCTGAGTCAACAGTCATCAGACCACCCTTGCCAATAGTACCAGCAATAAAGCCAGCCATGAAGTTCTTCAGAGAGATAGTCTTGGTAGAATCGTCACCAAACAGCTCGTGGTTGATACCCTTTACCATCTGGTTGCTGATCTGCTGACCAATCTGGATACCAGCATAGTAAGCAGCCTTCTTCTTGTCATCACCAGCGTTTGCGCCCTCGTTCAGACCTTTGATAAACTCGTCCATGTAAGTAGTGTCAACACCCAGACGACCTACGAGATAATCCTTCAGACCCTGAGTCTGAGCCATACCGATAGCATAGCTAACAGTATCTACATCGCTCTTCAGGTTAGCCTTAGGAGCACCATTGCCGCATGCAAACATCATAACGGCAGAAACAGCTGCAACAGCAGCGAATGTAAACTTTTTCATTGTTCTTTAATTATTTTATTTTGTTATTACGTTATATCGTTATTGCAACATTTTACATCACCTTGATGAGCTCTACATCAAAAATCAGTGCAGCAAATGGAGGAATAGAACTTCCTGCGCCACCCTCGCCATAAGCCAGACGATAAGGGATGAAGAAACGATACTTAGCACCCTCCTGCATCAACTGCAAACCTTCTGTCCAACCTGCAATTACCTGCTGCAGTCCGAAAACTGCGGGTTCGCCACGCTGAACACTGCTGTCGAACACAGTTCCATCGATGAGGAAACCCTCATAGTGACACTTCACACTGTCCTTGGCACTTGGCTTCTTACCATTACCTTCCTTCAGCACCTGATACTGCAGACCGCTAGGCAATGTAATCACGCCATCTTTCTTGGCATTCTCAGCCAGATATTTCTCGCCAGCCTCCTTATGTGCCTTGCCAGCTTCGGCACGCTGCTTGTTAATCTTCTCCTCTTGGGCAGCAAAGTACTCCTGTACAATCTGCTGAGCCTCACGGTTTGACACCTTCAACTCCTTGCCGCCAATCACGTCCTTGATGGCCTGCGCAAAGTCGTCGATATTCAGTTCTGAGGCTCCCATTTGCAACAGCTGATGACCGATGCCAAGCCCCAATGCATAACTTACTTTATCCATTCTTTTCCTATTATAAATAATGTATATATTCTAAAAACGGCGCAAAGATACAAATAATCTGCGATTTATTAGCGATAATTCGCGAAAAATTGCTAATTTTGTGCATTCTTAATACAAAAAGCTTATGAAGAAGATTGTTGTTTTAACAGGTGCAGGCATGTCTGTGGAGAGTGGACTCAGGACTTTCCGCGATGCTGACGGACTATGGGAAGAATATCCTGTAGCCAAGGTAGCCACTCACGAAGGTTGGGAGGCTGATCCTACTTTAGTAACCAATTTCTATAATATGCTGCGCAAAAAGTGCTGGAATGTGAAGCCTAACGAAGGGCACAAGCTTGTGGCAGCATTGGAACAGAAATACGACGTTACCGTGGTGACACAGAATGTAGATAATCTGCATGAGATGGCTGGTTCCTCAAAGGTTATCCACCTGCATGGCGAACTGATGAAGGTCTGCTCCAGCAACAATCCTGACGACCCACGCTATCAGCAGTTGCTAACCCCAGAGAATTGCGAGGTGGAGCCTGGAACAAAGGCTGGCGATGGCTCGCTATTACGCCCATTCATCGTATTCTTTGGCGAGGCTGTTCCCATGATTAGCGCTGCTGCTGAGGAATGTCAGGAGGCAGACATCTTCATCATCATCGGTACCTCGCTGAATGTCTATCCAGCAGCAGGACTCATCCACTATGTCCGTCCTAAAGTTCCTGTCTATCTTATCGACCCTAATCCTGTCAGTGCAGGAGGTCGTCAGATAGTCCAGATTCAGAAGGGTGCCTCGGAAGGCATGAAGGAACTCCAGAAACTACTGATGTAGCAGTTTCTGGTATTCCCCCTCTGTATTTAATATACGCTCAGCCTCTTTCAGCGTCTTATCATTACGCAATCCTACTTGCACCTGACCAGCCTGATAGTAGTAGGCTGAAACGATGTCTTGTTCCAACATCAGTTGTATCTCATCACGATGCAGGTCCAAGTCACGATTCACGTCGTGGTGATCTATCTTCTTTTTCAGTGCCTCAAATTCCTCACGGGCTTCATCATAGTAGCCCTCAAACTTAGCAGCCTTCTCCAACTCCTCAAACTGCTTCTTGCTCAGCTGGTCGTAGGTGAATCCAGCCTTTACCACACGCTCCTTAAACTCGGCATAGTCGGCATCCGTCAGATGGAAGTCGGCTGCTGGCGCAATGGTGGGGTGCTTGGCAATATAATCTACGACGTAGTTGAACGTCACCTCCGTAGAGTCCAGTCTGTTCAGATATAGCGTAATGTTAGCCATCGTGTCTGGTTTCACTTCCACATCAGGCTTAATGCCCTCCTTCATCTTGATGCCTCGGCCACTAGGCAGATAATAGCGAGAAGTAGTTAGTTTTAGATTAGCATTGTAGGGCAGGTCGATGTTTGGCACTTGCACCAATCCCTTACCAAATGTTCGCGTACCTATTATTATACCACGCTTCAGGTCTTGCAGCGCGCCACTGGTAATCTCTGAAGCCGAAGCCGTTTCGCCATTTACCAGTACCACAATAGGCATCAACGTGTCTACAGGCTCCATTCTCGTCTTATACTCTGAGTTGGCACGTTTCAACTTACCTTTGGTTTCTACTATCTTCACACCTTTGGGCACCCACATATTCAGAATATCCACACATTCCGAGAGCGATCCTCCACCATTTCCACGCAGGTCCAGCACCAACTTCTGAGCCCCCTGCTTCTTCAAATCAAGGAAAGCCAGTCGCATAGCTTTAGCAGGTTCGCCAGTAAAGGTGTTCAGATTGATATATCCTACGCCATTGGGACGCATTCCATACCATGTAATCTCAGGCATTTTGATGCTCTCGCGCTTAATCTTGAAGCTCATCTTCTTACCCGTAGAAGGACGCTGAATCTTCAACATAAACGTTGTTCCAGCCTCGCCACGCAGATGACTGCTTACATAGCCAACCTCCTTGTCAGTCATCACTGTATCGTCTATCTGCAGAATGATATCACCCTTCTTCAGTCCAGCCTTAGCAGCAGGCATACCAGCGTAAGGCTCTTCTATCACGATACGTTTCAACTGCTGATGATAACGAATAAGTGCTCCAATACCAGCATACTTACCCGTCAGCATCTGCTTCAACTCCTTCTGCTTCTCCTCAGGATAATACTCTGTATATGGATCCAGACTGTGCAACATGGCATTGATACCTGTGCCCACCACCTTGTTGGCGTCGAGCGTGTCAACGTACATCATATCCAAGTTCTTGTACAGTGCATTGAATATCTCGAGGTTCTTAGCCACTTCCAAGTGATGGTTTTTCACGTCCTGAGCCGATGCTGTCAGCGACAGCAAGCATACCATTATTTGTAGTAAAACACTTCTTTTCATCTTCGATATATCTTAATTTGGGGGCAAAATTACAAAAAAATACCCATTCAGTGAATTTTTTCTCTAAAAAGTTTGCAGGATTCGAAAAAACGTATTACCTTTGCACCCGCAATCGAAAGAAAGCAACCTGCTTCAGTAGCTCAGTTGGTTAGAGCACCTGACTGTTAATCAGGGGGTCGTTGGTTCAAGCCCATCCTGAAGCGCCAAGAAAATCAAGGAGTTAGCACAATGCTGACTCCTTTTTCTTTTGCAAAAAGAAAAAAACTCTTAAAAAGTTTGTTCATTTCGCAGAAAAGCCTTACTTTTGCAGCGCATAGTGTGCAGAACCCTACTCTTAACCATAGAATTGGTGGACGCACAAAGACGCTAAGACATAACATTATTTACTTAATTTATAAACTAAAACAAAAAGCGTATGAAGAAAATTTTTACTCTAATTTGCATGGCCTTTGTAGCCATGAGTGCTAATGCTCAGGATGTAACTCCTAAAGGAGAACCTGGCGTTTACCCTCTGAAGTCAATCACCATGGGTGATATCACCTGGAAGAATGGTAACAACAAGACAGATATTAACGATGAGGCAGGAACAAAGTTGTACTTTGTTATGGGTCAGGGAAATGCCTACAAAGAGATTTTTGCAGAGTACTATGAAAGTTCTAACGATGGTTTGTATTATACACGCGCCTTCTACACTTATGTGTACTATTGGCAGGGTATTACTGGCGTACCATCCTTTGGTCTATATTACAAATTCACTCCCAAAGTATCCGGTAAATTAAAGGTTCTGATTTGGGCAAACAAAGGAAATCGTGCAACCACGATTGTTCCCGCTTCCACCGGAACTCCTTTGGTGATGCATACCGATTATCAGGTTGAGGGTTATGTCAACGGTGTGAAGGTCAAAGAGGCTGATGGTGAAACTAATGCGAAGAATGCTGATGGAAAGGAAATGATGAAGTTCTTAACGAATGATGAGATTAAAGCTATTCACGATGCAACCACGAATCCTTGGGCAGACCTGACAGAACCTTCCTCTGATGGCAGTATGCCTAACAAATGGAATTACGTTATCGCTGGTGGAAATCAGCATTTCTGGGGCTGGCTGACCTTTGATGTAACTGCTGGTGAGTCTTACTATGTATTCCAAGCTTCTTCACAAATTGGTTTTGGCGGTTATGATTTCACTCCTGTTGGTGGTACAACTGAAAGTTACAAAGCAGCTCTTGACATGGGTGAAAAAGTAGCTTTGAATACAGAATTTTCCTCTAAGGTAGATGCAGAAGATAAAGCTACTAATGTGGAAAATGGTAACTCTGTTATTAAGATATCTACTGCCAATATGGACGTAGAGGCTGTTGGCAGCGGTACACCTACGGCTGTTGAAGCTGACTTCACTAACACAGGTATTTCTGCTGTCAAGGCTGAACTGAATACCAATGCCCAAATGTACAACCTCTCTGGTCAGAAGGTTGACAAGAGCTACAAGGGTATCGTAATCCAGAACGGTCGTAAGTTCTTTAATAAGTAATTACACCTTATTATAATAAGTATGAAGCGAGGTTGCCTGCAAAAGCAACCTCGTTTTTCAACTAAGATGAGAAGAATAATACTTTCTGCACTACTGATGTTGGCGATACACTGCGTGTGGGCTCAGCATTTTGACGACTATTTCGAGGATCGCACCCTGCGAATAGACTATACTTTCTGTGGAAACAATGAGCAACAACAGATTTATGTAGATGAATTGGTGGCTCTACCCAAATGGTATGGCAAGCACCAGCGTTTGGCTGAGGTGCCCCTGAAGGGAAGTGGGCAGATGATAGTCAAGAACAAGGCGAGTGGAAAGGTGATTTATCGCCACAGTTTCTCCAGTCTCTTTCAGGAATGGCTTGCCACAGAGGAGTCGAAGCATACGCAGAAGTCGTTTGAGAATGTGTTTCTGATGCCTTTCCCCAAACAGCCTATAGAGATTACCATCGAACTGCGTGACTATCACGAACATGTGATTGCCACAATGACGCATAGCGTAGACCCAAAGGACATACTGATTCGCAAGGCTGGCGAGCAGAAGGTGACTCCCTACGTTACCTTGCAGCAAGCCTCAGACACCACCCGTTGTATTCATGTGGCCTATGTGGCAGAGGGTTATCAGCAACACGAGATGGACGTATTCCTCAACGATTGCAAGGTGGCGATGAAGGCACTCTTCAAGCACGAACCTTTTAAACAGATGCAGAACCGTTTTAACATGGTGGCTGTGATGTCGCCCTCAGCAGAAAGTGGCACCAGCGAACCATCAAAGGGCATCTGGAGGAACACTGCATTGGGCTCGCACTTCGACACCTTTTATAGTGATCGTTATCTGACAACACTTCATCTGAAGAAGTTGCACGATGTATTGGCAGGCACGCCCTATGAGCATATCATCATTCTGGTGAACACCAATCACTACGGAGGTGGAGGCATCTACAATTCCTATAACCTGAGCTATACCCACGGAGACTGGTTCCAGCCTGTGGTGGTTCATGAGTTTGGGCATAGCTTTGGAGGCCTGGGCGACGAATATCCCTATGGCGACAGCGACCCCATGTACTTTGCTGACACAGAGCCCTGGGAACCCAACCTGACTACCAAGCACGATTTCAAGGGCAAATGGGAGAATCTGGTAAAGGAAGGAAAAGCAGGCCTTGTAGAAGGTGGAGGCTATCTTTCGAAAGGTGTATGGCGAGGCTTTGAGAATTGCAGGATGCGCACCAACAAGGAGCCTGAGTTCTGTCTGGTCTGCAAGCAGGCCCTAATCCGCATGATTGACTTTTATACCAAATAAAAAAGCTCAAAAAGTTTGGCTTTTTACTCACTTATTCGTACCTTTGCACGTATGAAAGAAACGAAATGGTGCGAGAACGTTATCCTTGTCGACGCAGACTACGTCGACAAGGTTGCGTTTGACCTGATAGTCAACTTCGAACGCATGATTGGCAGGCAGATTCCCAAGGCGGATATGGCCCAGTGGATGGAGTGTATGGCATTGGACGGAGGGATAAAATCAAACGATTCGCAAACACAGGTAGTTCTGTTGCACAAGAAAGCGAAGATGGACAATTTCAATCCTGGCGACTTTGCAGAACTGGATGGGAAAGCGTTCAGCGGACCTGTAGGCGAATTCTTAATCAGTTGCGTCAAGGTGGAAGACCTGACTACGATGGACGACCTTTTCGTCGATTCCATGCAGGTTATCAGCAATGCAGAGGAGGTGAAACGAATGGTAGTGGTGCCTGACGCAGAGCATATATATAATAAGGTTCGCGAAGGATTGAAACATGCTGACGACGAGAAGCACATCACAGTACTCTCGATGCAACCCATGCAGGGAGGAAACTTCAAGCAAGAGATACTGGGCTACTCGCTGATGGCAGCATTGGGCATCAAAGCAAACGAAATCAATTGTAAATAACTAAATAGCTAAATAAATTGAAAATATGAGTAGGGTTTTAATGATTGGCGCTGGTGGCGTCGCCACAGTAGCAGCATTCAAGATTGCTCAGAATGCTGACGTGTTTACAGAGTTTATGATTGCTAGTCGCAGAAAGGCGAAGTGCGACAAGATAGTAGAGGATATTCATAAAGCTGGCTATAAGCTGGATATCAAAACCGCTCAGGTTGATGCAGACGATGTGGAGCAGTTGAAGGCACTGTTCAGCGACTACAAGCCTGAGTTGGTTATCAACCTGGCCCTGCCCTATCAGGACCTGACCATTATGGATGCTTGTCTGGCTTGCGGATGCAACTATCTGGATACAGCCAACTACGAGCCTAAGGACGAGGCTCACTTTGAGTACTCATGGCAGTGGGCTTATCGCGAGCGCTTCGAGAAGGCTGGTCTGACAGCCATCTTGGGTTGTGGTTTTGACCCAGGCGTAACTTCAATCTATACCGCCTATGCAGCTAAGCATCACTTCAAGGAGATTCAGTACTTGGATATCGTTGACTGTAACGCTGGCGACCACCACAAGGCTTTCGCCACCAACTTCAACCCAGAAATCAATATCCGCGAGATTACCCAGAAGGGTTTGTATTGGGAAGATGGCAAGTGGGTTGAGACTGAGCCACTGGAGATTCACAAGGACCTGACTTATCCTGAGATTGGTCCTCGCGACAGCTATCTGTTGCATCACGAGGAGATTGAGAGTCTGGTTATCAACTATCCCACCATCAAGCGTGCTCGCTTCTGGATGACCTTTGGTCAGCAGTACCTGAAGCACCTGGAGGTAATTCAGAACATTGGCATGAGTCGTATCGACGAGGTAGAATATGAGGCTCCATTGGCTGATGGCAGTGGTGTAGCCAAGGTAAAGATTGTACCCCTGCAGTTCTTGAAGGCCGTACTGCCTAACCCACAGGATTTGGGCGAGAACTACGAGGGCCAGACCTCTATTGGCTGTCGCATTCGTGGTATTGGCAACGATGGCAAGGAACACACCTATTATGTATATAACAACTGCTCACACCGTGCTGCCTACGAGGAGACAGGCATGCAGGGCGTCAGCTATACCACTGGTGTTCCAGCTATGATTGGTGCCATGATGTTCTGCAAGGGACTTTGGAACACTCCAGGCGTTCACAACGTAGAAGAGTTCGATCCCGATCCATTCATGGAGCAACTGAACAAGCAGGGTCTGCCTTGGCACGAAATCCACGATGGAGACTTGGAACTCTAAATTGTAAACAATCAAATAAATAGTAAATTGTAAAATTGTAAATTGACAATATGGCAAAGAAAGAAACTGAGAGCGAGGCTCTCACCCCACAACAGGAGAAAATGAAAGCCCTGCAAGCTGCTATGTCGAAGATTGAGAAAGACTTTGGCAAGGGCAGCATCATGAAACTGGGCGATGAGAAAGTAGAAAATGTTGAGGTAATACCTACGGGTTCTATCTCACTAAACGCTGCATTGGGCGTTGGTGGCTATCCCAAAGGACGCATCATCGAGATTTATGGTCCTGAATCTTCTGGTAAGACAACACTGGCTATTCACGCCATCGCTGAGTGTCAGAAAGCAGGCGGTATCGCTGCATTCATCGATGCTGAGCACGCCTTCGACCGTTTCTATGCTGAGAAGTTGGGCGTAGATATCGCCAACCTTTATATCTCTCAGCCAGACAATGGTGAGCAGGCTCTGGAGATTGCAGACCAACTGATTCGCTCATCAGCAGTAGATATTCTGGTTGTTGACTCAGTAGCTGCATTGACTCCCAAGAAGGAGATTGAAGGCGACATGGGCGATTCAGCCGTTGGTTTGCATGCTCGTCTGATGAGTCAGGCACTGCGCAAACTAACAGGAACGATTGCCAAGACTAACACCACCTGCATCTTCATCAACCAGTTGCGCGAGAAGATTGGCGTCATGTTTGGCAATCCTGAGACAACAACGGGTGGTAACGCCCTGAAGTTCTATGCCTCTGTACGTCTGGACATCCGCAAGGTGACAGCCATTAAGGATGGCGACAACATCATTGGTAACCAAGTACGTGTGAAGGTGGTGAAGAACAAGGTTGCTCCTCCCTTCCGCAAGGCTGAGTTTGAGATTACCTTTGGCGAAGGCATCTCGAAGGTGGGCGAAATCGTTGACTTGGGTGTTGAATACAACATCATCAAGAAAAGCGGTTCTTGGTTCAGCTACGAGAATCAGAAGCTGGCTCAAGGTCGCGATGCTACCAAGCAGTTGCTGATGGACAACCCAGAGTTGTGCGAGGAACTGGAGGCCAAGATTATGGAGGCCATCACAGAGAAGTAAAGAGCAGAGAAGTAATAGCAAAAAGTAAGGGAGTGAATAAAATCACTCCCCTATTTTTTTATTCTTCTATTGGCGAACCCGTTTCCATCGTACCACCCCAAATACCACCAACATTTTTCTTCTGGACTTTCTTCTTGGTAGTTTCTTTCGGAGTTGTATCAACTGGAGTTGTATTCTTCTTAGCTCCCTTCTTGATAGTCTTCTTTTTCTGGGCAGCAGGCAGATCCTCATTAACATCACCCAGTCGAGCTTTAGCTTCCATTACAGTACCCTGCTCGTTGAAAATCACATCAAGCACAACACCGTTTGAACGAGCATAAAGCCATACGTGCAAGTGATCGTCACTCTCAATCTTTCTAGAAGCCTCACCAACAGCCATCTCTACCTCATCCTTTGTCATGCCTCGAATAACACGACCCTCACGGATGGCAGCACGTGTCTCCTTGCTGGTGCTACGAGCCTCACCCTCACCCATCGCGAAGAGATAACCAAAGAAATCTTCCTTGACAGTTGCACTATCTTCACCCTCATTGAACTGATTAAAGTATACATCTTTATAATAGATACGACGACTCTCAGTCTCACGTAAGGTCAGGGTAAAGTAATTGTTCTTCATAGGCTTGATTTCATCAATTACGAAACCAGTAAAGCGAGGCACTCTGATGTCGCGAACCTTACCAGAGCCCTTACTACTCATGCTGGTAGCCACCTTCGTATGTACAGTAGCATTCAGGTAATCCCTGACGTCAGCCGATACTGCCATATTGTCATCAGTGAATTCAAAAGAGTTCTTGAACAGGAATCTCTCATTGTCATCTAAAGCCAGTTCATCATCACGCATGCCACAATTCGTCTTACTCATGGCCACATTCTGATAGAACTGCTCGCCATTCTCGTCCTCTACCACAATCTTCACAGGAAATGAACGAGTGCCCACTCCAATGGCTCTCACCTCTACCACCTTATTCTTATCAATAGTAACATCGCGATAGCCATCACCATCATACTCCGTATCTATACGGAAATTCTGCGTACGTGTCAGCAATGTCTTGCCAACAAGCAACTCGCGAGCCTTGTCCACATCACCCAGATAGGCCAGTGTTGGAACACCCATCTTGCCATAGCAATATTCGTCAAATGTTCCGTTGGGCAATTCATAGTAATAGTCGCGGTTCTCATCTTCACATAGGAAGTTGATGTGAACCCTGCCATTAGGCATGTCCTCGTGACCTTTATAGATCATGATCTTGTGGCGCAACTTACCATTGTTCACCCCTTTATCATTCGTGGCATCACGGAAAGTGGTTACTAACAGGTCATACTTCTCTGGAATCACCATGAAACGCATGCCCTCTTTCCAGTCGCACATGCTATAGAAACGGAAATTCCTGCCCATAAAGTCAGTAGCTTCATTCTCCTCCTCCAAGGCAGCAGCATCCTCCTTAGCCTTCTTTACGGTCTTCTTCACACCCTTGGTCTTTACAATATAAGGACTATCTTGCGCTGTAGCAGTCAGCAGAGCAAAGGCAAGTCCTGCCAATAAAACCATTCTTTTCATGCAATGCAGTTTTTACTATTGATTCAATAATGTGCTGCAAAGATAAGCTTTTTTTTTCATACTTATGCCAAAATGTCATCATAATATTGGAAAAAATATGTTTTGGCACATGCTTTGCTGTTTATCAGTCGACAATTTTTGAATATTAACAATTAAAAAATATAGAATTATGGGAAAGATTATTGGAATCGATTTAGGAACAACTAACAGCTGCGTTGCCGTATTTGAGGGCAACGAGCCAGTAGTTATCGCTAACAGCGAAGGCAAGCGCACCACGCCTTCTGTGGTGGGCTTCGTGGAAAACGGTGAGCGTAAGATTGGTGACCCTGCCAAGCGTCAGGCTATCACCAACCCAAAGAATACCGTTTACTCTATCAAGCGTTTCATGGGTGAGAACTGGCAGCAGACCGAGAAGGAAATCTCGCGCGTACCTTATACTGTTGTCAACGAGGGAGGCTATCCTCGTGTAGACATCGATGGACGTAAGTACACTCCACAGGAGATTTCTGCTATGATACTGCAGAAGATGAAGAAGACTGCTGAGGACTATCTGGGTCAGGAGGTAACCGATGCCGTTATCACTGTACCTGCTTACTTCTCAGACTCACAGCGTCAGGCCACGAAGGAGGCTGGTCAGATTGCAGGTCTTAATGTACGTCGTATCGTCAACGAGCCTACAGCTGCCGCTTTGGCATATGGTGTTGACAAGGCTAACAAGGATATGAAGATTGCAGTATTCGACCTCGGTGGTGGTACGTTCGATATCTCTATCCTGGAGTTTGGTGGTGGCGTATTTGAGGTTCTGTCAACCAACGGTGATACGCACCTGGGCGGTGATGACTTCGACCAGGTTATCATCGACTGGCTGGTACAGGAGTTCAAGAACGACGAGGGTGCCGACCTGAAGAGTGACCCAATGGCTATGCAGCGTCTGAAGGAGGCTGCTGAGAAGGCTAAGATTGAGCTGTCTTCAAGCACAAGTACTGAGATTAACCTGCCTTACATCATGCCCGTTGGTGGTGTGCCCAAGCACTTGGTAAAGACTTTGACTCGTGCTAAGTTCGAGCAGTTGGCTCACGGACTCATCCAGGCTTGTCTGGCTCCTTGTCAGAAGGCTATGGCCGATGCCAAACTGAATACTGCCGATATCGACGAGGTTATCCTCGTAGGTGGTTCAAGCCGTATTCCTGCCGTTCAGGAACTCGTTAAGAACTACTTCGGCAAGGAGCCTTCAAAGGGTGTTAACCCTGACGAGGTGGTAGCCGTTGGTGCTTCTATCCAGGGTGCTATCCTGAACAAAGAAGGTGGCGTAGGCGACATCGTATTGCTCGATGTTACTCCGCTGACACTGGGTATCGAGACCATGGGTGGTGTCATGACTAAGCTGATTGAGGCTAACACAACCATCCCTTGCAAGAAGAGCGAGGTATTCTCTACCGCAGCTGACAATCAGACAGAGGTAACCATCCGCGTACTGCAGGGTGAGCGTCCTATGGCTAACCAAAACAAGCAGCTGGGTATCTTCAACCTGACAGGTATTGCTCCTGCACGTCGTGGTATTCCTCAGATTGAGGTAACCTTCGACATCGATGCCAACGGTATCCTCAAGGTTTCTGCCAAGGACAAGGCTACTGGTAAAGAGCAGGCTATCCGCATTGAGGCTTCGTCAGGTCTTTCACAGGATGAAATCAACCGCATGAAGGCTGAGGCTGAGGCTAATGCAGAGGCTGATAAGAAGGAGCGTGAGCGTGTTGACAAGATGAATCAGGCAGACTCCATGATCTTCCAGACTGAGAATCAGTTGAAGGAGATTGGCGATAAGATTCCTGCTCAGCACAAGCCCGCTATCGAACAGGCTCTCCAGCAGTTGAAGGATGCTCATAAGGCTGGCGATATCGCTGCTATCGACAACGCCATCAACGCCCTTAATGCTGCTTGGCAGACTGCCTCACAGCAGATGTATCAGGGCGCCCAGGGTGCTCAGGCTGGTCCTCAGGACAATCCTTTTGCTGGTCAGCAACAGGCTCAGCAGGAGGCTCCAAAGGATGAGAACATCCAGGATGCCGACTTCGAGGAGGTGAAGTAAGAATAGATAAGTAACGATAAGAATATCATAAGAAAGTGGTGTAATCCAAGTGGTTACACCACTTTTTGTTATTGTTAAACTTTGTTTCATTTCTTGCTATTTTCGGATTTTTACCGTAATTTTGCGTCATATTTGCGAC
>Ga0310695_10005623_pt1 | contig 21693 bp, 26 predicted proteins | sample RumenRJG_04DNA_FD_203882 | JGI IMG/M metagenome (GOLD analysis project Ga0310695, IMG submission 203882) | Bovine rumen microbial communities from Lethbridge, Alberta, Canada - RJG_04 (v2) (version 2) | ecosystem: Host-associated > Mammals > Digestive system > Stomach > Rumen | place: Canada...
TATCAAGAGCTTCCGTAGCCTTCCTGCATTCTGCACAAATATGTCGTCTTGCGTACTTGACAACATACAGGATAATGGAGAAGTCCCTGAGTTTAATTGTGACGATATGTTGATAATATTGCACACCGCACTAGTCTCTACTCTGGATGAAACAGACTTCTACCTAAAGGCTAAAGAATTTGCGACAGCCACAGCCAATTTGGCTGATTTACAGAAAGCTATAGACAATATAGAGAATGCGACAAAATTGTTGGCTGCGAAATGCACATATCTATATATCGCTAAAGCTATAGAGAATACTTCTCTTTGGAAAAGCAATACATCAAAACTAAACGGTGAATCATGAGCAAGAATCTTTATGATGTAGTTAAAGAACTACAAAACGGCACAGCACACTGTATAGAGGACGAAGATGTCAAATCTATTATGTTCCCTCTAGTCAGAATGTATTATCCATATATTCCTTTCAGCGCCAGCAGCACCATAATGAAAGCAGAATTTCCATTGAATTGGAAACTGCTCAAATCAGTAGCCAACGGTGTTAAGTTCAAGGGAATGTACAAGAAAGTTGTCAAAGATGATAACATTATATCTATTTTCAAGCGCAAATCTGGTCTTGGGTTGCGACATGTCAACGAAGTATGTGCATTCTATAATACCGATATCAAGACACTTAATATGATGGCATCTGATGATGATGTTTTCAACGAGATCCAAGATATTGATAGCCAGATAGACAAAATGATGGCATCTGAAGACGAATGATTTAGTAGTTTCATAATATTGGGGGACGCCCGGAGTTTTTATATTTGCGTATAAAAATTTCGGGCGTTTTTGTGGTTATTAAATGAATTTTTTATATCCTTACATCATAAGAAAGATACAAACTAAAATATAGGAGGATCGGATATGAAACGCTATATCGTAATAATATCGGGCGAAGTACGTGAATCGTTTGATTCATTGGACGAAGCTCAGGATTGTGTGATAGCATTATGTATCAATGATGCTTCTTGTTCAAATATAATAATATGGGACCAACTAACAGAAAGTGAAGTTGATTGAAAAAATTATAGAAACTGTTTGGACAATATATAAAAAGTTCGTATTTTTATGGTATAAATAAAAAGATAACGTCATGGAAACAGAATCAACAAAAGGATTTTTCAAAGGCTTTGAATATGAAGCCGTGCTGAAGTACGTCAATAAAATAGCTCGCTCACTACAGGGACTGTTGACGGATCGTTCATTAGAATATGACGACTTAGTCGGTTATGGCCTGGTGGCTGCGACTAACGCATTTCACAAATGGGACACCTCTCACAATGGAGATCGTACAGACACACCTCACCTAGAGGCATACATAAAGACATGCATTGCAGGAAACATGAAGAACGTATTCATTTCTGCAAAGCACCGCAACCAACTCGCTGAAGATATGTCGGTTACAGATACTGACGATGAAGACGAAGACGACATTCAGGAAGACATTCCTGAGGCATACAATATGGTCGAAGATGACCATGATGACATATGCGGCAAATCACAAAGGAAATTTGCAAAAATATTCCATGCAGGTGATGACGAGAGTTCTATAGCCATGATGGATCTTGCTTCAGCAAAAGTAGCTGAAGACGAAGATGAAAGAATCTACGCACTGGAAGATTTCATCAAGACACTATCAGGAATAGACCTTGAGATAATGAATAATATGCTAAGTCGCTCTGACGATAGCATAAAAGATATTGCTGCCCGACATAATGTATCGGCAGGTTATATTAGCAGAAGAAGTGCCAGTATCAAAGACATGGCTAGGGAGTTCATACTAGCTTATTAGTATTTGCTACATAACGCATAAAATTGTAACTAGTAAATAATTATATATGGACAAGAATAATATTTTAATAGCAGTAAGACCTAAGACTAATAGCTCTTACACCGCGAAGAAGGCCACTGTGCTTTCTAAATTGGATCTTCATTTCATTGATTATGTGCCACATGTTGGGCCTGATGATAATCTTTCAGAATGGAAAGTCGTTACAAGACAAGACCTACAGGACATAGAAGACGCAGTATATAAACAGATACTCAAGGAACTTGAGGGCACACCCAACACCCAGCTTCTCAAAGAGGCTACATCCGTCGGTAGTGCGCTAGACATCGTGTCTGCATATGTATGGTCTATGCGTGTGGTGCAGTCTGAGAAAGATATCATTCAGCGTATTGCGGATATGATAGTTGCTTGCAACACTATAGCACTTGCAAGAAAGATGTACGAGTTAAACTCGAATATTGAATTAATAATCAAACAAGATACTGAACATTAATTAAACAAAATGGATGTATATGTAATATTATCAATCTTGGGATGGGCTGCCACTATATGCAGGGCCATCGGAATGTTCGTTAAAAACGAACTAGCTATCAAATGTTGGACATCTGCAGGCAATGCAGGATGGCTTGCCGTAGGATTAATTCAATGGCAGATTCTAGACATGTCTATGACACTGTTTGTGTCGAACGCATTATGTATCGCGGTCTTCATGTACTCAATGTATCAATTGAAGAAAGCTAAAGTATTAACAAACAAAAAATAAGCATATGAAATTCATCACACCTGAAATAATCACATTTATAAAAGATAACATTCCAGCGAACCATATTGACACTGTTGAAAGTGTGACTACGTTGTCAGAATATCTCTATATAGACGACGCAGTATGTATCAGGTTCAGCGATCATTTTTCGCCAAAATTTGTGTTGGGCCCACAAATCATCAAGCCGTTCTCAACATGTGCGGAAGACGTGTTTGTCGTATTTTATAAAAACAACAGCGCACCTATGATTATGGCAGGAGGTCAGTTAGGGTCATATTTAAAAATAACAATTACGAATATGATCATCGAGCATGAACGTAAGCAACCAGAAGCACCTGACACAATTGTTCCTTGCAATGATAAGGCTTGTGAACAATCCAATGCATCTGATACAAATGTTCCTGATAATGATAAGGCTTCTTGGCAGAGCCATGTCCATGATTCATGGAACGAGGTCCTATGGAAGGACCCTATAAAACATCCTGATAGTTGGCAGAATCTAGCGTGCGTTTTGGGGACACTACCTCATTTCAGAGGACTTCCAAAGGAATATAAGGATTATATTAAATTGTTGTTCTTGGACAAACGTTTATCGGTCATGGATATCCATGACATATGTAGGTCCACTAATAATCCGAAAGATTTGTTGCGAGCAGTCAGAGAACGTGCATCAAATTTAAATCAAGTTTCATAAAAGTGATGAACACAATAAAGGGGTATGGTTAGCCGTATCCCTTTTTTAATGCTTGTTTATATCGCAACATGCGATTTTTGATATGATATCTCTTGTATAATCGCATAAAAATATAAAATTGTGTAAGATATCAATTCAGAGAAAATAACGTGTTAAACACAAGAATTATAATGCCATTGTAATAGAAAAAATTCTGTATTTTCGTGGCATCAAAACGAATTTTTTATATCTTTACGTAAAAGAAAACAGATTGTTGAACAGTTAAAACTTAAGGTTATGAAACAACAAAAATATGAGATGTGCAAAGAAGGTTCAATGTATAGAATTAAGGCATTGAAAGACTTTGCAAATATAAAGGCAGGTGACCTAGGCGGACTAATTGATAAAGAATCCAATCTTTCTCAGGAAGGGGATTGTTGGATTAGCTATAACGCTCGGGTATATGGTGATGCAGAGGTCTCAGGCAACGCCATGATTCTCCACAACGCAGAGGTCTTTGGCAACGCGCATGTCGCTGGTGATGCTCGGGTCTTCGGTTACGAACACTTTTTAGAAGAATTTGAGGAAATGTGCGGAGATGTAATTCTTGTTAAAAGAAAGGAGGAAAAATGAAAAAGTTAAAAAAGAAAATTATCAAAAGAGAACTCCGAAAGTTCTTAGAATATCGTACTTATTATGAGACATGCTTATTGCTGATAGGATTTTGTTCAGCCCCTCCATTTATTCCTCATCTCTTAATCAGGCATAGATTCGAGTTTGAATCCATAGAAGAACCAAATAAAGCAAAACTTCTTTATCCTGATGGGAAGTTGAAAATTGTTGAAATTTATTAATAAAGGAGGTAAAAAATATGGGATGCGAATATTGCCGTTATTTTAATTATGACAAAAAGTGCACGGCACCGAAAGAAATCAGAATCTTTTTATGCGGTGTTTACGACGAAAAGAAAGACAGAAATCCTAAATATACAAAACCTAAAAATAAAAAACGGAGGAAGAAAAAATGAATAATTTAGATAATTTAAAAGAAAATAGTTCCGAGTGTTTACAAGAAGAACTTGAGGAGCTAAAGCCAGTATTTATGCACACTAAAGATAGACTCTTGAATATGCTAAAGAAAGTTTTAAAACCGTGGTTAGCTGAGAGGTGGAAAAAAGACAATGCTCCAAAATATCAAAAGTATTTTGAGGAGTGGTTTTCCAACATCACCGAAGACCAAGCTTTAGGCTTCTATAATCAAATGATAACAAAATTATGAAGGCAAAATTAGTAGCAGCAAATTGGGAAAGTCTGACTTTATTTTATGAGCTGTCTGAACCTGTCTTCAAAGGTACATCGGATTTGCTTAACGAGGTAGATATACCTAAGTCACTCAGCATCTTATATGATGCATTACTACCTAATGATAAAAACGATGCAGAGAAACATCGTAAAAGAGACGGCTGTTATTATGTAGCAATAGTAATAGATCGCATGTGGGTAAGAAAGCACGTTTTCCCTGCTATAAAGATACGTGATGGAGAGTATCGATTTATATGTGATGAGATAGTAGGGAGACATGCAAAAATAAATAACGGAGAAGTCCCTCTTTTCATATGTCCAGATGAGGCATACCTCCAGTATTTAGCAACTCTTAATGACCTTTATTTTGGAGGTATTGAGGGCGAAGAAATTTAGTTCCAAAAACATTGAATGAGAAGTAATATGATGAAGTACAGAATTATAAGGTTAGATTTAAAAGACCACTCAGTCTATTGTATACAAAAGAAGTTCTTATTCTTTTGGTGGATTGACCTCAATTCTACTGGAGGTTACACGCGCGATTTTCCTTATCATTATTCAAGTCTTGAGGAGGCAAGGGCTGCCCTTAGATGGTTCAATCCAAAGAAAACAGTAATTGATGTTGAGTACCAGAACTATTGTAAATGGTAAACATAAAAAGAGGAAGTGATTACTCACCTCCTCTTTATTATTTTATAGTCTATTGCTAGACTAACAGATTACCCCAAGTAAGGGAAGATTGCTGCGAAGTCACTAGTTTCACCACTGACTTTCTGCAACTTCAAATCAAAGCCCAAATAAAGGGTTTCTGGATGCTGACCTGCTGCTGCGATAGCATATCTAGATGTCATCGAAACGGCATTCTGGCCACCCATACCTTCACTTGGATAAGTGATTTGATCTGCAAGGATGTATGGCATGAACTTCAAACCAGGAGACTGTTCAGTACCTACTGCACCAACCAAACATGAAGTAGAGTCGAAATCCAAATATGGATCAACGTACACCTTCAATCTACCCAGGCTACCGATATTATAGATAGCGTTGCTACCTGAAGCGGCAGCGAATGTTGTAACAGGAGTAGCCAAGAAAGTAGGCATATCCATAATTGCTGTACCGATACCTGCACCAACTACTACCCAATCAGCAGGGCTCACACGTGAACGAGTTGAAATGATATTTGATGCGAGGTTAAACTTAGCAACAACTTGCTTCTGAATAGTCAAGCTATTCTCGTGCAAATCACTCGAGATGACGATCTTAGCGTTGAAGCCTATAGAATCAGCATGCTTTTTACCCAAATTATGAAGTGCCTTCAAGATATCAAAGTTGATACGCTGAGTGCATTCATTAGTCAAGATTGCGTTAATGAAGCCGTAAGGGTCATAACCATAAGCGGTCATATCCTGGAACTGCTCACGAGTGATTTCACCGTTAATCTTAACGGTCTTAGCGTCAACTTTAGTTGAAGCCATCTCAAGCGATACCTTATTGGCAGGAGTAACCTCACCTTCAGATCTCAAATAAGGATTCAATGTCTTCAAGTTATACTGTGCAGCACCACGAGTACCGTCAGCAGTGTTGTAATTACCGTTAGAACCATATTTAGATACACCAGTGAAGAAAGGAACGAAGTCCTCGTATGTCTTAACAGTGTCGAAATATGAGATCTTAACCTTTACTGGATCAGCACCTGTAGGTGTAATAGTTACCTCAACACCATTTGCATACTGATTGAAGATGTTAGCAAAGGTAGAACCTTCCTGTGTAGAATCACCTCCGAAGTTACCATTACGATAAGCCTCATTAGGATAAACGATCTCGAAGATAGGAGCCTTGTCATAGAATGACAGCAAACCTGTAAAGGTAACCTTAGCACCCAATGCGGTACCAAGTGCAACAGGGTCAGCACCTGCTCCTGTGCCAGGAATAGTGATAGTTGCCTCTACACCCTTCAATGCTTCAAGGATCTCGTTTTTAGTCTTGGTAGTGTTACCTGCTATAGCAAGAGTAGCATCCCAATCGATGACACCTTTAACAAGACGTGGGTTCTTAGCAGAAGTGTCCAAGCTTCCAAGGTTGCGGTTAGTTGCACCACCAGAGTAAACACCGTTTACATAAGGAAGAATGGTCAACGCTGTTGAGATAGGTACTGTTGGGAGCAAATCGAGTGCGATGGTCTGTGCTGCAATCGCCATTGCCATAGGCAATGTGCTCGATGGCATATCACCTGAACCAAAATTACCGTCGTTAGTGATGCCAGTGAAAGTTCCATCTGGGTTCGCAGAGCCCTGTGGAAGCGTAGGATCACCCATTCCAGCGAAATTAGCGTCAGGATTCATGTGCATATTACCCCATGATTCCAAAATAGACTTAGCATCCAAACCCTTGGTTGCTGCCTCATTCAATGCATGAATAGATGCGAGCTTTTGCATCCATGCGTTTTTATTTTGTCTCATAAAAAAATGATTGTATGGTTGTACCTCCTATTATTCCTCTGAAGGAGATACTGTATGAAATTATTATGTATTATTTACCCCTCAATAATAAACTATAACGCGTAAATAATAAAGAAATTTGTATTATTTTCCATAAAATGGTCAGAAAATATGCTTATATACATAAAAATAATGCAGTATCTACTAATAGATTCGACTATCCATATGCTGCAGATGATGAATTTGGCGTTATAGATACCAAGACGGGAGTCAATAGCTCTCCTAATTCTGTACCGCTATCTCCTGTATTAAAGGGAGTAGTATCTGCCACCGATAACGGAAAAGGGAGCAAGACTACTGAAACAGTCAGTCCTCGTCTATATTTCTCCGATGATGAAAATAGACAGGCGTTCTATCCGAAATCTATATTCAATGATTTCTGTGCAGTAAACTATTCTTTAATATATGGCAGAATGCCTAATCTTGGCAAAGACCAAACAGATCTGGCCAGACATCAGGCAAGATATTCAGATTATACTGCAAATATCCGAGACGTTAATGCAGATGCTGAAGCTTACCGTATAGCTAAATTGAAGCCAACTATTCAGGCTATTATGAAATATTATAATCAAGATGATGATTACGGACTCAGAAGATATGATTATACTGATTTTGCTTTTCTGAAACGATTAAATCAGGTTCCACTGAATTATTTAATAACGCTTCGCAGATACCCTACTCCTTGTGGTGACGGTATGATAGATTTATCATGTCCTGCAAGTGACACTGTTAATAAATTAGGTGTATGGCCTACTTATGGATGTATTGCAAAGGCAGTAACATATATGTCTAAAGACAATGGTAACGACATAAATGCTATATTAAGATTCGCATACGGCTCTAATTGGACAGAAGAGCAAGCAGATATACAGCAGATGGAGAGCAACACTACATTGAGGTCGCAAACAATAAATAGACCTAATTCTGTAAAGAATCTAGTGTACGCTGCACGTAGGATCAATAATCCATCATCTGCATCTGGACAAGGTATAGACTGGTACGATGGAGTGTGTGGTCCATTAAGACAGAACTTCGCAGACAGACGTATCTATCAAGGCGACGCTCTAGTAGATAAATATAGTACATCTGTATTAGGACCTATCAACTGCATTGATAGTGTTTATATCCGTAGTAGAGGATTGACATTTGATCAAGGCATCACTTTGACATTTGAGTATGATTTGAAATCAGTTGCCATGATGAATCCTAAAGCAGTAGCTCTTGACCTTATAGCTAACTTCTTTACTCTTACCGGCAATTATGGCGGATTCTGGGGAGGTGCTACTAGATGGCATCAACGTCCAGAAGAGCTAGGAGCACCCGTAGGGGATATAGAAGCACTCAGAAATGGTGATATATTAAAATTCGTGTCATCTGTCAAGGATAGTTTCGTGAATACTGTACAAAGTATCTTTAGCGGTAGTGTCGAGGAGATTGTAGAAAAGGTCGCTACTGTAGTTGCAGGCGGCTTGGCCGACCATCTGAGTGATATCATGGATAGATACTCTCCTCTAGGTGCTGCACAGATCACTAAAGCGCTGTTGAGAAATACTCCTACAGGCAACTGGCACCTTGTTATAGGAAATCCGTTAGACCCTATAGCAACTATAGGGAATCTATGTGTAGAAAGTACAGATGTAACATGGGGACCTATTTTACAAGGTGATGATTTCCCATCTAGCATTAATTTCGAAGTAAGGCTTCGTCACGGTATGCCTAGAGATATTGGTTCTATTCAAACTATGTTTAATATGGGTAAAGGCAGAATCTATGTAGATATAGATCCTAAAGTCATTGAAGCTCAGCAATCATCTAATGCAGGTACTGCTAATGGCTTCAGCAGAAATTATCATTCTGTATTTGGTAATTAATCATTTTATATAATATTGTATATACTATGGACACTATAATACTTGAAAGACTTGCGGTAGATGACGAAAATATTGAATGGGGCAGACGCATCATTAATAAAGATGATATAAATGTTGTCAATATAGTCACTGCTAATAAAAGTCATAATATGAGATGTGATAAGCTGGCCATGACGATGGGTGTGACTGATATGAACCAGATATCCATTCTCAATGAGATAATGAATCCTTTCACAATAGAAGAAGGTAAGTCATATTTAGTACCTGATGGGGCTATTAGTAAATATTACGATAGCACTGAACCACAATATCCCGTAACTAAAAGCAGCGCAAAGACGGCAAGCGGAAAAGAATCGTCCCTTACCACTACGCAAATTACGGAGATATTGGAACCTGAAACAGACAAAGATAGACAAAATAGATTGAGCAAATAATATGGGATACTTCAGCAATTTATCACCAAAGCTATTGCAGGATAATAAGATGCATATACTGTATCCTGTGAACCTAGCTGTGTCTACTAGTTATAAAGATACTAATACTATACATAATTCTGATAGCAACACATTAAAGCTAGAAGCATCGTGTGGTACTATATGGACTGATAGTATGGACGGACGCAAGAGCTCTGTTGGATTTATCCATAATAATGATTTTTATAGCTTGCCGTTCAGACACCCTATATTTTACAAAGCATTGTCTATGTTTAATGGGTCGGCAGAAGAGAAAGGTGATATTTCGATGTATAATGTATGGAGCTATGGCCATATGCTAAGCCCTGCATATTATTTTTCTCCACATTTTGCTGACAGTAATATGAGCGACGTGGCTAGATTTATCAGTACAGATTCTGTAAACGGTACGCCCTTGTACAGATTATCTAGCTATATCAATATATATGATCCTAAATTGTCTTCATTCTATTCAAAGTTCACCATAGGTTCTGATAGAGTAGAAACTTATTTCTATCCATCAGAGTTTTCTCAGAAATATGGATTATGGACTCAGGAATACATTTCGGGACAGCCTATCAAAGATGAACTGCGTGTCAATGTAGATACGATGTTAAAATATTTGGTCGATGTTAATCGTAACAGCAATTCATATTCGTGGTGGAGTATTCATGACGATATAAGATATGGCCTTTCGGGGTATAGATGGTGGGGAACGTGGCAGCAGACACGTTTCCATCCACGTTTTGTACGTCTCTTCCCTATATACGTAAAAGACGAAACTACTGTATCAAATGCTAGAGGAGAACTAGAAGACTTTAAAGAGATGGTTGCTTGGCAAAAAGATATGGCTCCGAGACCTCCTGAAGAGTTCAGACCAGACATGCTTGGTATCAATGACATGTCTTCAGTATATATCCAAAAGCATGACGTTGGTGAAAATAGATTCGAAGACGCTGTAAGCAATCATTCTATAGATCTTATATCTATGGGAGATACGGGTAATCCAAATCCAGGTGAAGAGAAAGCTAGATTCGTAGGTATATGCGATAATGCTATCACATATGGCTTTGTGAAGAATACTAATTATGTAAAGATATATAGCGCTGATACTAAATGGATATCTGTTCCTTTCCAGGACAAGATGGCTATAGAATATGTTCCAAATAATCCAATATTTAATGCAATTAATTATTCATATCCAGAATATGGAGAAGGATTGTATACAGATAAATATCTTGCCCCACGGAATCTAGATATGGTCATCCGCTCGTATAATGTATATAATGTAGAGAGGAGGGCTTTAGGATGGCAGGGCAGCGGTTATAATAATAGAAAGCTCAAAGTATTGTTTAGTGATAACCCTATTATGAGCTATATGTCTTCTCGTAGCGGAGTGTATCGATTATATAACAGTGCAAATATGATCAATTCAATCAAATGGATTACCGATTCAAATGGGATGCTTGTGATGAAATTTGAAAATACGGCAGATATGCTGATAGATAACGTCGTTCCTAATGTGAACGTATAATATATTAGAAAGCCTAGTTCTTAAACAACTAGGCTTTATTTTTATTACCATGAACCAAATCATGAATATCTGTCATATATATTGTACATTGATCAGCTTCTATAGTGACATCTATCACATCCTGACTGGATGGAGAAGAAACTCCTGCTAAATTGATATTGTTGAAATTATTAGTATACGACGCGAATCTGCATCCCATAAGACAGATAGCCATAACAGATGTATGTTCTGTAGCTAAAGAATTAATAGCAGATATAGCATTTGATGCCTTAGACCTTAACAACATTCGGCCTGCAGGAGTATCATTGAAGAATGATCTCGCATCATGTATATATATCGTCATATTGAACTTCTGTAGATTCAAAGGAATGAACTCACGCATATATGTTGTATCATAGATAGCGTTCATAAAGCCGTGCATCATTCTAGAGGTCTTCATATCTACAGTTTCATTCAATCTCATATTGAATTTCACATTCAGATAATTATTCTCATCTATGTAATATGTAGTAAGTATATCCCCAAGATCTATAGAAGATATCATATATGCATGATTCTTGATTAATTCGTAGAACATCTTACAGCTTCTCATGAAGTCTGCTACTCTAGTGTCTTCTATATTTGCATAGTCACTCGAATTATCATGGAACAAAGGCTGCTCTGTTGGTGTGACGGTTATCTTGCTATCTGCTACAACCCGTTGATTATTAATGGCTTGATTTCTAGCGTCTTCTAAATCCGCTATTTCATTTCTCAGAATCTCTGCTTCCCATGGATTACTTGACCCAGCTAATTCTTGCAGCTTTGTATTGATCATATCATTATAGAATGCGATCTCTGCGTCATATTCATCAGAGTCTGCTTCTACTGGTGGAGCATTCAGATCAGATGTTTCTACATATGTGTCTATGGAAGGAACCCCACATAGTTTCATATATAACCATTCTGCTGCTGTTAATATGCATCCATTGACGCATGGTACAAGATAATTCATATCTATATTATACGGGCATGGTTGCAAGTCTATTCCATTGTTTATAGAATCATCAATAGTATTTTTATATTTATATGCTAGCTCAGATTCCAGGTATGACGAATAATCTCTAGGTGGTAACTGCATGATTTTCTGCATGTCACCGAAGAATGGAGAATAAGTAAAGTCTACATCTACAGTAACAAATGGAATAAAAGGATCATCTAATCGGCTATATCCTGTCTTTTCAGATCCTAATCGATGTTCATTCAAGCCACCTTTAAGTGCTACACATGAATCATTCTCTCTTGTACCGTTGGCAAGAAAATCTTTATGTCTATATTTTCCCAGCATCTTTTGTATTAAGAAATGTATCGTTCCTGTGGATCTGTTATATTATCATCAGACTGTGTGCTATAAATGAAATCTTGTTCTATCTTATTGACATAGAACTTACATTCGATATTACGTGTCTCTATTGCATTAGTGGTATAATCTATCACAATATTAGTTGATACGTCATTAAACGTAGATTCTTTGCATTCAAATCGAATTACAGCAGCTCCCGCTGCATCTGTTAGCATTACAGTAAACATTGGCACAAATTTAGATTCAAAGTCGGTATTGTAATAAATCATAATGTCATTAAGGATAGCCCATATAATATACGAGCTATCCAGTTTGAATGTTACATTGACTTCGCCTTGTGTGAATACTGCAGGATGATTAGGATCTCTAAATGTGCGTCCATGTGGATGCCTCTGATCTTGCTGCTTGATATTGCTTCGCGACGTAACCGGAACTAATGCAACCTTTTGTAAATGAGCATTAAGATATTCTGTCAGATTAGGATATATGCACATCCTCTGAGACAGGTAAGGATAATACTTGCTCTCTACCTCAGCAGGTACAAACCCTTGGGGCACTCTAAATATAAATTGTTTTGACGTAGACGCAGTAATCATTTGAGTATCACTCGGTTATATCTATATTTTTTGTTGTGTTTCCTTTAACTTGTACTGTAGGCGTTGCTGTAGTTCCTCCAGGGCATGAATGCGTGTGAGTATTGAACATTTGTATGAAATCTGACGTGACTACTTTTTTATTGCCTTTAGAGCCGATCTTGAGCTTCTTGCAATCAAGGTCTATAGTATTGGCTTTCAAAGTAATCTTATCTTCTCCCATATCTATTGTCATGCCGTTCCCTTTAGCATTCTGGATAGTAATATTATTGTCAGGTGATATAGTTATCTGATTAGAGCCTGTTTCTGTTTTGAGCTCGATTTGAAACCCTTTACTATCAGTATACATGACAACGATGTGCTGGCCGTTCTTAGTATTGATAGCTTTACCTCCTTGAACACTTTGGCCCAAGTTCTCTTGGTTCATCAGTACCACACCGTTCTGATAATCAGAATCATTCATATGTACTGTAGGAAACGGGCAAAAATAATAATAGGTCTCATCATCCTTCAATACATTAACTTTAGACCCTAGAGGAGGAATCTGGTTATATATAAGAGGTGTTGCCCACGGAAGGTCATCTGTGGGGATCTGAGGTTGGCCCGCATCTTGATCCGTATGAACACCAAATAATCTTACCTTGACTCTATTAAAATGTCTAGGGTCTGTATTGTCTTCAACTATCCCTGTGAATATCATAATCCTTAGTATGTATAACTTCTTGATTATTACTACCTACCCATTTTTTCTTAGGGCTAGTCCTTGATTTAATAAATTTACCTGTGCACAACACATCTGCGAGCTTAAATACTTCGCTCAATGTACTGTCGTCTATTATCGCCTGTGTTTCGAACCCAGTATATACCCATATCGTCTTTGTTTGCCCAAATCTTTCTCTGAATCTGCGAAGGATCCCTAGGAATTCTTCTCCTCCGAATAATGGGTCTCCTCCTGTAAAGGTGATGCCATCTATATATGGATGGTCTACCATATCGAAAAGTTCATTTTCTTTTTCTTCTGTAAATGGCTCTCCAGCATCAAATGAATGTGTCTGCGGATTGAAGCAACCAGGACAATTCCATTTACAGCCTGCAAAAAAGGCAACCACGCGTAAACCTTCGCCGTTTACATCGTCTGCGGGATATACATGTATAATTCTCATGTTATTGTATTTTTAATTCAGTATAGTGATATATTTACGTGCATTCGTGTCCTTAAAAAATAACAGGAGAGGTTGTTCAGTTCCTCTCCTGTTTGAATATATTATCGAACCGCGATTACATATCGGAAAATCCACCAGTGTTGAATGGATTAGATGCTTTCCCATCCATGTTTCCAACAAATGGATTAGCGGGCTCTTTAGCACCAAATGGATTCGATTGTGGAGTAGTTGCACCTCCGAAAGGATTCGCTGTACTCATCTGTGGCATATGACCTTGTGAGATCGCAGCAGCTGCTGTTCCTGCAGACGTTGCCATAGTAGTATTGATCTCATTGTAACGTTGTTCAAATTTAGCCCATACTTCTTCAGCAGCAGCAGCAGTAAATTTGCTCAAATCATATTTGACCAGGTTGTCTGCAGTTACTTTCAAGTTCTTGAATGCTGCATAGAACTGAGCTTTCCATGCCTTGAATGCGTTCATATCGGTTCCTACAGTGACATATGCATTTGATGCAGTCTGGACTAGCTTGTCCATGCCTTGTGCGTAAGTTTGCAAACTTACGTTATATTCAAGTCGTCTGTCGCGGCTTTCATCATACGTCAAATTAATAACGATAGCCCTTGAGCTCGAAGGTACGACGAGTTCTGATAACTGATCATACAGACCCTGCTCTTCGAAGGCCTTGCCCATCGAGTAGGAAATTCTGAACAGTACGAACTTGCCGACAGTTTCAGGATTGTTCTTATTGCTGATTATCTGACACAATAAGAACTTGTTATCGATTGTGCGGACTGTAGCCTTTCGCAAAGAATTATTGTCTTTAAGTGCAGTTAGCATTTTCTGCAATACTTCATCTCGGCCTCCAGCTACACGAGGAGAGATCTCATTGAAGATAGGGTCACCCTCACCTGAAGGATCATTGATCAATGTAGAGATTGAATTGAACACCGAAATAGATGTGTGTGGGTCCTTCATAATAGGATATGGACGGACCGTAACAATGTTGCTCTCTTTGTAATTTAGAGAGAAGACGCCTTCTTCGGAAATCGGAACATAACCGAGATCACCAACTTGCGCAGTAACTTGCGTGCTTTCGACATTATCCAACCAGTCATCACCGTCAAACTCTGATTCAGGCATTGCAAATTGCATAATGCCTTTAGACTCATTAGACTGAAGTCCTGGATCGGATTCGGCTTCGTTGGCCACTAACGATTCATTGATAGGCTCTTCTACAGGGTCACGTGGAATCGTGCTAGTGCCTGCTGCAAATGGATTATAACTTGCAGCTTCACGAGCGGCCTTTTCTGCAGCCAAACGCTTCTTGCGTTGATACTGCGTTTCTTTTACTTCTGCTGACATACGTAAAAATAAAATAAATAAAATACTATTGTTTAATAAGATACATTGCTCTTACATTTATATAATCATCTGAAAATACTTATATTTCTGCTTTACTTGAAGAAATATCTCGTCAATACAGTATTTTGTACTATGATATCGATGACGCATATAGGCTCGTCATTGACGTTATAAGCCTTGCATTGTACTCTGATATCGACACCATCAGGCTTAACAATCCATTCATTAATAGCTCCCTGTACTATCCTTTCTATCTCACCGCACTGCACTGTGGTTTCAAATATATAATGTTCCAGATCTATGCCGAATGTGGGCTTCTCTATAAATTCTCCAGGCTTTGTGAACAACAGCATTTCTATCTGCTGGACCATAATATCCCATTCGTTGCTCAATTCAGTGAGATTATATCTGTACCGGTGATGGGTATCAGGAAAAGCAAATATATCGAAAGCCATACATGTAAATACCATATATTGTATTTACATCGCAAATGTTCCCTAGGAAACAATATACATATCGTTCAGGAGGTTCAGTTGATTCTTTTAGCACTCCCATAAGAATGCTATGGCATGATAATATGCCGATAGGGTCTTTTGCATACCCTTACAAAAGCGAAACGGGTGGAACTTCTATATGGGACGATGATAATATAGATGATGTTTTTGCTATTTATACGTTAGGAGGTTGGCAATTCTGTCAGACAGATAGAAAAGAAGGCAATATCTTCAAGATGTGGAAGATGGGCAGAGAAGGCGTGCCTGGTGATGTAACAGGAAAATTATACCGCACGTCCCGTATAGCCTATCATGTGAACCCAAATACTCCATGTGGAGACATATTCATGAGAGAAATGCCTAGAGGGAACAATGACCCAGAATGGAGATTCTTGACATTCAATGTGTTACCTTTTCTAAATGCATATTATAACTATAATGGGTCTACTGTAGAGGATGACGTAAGGAAATATATAATATGTTCTTCGTCAGATTGTAATGTACCTAATGAATGGACATATACTCTTCATCTGGCACCTAGATACGTACTTACAAGCAATGACAATCGGGAAATAAAGGCTATATCAAAAGACACGCCTGCAGGAATAGGAAAGGATTATTATAGTGTAGAGCAAGCATCTAGGACTATTGCCGGACCATTCTCTAGTTCAGGTAGTTATGATACTCCTAATAATATACATGTTTCATGGGGCGAATGGATGGGCGTCCGAACTAATAATGATGACCGGAGAAAATATCGATATTTTGAAATCGATGTGCGAGAGAATAACAATAATGGCATGATGTTCACTAAGACAGACAGCCACTTAGCAGTCTATAGTATATTCAATAATGAATCGTCATACAAGAGACTCATATGGATTCTAAATCACCAAGATATACCTTCAGCAGGAGCTACCGAAACAATAGATACTGCCCTAGAAACTATAGATGGAAGAAATCTATATTCATGTCATAAAATAGGGAACGAGCTGAGATTGAAATTAGGTGACCAGATAAGAATGGATGATGTTACACTATTCTTATTCGATAGCTGTGAAAACGATGAAGAAAGAGCCATCATAAGAGATACGCTGCTAGCAAAATACGGCACGGTCATAAAGAACCTGGGCAGTCCAAACCCTTATCCATTACTGTGCTATAAGCCAAATATAGATATTCTTCCAGAAGGCAGTGCAACTCTGGAATTATTCAAAGAACAATGTACTATACGTAGAAACTAGTAATACTATATGCATACTATTTATATAAATGAAAATATAGCTGTTCAAGTTGAATCAGCCAAGATAGCAGGGTCATTATATAAGCATGTGTCTTATGTCAACAATGATAAATATATGTGGATTCCTCAGGGTAGAAATGTTCCTGGAGGGTTCGAATCTTATGGCGCATTGCAGACCCTTAGCACAACTCATATGACTATATGGTTCAATAACATATCAACTGTCAAAGAGGCTGTTATCAAATTTATTGCAACATATAATAATTCTAGTGTAGACATATGGAGTGATGACGAAGTACATTATGCCTCATATAAAGAAAGGATATCTAATATCGAATTTGACAGATATATAGATGTGTTCTTACCTGATACGGCTTCATTGAGATCTCTATTTCCTAATCAATGGAATGACGGAGAACGTGCATCTATAAGTGCGAAGCTGTATATCGTTAACAAAAATGACAATAACACAGAAGCAGCTACGCTAGAGGAACAGGTCGAAGAGCCATTCTTTACTTTTAGTATAAACGACCCAAATAAAGATATAGTAGGTATAGAAGCCGTACCTAATGGTAATCATATAGATGTTACTATAACCACGCCAAATGCCGCAGCATTTGCGAAGAAGCACAATAAAGGGTATGCATGTTACACCATCACCCAATATACACACGATGGCATGGTGGATACATCAGATACTATAACTGGAGTAGCTGAACGCCGTAAAGTGAGGTCTGATAAATATCTTATCAGTCTAGATAGTGCTCTTGCTGACGGCTCACTAGCATTCGCAATCACACCATCTGTCCTAGACATCTCTGTGAGTGAGGTTGTTATTGAAGCAAGCGCTGCATTTTGGTATGATGACAATACGTCGCTGGCTGATAAGCATACTGGTATCTTAGATACTAATGCAGTATACATAACGAGAGACCCTGTTTCTCTAGCAGATAAAATACCATTGTCAAATGGTTTTTACGATGTAACATGGGACGACGCGTTAGTAGTGTACGCAGGTTCTGCTGCTAATTTTGTGGAGAGCCACAGATATGACCACGTGCCTGGACCAAGTTCCTTGAACGTGTACAATTGTATCAAAGTATCATCCCCTAATGAAAATGCATCAAAAACGAGTGGATATACATTGTTCAAAGTGAACGTGGACAAAGAACAAGCTATATCTACTCCGACATCTATTATAGTACCTTATCATGATGTGATATGTACGGTAGGTGTTGCTGCACTCGAAAATATTGAAAATCAGACAGATACTACTCGTAACGATATATGGACAAGTCAGAAATAAAGTTCAAATATAGATCAGGGTCCACTGTTGTAACTATACCATCAAGCATAGGACTTGGGGAATATTATGTCAATACAGGTTCGGGCTTCATGTATCTGAAGAGTAACAATACTGTAGACAACAGCTTGTTGTTTCCTGGTATCATTTTTTCAGCAGTAGACGACGGTGCTGCAGATGATGATCTTCAGCCTAATGATACATATATTAATGCTACTGACAAGCATTATCTATTGTTTGAAAAATATGGAGTTAATTCTGGAAGATTCGTACCAGGAACTATTTCATCTATATGTATAGCCCATGCTGATTTAGCGGAGGTTATAAATAATGCTATTAAAGTCAAGGTGGATTCTTCTTATATTGTCCGTGTGACTAGTGAACTCGCTAAAGGCGCACCAGTCTTTGCTGTTATAGGTTATACAGATGATAGTTATAAGCTGAAGAATCAATTCGGGTCATCCTCTATGGTGAAATTACGAGATATAGATTCTAATGGATACGCTACTGTTGATTATGTAGTGAGTGGGTATCTCTTAATGAAAAATCCACCAACATCGGATAATATTATCAATCTAGGAGTTACTGGTATGTCCTGGCATATATATGACGAAGATATCACTCTAGAGGATGGTACGCATATGTATGGAACTGTTCGTTTGATACGCAGATCAAATGAATACGCTCTAGACATATATACACCATATGCATCTGTATGTAACCGATCATGCGTTACTGTATATGAAAATGTCCAAAACGGATTCAGAATATCTATAGAGAATGATTCTACAGATAGGTCCGTTGGATGTTTCATATCCACTACAACACAACTATCTGTTAAGGAAGCCCTTACATTTGCATTGTCATATCTTCCGATGGTATACGGGAAAGTAGCAACATATAGAAGTGGTAAGAAAGTATTCCCTGCTATAGCATCAGATGCTACTATAGCAATATCTATAGACAAAGCAAATCTGTCTAACGGCATTGTCAACAGTCTAATGCACGCAGGTATACACAATATCAAAACACCTTCACGTACAGATAGCTTCGTTACTCTTAAAGTTATCAAGAGCAATAATACATTCTTAAAGGAATCTGTACCAGTTCTAGGAGGCCTAGAATTAAAAGTACAACCTCATAAATGTAGTATACCTGTTTGGGTGATAGATACGGATGATTATGAGAACGTTCCTGTCAGCTTCATACATGGAACTATATTCGGAGACGAGATGACATCGGATACATTGAGCGCTTATAATCTTAATAATGACTGGGATATCTCATTGAATAACAATATGTTAGATGAATTATCTGGGTCTACAGAGTTCGTCCATATATCGTCTATGTATGCAACACACAGAGAAACTCTACTAGGAGGAGATAATACATGGACTCCTAATAGTAATGCTCGTGCAGCAGAACCTGTGTTCCTGATAGTAGATTATCAGAAGATGTCATTGGATTTATCTGGGAGATCACAGTCCAACACTGCAACTATCCGTAAATACATAAGATTGAGCAGCCAACAAGACACAACGATATCAACGCCTCAAGGTGACATAACTATAGACATTTCGTAATATGGGTGAATTAGTATCATTTAGAAATATAAGAGAGGATGATCTATCATTCGCGTTCTCCTCTGCTAGAGATAGTAAATATTCTGGGGCTTTTGTAAAAATAGGTTCAGGAGCTGTATCTGTGCAACCTGATAAACGGCGCATACTGTTCCCACATATAGGCTACCCAGAGTCGCCAGGAACTCATGCAATAGCTATTATGCCTCATTCCTCTATGTCTATGGGAGGTTTTGTGTGGGAGGAGTTCAACACGTCTAGTTTCGGGGACGCCTTAGAGTTCACTTTTATAGAAGGTTCCACGAAGGATACCATGACGTATCCTTCTAATGATAATACATATAGGCATATTCATGCTAGACTGTATAATGTTACTGGATATCCTTTTGATTATTACATAAATGGTATGCTAGGTAAAGATGTAGATACTGATCTTATACAGAGCACATCTACTACTATATATCCTGGAGCATCTATGAGTTATATTCATGATGTACCAGTCCTTCATGCAAATAATACTAGAATATGGATCAGTGATATAGCGAGCCATCTGGAAACTAGAGGTGTTAATAATGTTTCATTGATAGCCGATAATAGGTCTATGTATGAGAAGGACGGCGATGCCGCTTATGACTATCCTACCTCATGTGCCATGATTAATAATCATGATGCAAGCAAACTCGTTGATAATGATACATTTACAACAGCAAAAACTATACTGTTGGGTTATTTAGACGACAAAGATGATCTATATAAGCATATCAGTAAGCCAGTATCTGCATACATGTCTAGCATGCGTAGAGAGTTCTTATCTATCAGAGTGATGAGACCACATATTATAACGCCATTAAGTACAAATGAAAAACTATGGAAATCTAATGCCCTTGATGTAGCTGCGCCTGAAGAGGTAGACAGAATAGATGATGGCCATATAGAACTTATTGATGGGATGTGGGTTTCTGTAGATATTTCGTAAATAGATTAGCTATACAAAAGAACGCACAGTGAAGTTATGGTAAATGATTTGCATTTTAGGTTTACATATAAAGCAGATCCATGGAACTTGCTAAAAAATGAGCCAGATGGAGGCGATGCTATTAATGTATCATTAGATACTCGTAAAGGAATGTCTTTCAAAATGGGAGGCAGTACCTCCTCTATCCCGTCATTTATATATAGTGACTTCAAAAATGATGCACATTTGTCATCGCCAGGTGTAGGAACTTTTCTTATCGTAGCCGATAATGCTTCTAATTCTCTGAGGCTGATGAATGCGGGGGATTTCAGTGGTATAGGAGAAATCCTTCAGCTCACATCTAATAATACTCCAGACAACAAAACGATATATTATTATCGCAATGCTATAGGGTTTTCGTATACGTCTATAGGTAGTCAATTTCTATATGGTAATTACTTTAGCAAAAATGTACCAGCTAGCAATGATTATATAGATTGCGTAAATTGGATGGACTATCTCAGCAGCATTCATGATACCTATATAGACAATGCTAACAGCTTTAGTGTGTTCAGCCGTTATGAAGGTCTGGGCATAGAAGGGACTGTAGGAGATAATGTACAGAGATACGCTAATTCGTTTGGAGTCTTCCAGACAAAACAGAAAGGAATCCATTATGGTATAGCATTAGGCTCTGCTGGTAGAGTTACTATAAATGATATAGACTTCCC
>Ga0310695_10005625_pt1 | contig 21690 bp, 16 predicted proteins | sample RumenRJG_04DNA_FD_203882 | JGI IMG/M metagenome (GOLD analysis project Ga0310695, IMG submission 203882) | Bovine rumen microbial communities from Lethbridge, Alberta, Canada - RJG_04 (v2) (version 2) | ecosystem: Host-associated > Mammals > Digestive system > Stomach > Rumen | place: Canada...
TTTGTCTTGGTACAACGAAAAGAGAATTAAGGTAAAATTAAAAGGACTGACCCCTTTACAATTTAGGAATCAGTCCTTAAAATCTGCCTAGTTAGAGTGTCCAATAATTGGGGTGCACTTCACAAGTGGTTCTGGAGGTTCCGGCGGTTCTGAAGGTTCTGACTCTTCATCAGGCAGTCTTTTTGAGTTCTGCGGAGACAAAAACTATAAGAGCGAAAAAAATGCCGAAGCTTCAGCCGCTGAAAACCAATCTTCAGGACTTGAAGATGACTGGTGGAAAAAGACTTCGTTCTATCATGTTTGGATGAAAAGTTTTAACGACTCTGACGGCGACGGCTGTGGAGATTTTAAAGGTGTTACTGCAAAACTTGACTACATTCAGACTGAAGTAGGATGCGACGGTATCTGGCTCAGCCCAATTTTTGAATGCAGTTACAAAAGCAAAGACGAAAATGCTAATATGCACGGTTACGATACAGTAGATTACTACGCCGTAAACGACTACTTCGGGACAGAAGCAGACTTGATTGAACTTATTAATGCCTGCCATTCGCGCGGAATGAAAATCATCTTTGACTTTGTACCAAACCACACAAGTTCATACAGCCAGTGGTTCTTGAATTCTGCAAAGGGAACAGAGAAGAAAGACTGGTATATGTGGAACACTACTCAGCTTAGTTGGAGCAACGGAATGAGTTCCGGTAACTGGTACAAAAATAATAACAGAACTGCTTATTACTACGGAGCATTTGGTTCGGGCATGCCGGACTTAAACTTCAGAAACTATGAAGTACGCGAAGAAATGAAGAATGTTGCTCGTTACTGGCTTAACAAGGGTTTTGACGGTCTTCGTGCAGACGCTGTCCGCTATCTTGTTGAAACAAAAACAGCCTCATCAGTTAATTGCTGCGATACAGACGAATCTCATTCATGGTTCAAAGAATTAAGGGCAGAACTTGATAAATACGATTCACCTAAATTCATGATGGCTGAAGCATGGATTCAGGGAGACCGCACAACATTTGAAAAATATCTTGGAAATGATGATGAATTCCATGCCTTGCTTGATTTTGATCAGGGATTACCTTGTACCAATGCAGTAAAAAATCAGACAGATACCATTTCTTCTTCTTTGCATCAGAATAAAACAACAGGAACAGGTTTTGCCACATTCATGGTAAATCATGATAATTACAATGACCGCGTTGCAACAACCTTCACAGGTGATGAGGTTCTTCAGAAACAGGCAACTGCACTTTCTCTTTTAAGACCAACAATTCCTGTAATTTACTATGGTACAGAAATCGGCCTGAAGCAGCTTAATGTTTCCGGCGACTCACGACTCAGAGGTAAATTTGACTGGACTCTGGAAGCAACAGAAGCTACAACAGAAAATTCCTTGTTAAAATGCAACAAGGCAATTAATGATCTCAGAAAAGCTCACAAAGACGCATTTGCAAACGGAAACGTAAAATTCCTTACTTCCTCAAGCAGCAAAATTCTTTCCTACACAATCAGCACAAATACTGAAACGATTCTCTGCGTATTCAATCTTGGAAGAACAGCTCTGGAAAGCGTTTCTTTATCAGGAAGCGATTCGTTCTCGTCTATTTCATGCCTGATTGGAGATACAGAAGCTCCTCTGCCGGTCTATGAAAATTCAGCAGTAACCGTAAAAAATATCGCACCATGTGCTTACCGTGTATATATTCTGGACAAAACAGAATCAAATTACTTTGATGACGAAACATATACAGCCGGCGAAACCTATGCACAGCAGGATAACGGTTCTGTAATTCAGAAAAACTATACAACAATGTATATCCGCGGAAGTTTTAACAGCTGGGGCGGAACAAAGATGAATGCAGCGGATAACGGTTGGTTTGAAATCGACCTTCAATTTACTGCTGCACAGACAATTCAATTTAAATTCTGTACATCTGATACTGACTGGTCAGAAAACTGGGGAAATGAAACAGGCGATAATATTGTATTAAACGTAAGCGCCGGTACTTATACAATTTCATTCTCACCTACCGAATGTACATGGAAATGGGGAAAAAAATAAAAATACTTTTATAGATTAAAACATCTGACCTTATGCCCGCCTGCGATTTCCCGGAATTCCGGGAGTTCCTGGCGGCAGCGGTTGGATGCTTTTGGACAACGGTATGAATAAGGACAGCAAACTTCCTTTTCAAGCGTTGTCTTTACTTCGCGGTTGGAAGAAGTAAGTTTTCCCTGCGCGCCGTCAAACAAAAGCCTTGTATACGGATGAACTGCATTTCTGTAAAGTTTTTCCGCCGGAGCTTCTTCCACCATTACTCCCCTGAACATAACACCAATCCTGTCACAGAAATAGCAAGCGACCTTTAAATCATGTGTTATAAAGATGAAGCTTAAATTTCTTGCGTCCTTAAGATCTAGAAGCAGATTTATAATCTGTCCCTGAATGGATACATCTAAGGCTGAAACAACTTCATCGCAGATAAGTACATCCGGGTTCATTATAAGGGCTCGTGCAATAGAAATACGCTGCCTCTGACCGCCGGAAAATTCAGCAGGGCGCCTGTTAAGATCTTCTTCACTGAGCCCTACTTCCTGAATTATTTTAGCTGCAGATTTCCAGGCTTCTTTTTTCCCCTGCCACATGGACGAATGACGCAAAGCCGCCGTAAGGACTTCAAAAACTGTCATGCGAGGATTAAGGGAACGTGCCGGATCCTGAAAAACATACTTAACCTTTTCGCGGTACTGGCGAAGTTTCTTTTTTGTAAAGCCAGAGACATCTTTTCCATTGTAAAAAACATGTCCGTCAGACTGTCTGTACATCTGAATGATAAGCCGGGCAGTTGTTGTCTTTCCGCAGCCAGATTCGCCTACAATTCCATATGAGCAGCCTTTTTTAATCTCAAAAGAAACGTCGTTTACAGCAAAAACCGATTTTTTATTTTTGGCAAAAAATCCGGCCTCCATTTTAAAGTGCTTGGAAAGATTAGAAACTCTGATTACCGGTTCTTCAATGTCTGACATAAATACCTCTGCATTCATTATACTATAAAAAAACGAATAAAAAGAAAGTTTTGTGTTATTTTTTTAAAGAATTGAGCAAGTTTTTTAATCAAATACGGATATAATTACAATAAGAGAAATACAAACTTAAAAAGAACTGAAAATTTTTCAGTCTTTTCAGGAGACACTGATGAACAGAACATTCTGCAATTTTAAAAAAATTTTTTTCATGACATGTACTGCAGCAAGCCTTTCATTCATAAGTGCGGCAGAAAAAATTGATCTGGACAAACTGCCGGTCTATAGCGGAGATGACCTTGGACTTACACTGAACGAAGATTCCGCAGTTTTTAAATGCTGGGCTCCGCTTGCAAAAAACGTTAAGGTTCTTTTCTTTAATGATTCAGAAAACCTTACAAAACCGACAAAAAGCCTGAAAATGGAAAAAGATGCTGAAAATCAAGGGGTCTGGATCCTTAAAACTGTTCCGGATTCCTGCAGGTACTATCAGTACGAAATTTCAAATCCGGGGAAAAAATCACGTGTATGTGACATCTGGGCAAAAGCAGCTGGCCCAGAATCAAAAGCATCTCAGATTACAGACATTAACAGAGATCCTGATGCCATTCCACAGAACCTTAAATTCGACACTGAATGGGGAACAAAAGAAGGCTATTACAATCCGTTCGGCAATAACGGCGCAAAGAAAACTTCCTACACAGATGCCGTAATTTTTGAAATGCACGTAAGGGACTGGTCGCTTGTAGAAGTAAAGGACACAACAGGTAAATTCAAGGAAATTGCAGACGGCGATAAAGTTATTGCTCACCTTAAGGACCTTGGTGTTACACACGTACAGCTTCTTCCAAGCTTTGAATATGCAGAAACAAATTCAAGCCAGCTTTATAACTGGGGATACAACCCGTACAACTACAACGTACCGGAAGGACGCTATGTTTCTACAGGATATAAAGACGGAACACAGGCTGTAAACGAAATGCGCTATATGATCGGTAAACTTCATGAAAACGGAATTGCTGTAATCATGGACGTTGTATACAACCATACAAGCGGAACCGGAGATAATTCCCTTTATGACCTTACAGTACCGGATTATTTTTACAGATTAAACGCAGATGGAAGCTATTCAAACGGTTCAGGCTGTGGAAACGAAGTTGCTACAAACCGCGCTATGGTCCGCAAATTTGTTGTTGATTCTGTAAAGCACTGGATGCTTGACTACCACGTAAACGGATTCCGTTTTGACCTTATGGGCCTTCAGGAACGCGATACTCTGGCAGCTGTTTACAACGCCCTTTACGAAATTGATCCTAACGTAATGGTTTATGGAGAACCATGGACCGGCGGAAAAAGCCTTGTTAAATTCGGATGTTCAAAAAGCACAATTGACCTTATTACAGATGATGAAACTGTAAACGGTGTCGGCTGTTTTAATGATGACTTCAGGGATGCCGTAAAGGGTTCTGTATTCAGTCCTGCAGAAGGCGGATTCATCCAGGGAAATGCAGCAAAATTCGGCAATGTTACAGCCGGACTTACAGGTTCTGTTCGAGGCAAGGGCGGATTTACAAAGAAAATCGGAAGAAGCATAAACTATGTGGAATGCCACGACAACCACACCCTATTTGACAAGCTTGCAGTAACAGAACTCGGCAAGAATCAGATGGGAAACCTTTTTGAAATGCTGGACAGCGCCCAGCTCGAAAAAATCAAAAAAGAAGACAAAATGGCAGCTGCAATGATTTTCCTTGCACAGGGAACACCGTTTATAAACGGCGGACAGGAATTTATGCGTACTAAAAACGGCAATTCTAACAGCTACATAGCAGGAAACAAAATCAACGGAATAGACATTTCCTTCAAAGAAAAATTCAGCGACGTATACAATACTTATAAGGCATTGATTGCATTCAGAAAGGCAAATTCTGAATGCTTTGGAGCAAACGAAGACGCAGAAGCAGAAATGATTCTGCCTAACCTTATAAAATACACCGCAGGAAAATACACAGTATACTTTAACGGTTCAGATGAATCAAAGAAAATCAAAGATTCAGGAAAGACCATAATTATAAACGAAAAGGACGGAACATATTCTAAATCTGCTTCTGCAGCAGTTTCAGAAGTTGCTGCAAAGAGTTTTGTAATTCTTGAAAAATAAAGATTAGAGCGAAAAGCTTTCCGGTAACAGTTCAGAAAGAGTAAAAACCTTTACTTCGGTTTTTGATTTTGCAAGTATGATTCTAAAATCCGGAGAGCAGAATTCGCGCATAACCTGGCGGCATACACCGCATGGCGGACAATAGTCAGTAACCTTGCCGTTCATACCACCGGTAATGCAGATAGAATCAAATTCACGGTCACCTTCGCTTACAGCCTTAAATATTGCAGTGCGTTCCGCACAGTTTGACGGGCCGTAGGCGGCATTTTCTACATTGCAGCCGCCGTAAATCTTTCCTGTTTTAGAAAGAAGCGCGGCCCCAACATGAAAGCTTGAGTACGGACAGTAAGAAAAATCCAGCATTTCAAATGCCTTTTCAACAAGTTTTTTTTCAGACTCTTTCAGTTCGTTCTGCATCATAATCGTCTCCCGCTGACTGTAGAATTTATTTATCTGCTATCCAGCCATTTTTTACGCCGTTTTCTACGTTTTTTAGAACCCAGTCCCAGACTTCAGGCAGGGTTTCTTCTATAACACCGCTTCGCTCCAAAACCTGAGTTTTAGAAACTTTTCCTTCAACCCATGTATGTCCATCTGTAAGCGTGTTATGCAGATAAGGCTGGATTCTGTCCATACAGGCCGCATATTTTGCATCCGGAGTTTCCATGCGGTCAAATTCTTCCCATAAAAGGCGGATTTCTTTTCCAACATCTTCCGGAAGCATTCCGAAAAGTTTATCCGCTGCCTTAGCCTCGCGTTCTGCCTTTGATTTATTTCCATTTATGTCGTATGCAAAAGTATCGCCCGCATAGATTTCTACAAGATCATGAACGACGCACATTTTTACAGCCCTGGAAATATCCGTTCCAGTCGGCGCAAATTTTTCAAAAAGAATTGCCATTACGGCAATATGCCACGAATGCTCAGCATCGTTTTCGCGGCGGCTTTTGTCTATAAGCATTGTGCGCCTTAAAACAGACGTCATTTTATCTATTTCTGCAGTAAATTTAAGGATTTTATTTACGTCTTCATTCCTGCAGGGAACAAAATCTTCTATAGCCATAATTAAATGATAAATCAGAGTTTCAGTTTATGCAATGAACATTTCTATTACAAATACGGAAATACAGCAGGCACATGCAACAGGGAAAAGCCCCGCCCCAAAAAAAGCCAGCACTACACCTACAGCAAGCGCAATTATCCCGGAAACCGGAGTCTGAGTAGCCTGAATGATTGCAGGAAAAATCATTACAGAAAGAGTTACATAAGGGACATAGTACAGGAAAGACTTTATGAACCTGTTGTTTATCGGCTTTCTGATTAAAGTAAGGGGAAGCACCCTTATAAGGTAGCTGACTAAAGCCGCAGTAAGGATCGAAATGTATGCACCGTTATTCATTTTCTGCATTCTCCTTTTCAGATGATTCAACAGATTCTTCCGGCAAAGGCTTTACGATTGCCGCAACAGAAGCAATTAAAATCGTAAGGATTATGGTTCTGTTGCCTTCAGAAAGATTCCTTACAAACGGAAGGACAGAAAAACCGTAGCTTAAGAGGAAACTGGAAAGAACGGAAACGGCAATTACCGGATCTCTTTTTGCAGGCGGAATTATAATGGCAATAAACATTCCGTAAAGGGCAACAGAAAGTGCACTTACAATCCTTACAGGAAGATAGGTTCCGGCAATAATTCCAAGGGATGTTGCAATTGACCACATTGGAACGGCAAATGCAAGGGCGCCGTAGTTGTACAGCGGTTCAATTTTTTTTCCGCGCGCAATGGAAATTCCAAATATTTCGTCTGTAATTCCAAAACCGACTAAAAAACGATGACAAAATGGAATGTCTGAAGAAAACCTTTGGCTTAGGGCACAGCTCATAAGAAAATAACGCGCATTGACAACTACAGTAATGAGGGCAATTTCAAAAGCCTTAGAAGATGACTGAATTGCCTTAAAAAGCGCATTTTCACCGGCAGATGCAATGTTCGTAAAACTAGCAATAAAGCCCTGCAGAGGAGTAAGACCGGCATTTTTAGCAACTATACCAAGGCTGAAGGCAACGGCAAAATATCCAAGACCGATTGGAATGCCGTCCCTGAAGCCTTCAAAAAAAGCATTTTTTGTTTTCATGCCATATATAATAATGATTATGCAAAGTTTTTACAAACAGCATTTTTTTCCCGGCAGGATTCATCTGCCATGGAACAGCGCGGTTCAAACGGGCAACCCGGCTCCGGCGAAGCAGGATCCGTAACTTTTCCGGGAATGGAAACCATTCTTCCGCGGCTGTAATGCGAACCGAATTCCGGCATTGCAGATACAAGAGCCTTTGTATAGGGATGCCGCGGTTCATTCATTATCTGGGAAGAAGTTCCGGTTTCCATGACTTTTCCGCCGTACATTACGCAGATTCTGTCGCAGATCTGAGCAACAAGGCTTATGTTGTGACTTATAAAAATAATTGAAAGATTGCGTTCTTCCTTTAACTTGAGCAGAAGGCTTACAATCTGCGCTTGAATGGTTACGTCAAGTGCTGTAGTAGGCTCATCGGCTATAAGGAGCCGACAGTCCTGAGCCAGTGCAAGGGCTATTCCAATGCGCTGAAGCTGTCCGCCACTGAACTGGTGAGGATACGAAGCAAGCCGCTTTGCAGGATCAGGGAGCCCGACTTCTGCAAGAAGTTTTTCTGCCTTTTTAAGCGCATCTTCCCTGGTAATTTCCGGCTCCTTTACCCTGAACGTTTCCAGGAAAACAGAACCTATTGTCTGCAGCGGGTCAAACGACCTGCCCGGCTCCTGAAAAATCAGCGCAATTTCTGAACCGCGGTACTTTCTTAATTCATCTTTAGAAAGAGACGTTAAATCTGTTCCGTTAAAATAAATGTGACCGGAAAGTTCCGCATTTGCCGGAAGCAGTCCTGGAATGGCCGTTGTGGTAACTGATTTACCGGAGCCTGATTCTCCAACAAGGCCAAGAATTTCCCCTTTATTTACATAGAAAGAAACTCCCCTTACCCCGTAAACCGGAATTTGGGAAACTCCGCGTAAAATAGAAAAAGTTACGTGAAGGTCTTCTACGGAAAGAAGGACATCCGGGGCGTTACGGGGCAGAGCCCCGTTAGAAGGGGTAGCCGGCGACGCAGTGCCGGCGAGGGGAAGGCTTTCCCCCTTCCTTCTTTTTTTTCTGAAAATAATGCTGTACGGGTCAAAAAAGTCACGAAGCATGTCTCCAAAAAAATTGAACGCCAGCGTAACCAGGAGAAGCATGATAACAGGATATAGAAGCCACGGAAAATTCCGCAGGTTAGACAAAGTTGAAATGTCGCGGTTTATCATTGAACCCCAGCTTACGGCAGGGTCATTAATTCCAAGACCAAGGTAAGAAAGGGCTGTTTCGCTCATGATGTAACCCGGAATGCTGAGAGTAACACCGACTATAAGATAGCTGGAAATCTGCGGAATTATGTGGCGGACGATTACGATTATACTCGGAATGCCTTCAAGAGCGGCGTATACAACGAATTCTTCGCGCTTAATTGAATGAATCATTCCGCGCAGGGTTCTCGCCATTCCCGGCCAGCCTACGAGTGCCAGAATTAAGGTGATTATCATGTAGGACGTGCCGCTGTCCATTTTTGTGTTCAGGATTGACCTTAAAAACAGGATAAAATAAAGGCTTGGGAAAAGCATGAAAAATTCTGCGGTGCGCATGATAATCCAGTCTGCGGCAGAACCGAAGTATCCGCTTATTCCGCCAAGAATGATTGCAAGGAAAAGCGAAACAGCCGTTGCTACAAAACCTATTGTAAGCGAAATTCGGCTTCCGTGCACAAGGCGGCTGAAAATGTCCCGTCCAAGGTTGTCGGCACCCATTATGTATGCCGGGTAGTCTGATGAACTTCCAAAAAGATGTCGTGAACATGGAATTACGCCAAGGATTTTATAGCTGTAGCCTTTTGCAAAAAGCTTAAAACTGTGAATGCATTCTTCATCCTTTACGCGTGCGTAAGTCCAGGTTGACCTGTTTATTACGCGGAATTCCCTTACTTTTATGCCATTTAAGGTAAACTGAATGTTTGCAGGGTGAAAGGTATTATTTTCGTATGTTGCAGCCGGTCTGTACGGAGCAACAAAATCAGAAAAAATCATTACAAGATAAAGGACGCAAAGAACGATTGCAGAAGCCATTGCCAGCGGCCTTACTTTTAGATAATCAAAAAACTTTTTCATGGTGACTCTCCTACTCCTTGCCGTAACGAATGCGCGGATCAACAAATGCCAGAATAATGTCGCTGGCTACCATTCCGGCAAGAACAAGTGCCGAAGAAAACATGCTTGTTGCAAGGACAAGATTTATATCCTGCTGAAGGACTGCTTCGTATGTAAGGCGGCCGATTCCGGGATAGGCAAAAATAATTTCAAGCATCAGGGAGCCGCTAAAAAGGGACGCAAGAAGGTTTGCGCTCCCGGTAATGTACGGATTTAATGTATTTCTGAACGCGTGATTCAGGTAAACGCGCTTTTCGCTTATTCCCCTGGCGCGGAGCGCAAAAATATACGGAAGCCCAAGCTGGTCCAGCATTGTCGAACGGATCATGCGCATTGTTCCTCCAGCACCGCCTAAAAATGACGCCAAAAGCGGCAGAAAAACATGATGCATGTAACTGAAGGAAAAGGCAAACGGAGCTTCATTGAACGGAAAATCAGGATATGCCGTTACAGGAAAAAGGCGTGTAACAGATGCAAAGAGCTGTATAAGGATTAAAAGTAGTATTGACGGGAATGCATGAAAAAAAAGTGCAAAGAACGTTACCGCAACATCAATTTTTGTTCCGGCCTTGCTTGAAAAATAAACTCCAAGGAGAAATGAAAATACAGTTATAAAAACAAGCGAAATTATATTTAGAAGAAGGGAATTCCAGATTCTTGAACCGATAAGGAAAGTTACCGGCGCCCGGCTTACAAGACTTGTTCCAAGGTCATGATGAACGATAACCCTGTTCAGCCATTTTGAATACTGAACGTAAAACGGCTTGTCCAGACCGAATTCTTTACGAAGATTTTCCATCTGATTTTCAGAAAAAACGTCGCTGTTTTTTGAAGAAGAATCTGCCATTGATGCAGAACGGCCTTCCATGCCTGACATAAGCTGCTGAGTCATCATCTGGTCAACTATGTCGCCGGGAGCAAGTTCCATAAGCCCAAAAAGCGAAAAGCCTAAAAGATAGAGCAGAACCAGCATTGTAAAAAGACGGCCGGTAATAAAAGCCGCAAGAGGAGCTTTTTTCTGAAACATTTTCCACGGGGCAGAAATGAAAGCAGTATATTTTCTGATAAAATTCTTCATTCTCTTATTTCCTTATTTCGATTAATCCTGACGCAAAAAAATCCGCTCAACTTCAAGACCGTACTTATTGTCATAAAAGACATTTGATAAATCCCATCGGTTCCTGACCGCAGCAAAGGAACGCGGACGCACAAGGTAAATAACCGGGCACTGCTCAAGAATGATTCTCTGATATTCATCCCAGTAAGTGCGTGCTTTTTCCGTATCAACTGTATAGCAACCTTCGTTATAAAGATAGTCAATCCGTGCTTCCCAGTCTGTTACAGGTTTTTCCTGCATAGGATACCACATATGCAGGTTTCCAGATGACGGCCATACATTTGAGCCCTGGCTAGGGAACAGATTCGAGCCAAGTCCGATTATAAGGCTCTGCCAGTCATAGGAAGCCGTAAGCATTTCTACAAGCTTCTGAAAGTCCAGCTGACGAACATTTACCTTTATTCCTATTTTTGAACATTCATCTGCAATAATAAGTGCAATGTCGTTTGCAACAGGAGAAGAAGATGCAACAGAAAGATCAAATTCTACAGCAATACCGCGTGAATCGCACATGGTTCCGTTTTTATTGCGGTAAAAACCAGCCGATTCCAGAAGGCTCAAAGCCCTTTCCGGATTATAGCGGTACTTAAGCGTAATTTCCGGATTATACATAGGGTTTGCATCCGGAAAAAAATCATATTTTGGATAGGCAAGTCCCCTGTAAGTCTGCGAAATAATTCTGTCCCTGTTTAAAAGGCAGCTCATAGCCTGACGGAACTGCTTTATGTTAAACCATACATAAAAATTCTGATCGGAATTAACTGCATTCTGATTGAATGACCAAAGTTGAGCTCCCATTGAACCGGCAGCATTATAGACAGTGTAATCATCCTTCTGATTTTCTATTACGTCAGAAAGCTCTTCCGGACGCGGAGAATAAAAATCCATTTTTCCCTGACGGAACAGAAGCGAACAGGTATTCATATCTCCCACAATCTGAAAAACTTTCTTTTCTACATATGGAATTGAACAGCCGTTTTCATCCTTCTGCCAGTAATCAGGATTTCTGGAAAAAACAAGCCTCTGCGAAGCCGAATATTCAGTTATAAACCATTGTCCGCAGCTTGGAATTGTCCTTACGTCAACATTAACAGGAAAAAGTTTTTTTACGCCTTCTGCTCCTCCCTTTTCCTTAGCTTCCCTGTAAAGGAATGAAGGAGCCACTTCCATATTTGTAGCGAGCAGAGGATCAGAAACCGTACGCGGAAAAATAAAATCAAAGCGACGGTCATCAATTTTTACGCAATCTACGTGCCGGCTTTCTCCGTCAGGCATTACGCACCACTGCTGGGGATATGCACTTGAACCAAACTGACTGTCGCCGGCAATTTCATTGTACCAGAAAACTACATCGTCGCTCGTTACCGGCACCTTTTTTTCTGAACCGAACCAGGACCAGAAAAGGTTTTCCCTTAAAGTATAGTGAACTGTAAGGGTTCCCTTTGAAGGATCTGTTTCTATTTCAAAAAAAGCAAGACGGGGAATCCATTTTCGTGTAAGAAAATCATAGCTAACAAGATAATCAAGAGTCATGGCCATAATGTCTGTGGAAGTTCCGTCACGCTCTGCAATAAGCTGATTAAAGGTCTTCGGGTCGCTTATAAGCGCATCCTGCATTACGCCGCCCACCCTGCCGTTTACATAGGCATCATGCTTAAACGGCTTTGAAACAGTATTCTGAATGAGCGCTGTATCGCTCTCTTCTGTAAGAGCCTGAATTTCGGCAAGAGTCATCTCCTGAACTTTTTTACAGCCGGAAAGATTAAAGAAAAACAGGACAGCAATTAAAGGAATAAAAACAGTTTTTAATCTGCACATATTTCAATTATAGCGCAACACACACCAAATTGAAAATAAAATATGACACTAAGAAAGAACGAATTGTAAAACGCTAAATAAAAAAAAGAGGAAACGCATTTCTGCATTTCCTCTTTATGCGGCGAACAGGACTTGAACCTGCACAGCTTTCGCCATAAGGACCTCAACCTTACGTGTCTACCAATTCCGCCATCGCCGCGTGTGTTAGTAATATATTTTATATTACGATTTATGTCAATAAGCAGAACTATTTTTTTTAAAATTTTTTTATTTTTTTTCAAAAAAAAATAAATAGCTACTGGTCGATATTTTTTTACAATATATAAAAAATCCTATTCTAAGAGTTCTTCCACAGATCAATGAATTCCAGCATGTACTGCTGAACGTCGCAGAACCACTTTTTCTGCATCTGGCAGGCAGGAACACCTATGTAGCGGAAGTGCCAACATTCCCAGCGGTAGCCTGTAATGTCTTCATATCCCTTAGGGAAAGAAAGGCTCCAGCCGTATTTAGCGGCATTTTCATAAACCCATTTTCCCATGTAAGTTTCTGCAAAATCATCGGTTATTGAGCCAAAATCTATTGCTACGCCAAGCTGATGCTGGCTTGTTCCCGGCCGTGCACTTTCCCGCTCGGCTTCTTCAAGACCGTCTATAGCAACCCATTTTGCAAACAGTTTTTCCTGGTATGAATACGACCTGTAAGTTGAACTTACAAGAAGCTTGATTCCGTCATTAAGCGCCGCTTTTGCCATAACCCTAAGAGCCGCCTCTACATCCGGGCGCAGAGAAAGATCGCTTCTGTTTATTGAATAAAGGTCATTTTTAACAAGCGGAACAAGTTCCTTCGGCACATATTCACCGACAGAATGCTTTTTATCAACAAGATAATATATTCCCAGATCGTCGCTTCTATAATTTTTTTCTGCATCAAGTACAACCTTTAAGTCCCTTAAAAACTGAACCTTATCAGAAATTACAATTTCCTGACGTGCCCTTTCCGACATTTTGGAAATAACCGCATCAATTTTCTTAAGGTCAGAAGCAGACTGAGCAAAAGAACCGAAACATAATACTGTCAGAAAAACAAAAAATGAAAACACCTTTTTCATATTAGCCTCTATATTTAGCCTGAATAAAATAAAGGGCAGCTCCAAAACATAAGCTTCAGACCCTGCCCCTCAATCAAAAACTGAGAAAAAATACTAGAACGAATCCAGTCCGCCGGCCTTAACCTGGAAGTGCGAAAATTCCATGCTAAAGCTTGCACGTCCCTGAGTTGCAGAACGCAGGTTTGTACTGAAACCAAACATCTTTGCCATAGGAGCCTGTGCATGAACAATGTCTCCGCCAGCCTTAGAATCCTGACCAAGAATCATTCCGCCACGCTGTGTCATCTGGCTCATTGCGTCACCAACAAATTCCTTAGGGCAGGAAATATCAACATTCATTACCGGTTCAAGCAGTTCAGGACTAGCCATATTGCAAACCTTGTCGAAAAGTTGTGCGGCACATGCTTCAAATGCAAATGTAGAAGCAGTAAGTTCGTCATATTCAATTCCAGTTACCGTTATGGCAATGTCCGCACAAGGGTAACCGTAGTTAATGCCGGAATCCAGTGAAGACTTAAATCCGCTTTCGATAGCTGAATAAATTTCATCAGGAATTTCCTGCTTTCTTACAGTACATGCATAGCTGTTTCCGGAACCAGTTTCGCGCGGCTCTACGCGTACAGAAAGTCCTGCACGATTTTCTTTTCCGGCAAGAACCTTTTCAAATACATCAGAAGTTTCAGCCGCAGCTGTAACAGATTCCCTGTAAGTAACCTGAGGAGCACCAACGCGGCACTGGACCTTAAAGTCATCCTTCATTCGTGTAACAAGAACATCCAGATGAAGTTCACCCATCCCGCTGATGATAAGCTGACCGGTTTCTGCATCTTCGTGATATGTAAATGTCGGGTCTTCCTTAGAAAGGATTTCGAGCGTTTCATTCATTTTGTCGCGTTCGCTCATGCTTTCCGGCTCAAGAGCGACAGAAATTACAGGCTGAGGGAATACTGGCTCTTCAAGAAGAACCGGAAAACCTTCGCTTCCAATTGAATCACCAGTCTGCGCAAGCTTAAGTCCAACAAAAACCGCAATATCACCGGCTTCTACAGTATTTACAGGCTCAGACTTATCCGCATGCATGCGAAGGATTCTGTTTACGCGTTCGCGCTTTTTCTTATTGATATTAAGAATCTGAGTTCCGGAAGCAATTTTTCCTGAATACATGCGTACGTAGCACAAAGAACCCATTTCCTTGTCATACTGAATCTTAAATACAAGCCCAAGAGCCTGCTTGGAAGCATCGCAAGGAATCTGAACTTCTTCTTCCTTATCCTTCTTTACGTGAATTCCCTTTGCAGGCGGAATGTCAGTTGGACACGGCAGATAGTCAATTACAGCATCAATCAAAGGCTGAACGCCCTGGTTGTGGCGGCTTGAACCCATTACAACAGGTACAAGAACGCGATTTACAGTTGCCTTTCTAAGTGCAACCTTAATCTGTGCATCGGAAATTTCGCCGCCTTCAAGATAAATTTCAGCAAGTTCATCATCAGCAGAAGCAACCTTGTCTATCAGAGTTTCGCGCCATGCCTTAGCATCATCAAGACGAGAAGCATCAATGTCGCTTACAACAACGTTTTCACCTTCATCGCCTGCAAAACGCAATTCTTTCATTGTAATCAGGTCAATCAAACCTTCAAATTCCTGTCCCTGACCGATCGGAATCTGCAATGCAGCACATTCAACGCCGAATTTATCTTCAATATCCTTCATGGAACCAAAAAAATCAGCTCCAATGCGGTCCATCTTGTTCATGTAAACAATTCGTGGAACGCAGAAATTATCAGCCTGCTTCCACACAGTTTCTGTCTGAGGCTGAACACCGTCAACCGCACAGATTACCGCAACCGCACCGTCCAGAACACGCAAAGAACGCTCAACTTCTGCCGTAAAATCTACGTGACCCGGAGTATCAATAATATTTATCTGATAGCCTTTCCATGTTGTAGTTGTAGCCGCAGAACAGATTGTAATACCCCTTTCCTGCTCCTGTTGCATCCAGTCCATTGTTGCCTGACCATCATCAATTTCGCCTATCTTATGAATTTTTCCAGTATAAAACAAAATACGTTCTGTAGTCGTAGTCTTTCCGGCATCAATATGCGCCATGATTCCAATATTGCGCATTTTCTTTAGATCAGTTGGCATTTTTTTCCTCTTTTCTCATCAAAAATGTAGAATACTTTATTGTAACGGAAATTCAATTTTTCAACAATACAATGTAAATTCTCATAAAACGGGCGCAAATTCCTTTGCAAACCGCTGTTCCAGGGCCCGCTTACGCTCGGTCTTTGCGCAGAACGACCGGCAACAACGGGCTTTTTCTTAAAGACATAGCACTGAAAATGCGCAGCTTCCGCAAAAGCGCAAATCCTGGCTCCGCCACCCTTCCATAGCGGCGCAGGCTATTCCCAAAACTTCTGTAGATTCCGCAAAACAAATATTTTAGCAGTCCCACCACGCAGCCGCCGCCTGATCCGCAAGCTGTAAAAGAAGAACCAGCGGATTCTGCAGGAAATTCGAATAGTTCATCTTTTCCGTATCAGTTAAATCACTGAAGCCCATGTGGCGGCTTACTGCTTCCAGAACATTCCTTCTATTTATAAACGACGGCATACATTCAATAAGATTAAGAACTGATTCATTTCCGTGGCCAAGATTTCTTGAATCATCCTTTGTGCGGTAAACAGGCTTTTTAACCCAGTTACCCATAAAATCCTTTGTATTCCTATATTCAATCATGTAACTGTCAGCCTTACAGAAATCATGACATAGAGAAGCAACAAAAATATCCTCTGCACTAAAGTCAAATTTTCCTGCAATCGGAGACCTTTCATAGTTTTCAACGACAGACTTTGCAAACCAGAACGCATTCATAATCACCATAAGAGTGTGAACGCAAAGTCCGCTTTCCCAGTTTCCATGGAATCTTGTTGATGCCGGAGTCTTCCAGAAATCATGCGCATCCATCCATTTTCTTAAGGTTTCAGCCTCGTCAATATTAACAATTATATACGAAATCATTTCTTCGTAAACTTTCTTTACAATAGCAAGGTCAAACTTATGACCTTCTCCAACCGGATTGTACTGTTCATAGATTCCGGTCACTTCGTCAATCTGCCGGAACAATTCCTGTTTTTTTTCTGAATCCATATTCATTCCTTAATAAAAATAATATAATGCAAATATGAATGAAAAACAAACCTCTGACATTAAAGCTGTAATTTTTGACATGGACGGAGTTCTTTTAGACACAGAAACCATAAGCTGGCGCAATTGGGAAGATGCCGCAAAGGAATTCGGCATTTCAAACATCAGCGAAGCAAATTCAAAATGTATGGGTGCTAACCGCGCCGACACAATTACGATTTTAAAACAGCTATACGGCAGCGATTTTGACGGCCTTGCTTTTTTGAACCGCACCTCAGAGCTGTTTGACATTACAGAAAAAACAGAGGGCATTCCGCTTATGCCTCACGTAATAAAGGCGCTGGACTACCTCAGCAAAAAATATACGCTTTCCCTTGCTTCTTCCACAAGAAAAGTACGGGTTCACCGCCAGCTTGCCGACTGCAGGATAATCCAGTATTTCAAGACAATAATCTGCGGCGACCAGGTGGAACATTCAAAGCCTGACCCGGAAATTTACCTTAAGGCATGCCAGTCAATAGGATTAAGGCCGGAAGAATGCGCCGCGATTGAAGACAGCTTTAACGGCATAAGAAGTGCGCATGCCGCAGGACTTTACACAATAATGGTCCCGGACAAAATGCAGCCGGACGAAACAATCCGCCCTCTCTGCGACAAAATCATTCCTTCACTGGATCAGATTCAGGAAATTCTATAAAAAAAAGCGCCGGCCGAACAGTTTCTGCTCAGACCTGGCGCATTTTTTTTAGCGGCAGCCGGTATTATTTAGATGCAGCAAGAACAACAGATGTCATCGGAGGAATTGTAATCTTTCCATCGGCAACAATTGTTCCTGGATTTGCAGTATAAACCAAAGGCATGTCACAGCCTGCTGGCAATGCAACAGTCTCAGTTCTCTTAGATGAAACATTGTGAATTACAAATGCCTTTTCTTCCGGAGATTCCATAACCCATGACTCAAGGACTGCGCTGTCAGTCGGCACAGCCTTAAGACGTCCGTGAAGCAAAGCTGGGTGAGCAGTCTTTACGCGAATAACACGCTTGTAATGGTTAAGAAGCGACTCAGGATCCTTCTGCTGGAGTGCAATAGGAACAGTCTTCTTGTTGTAAACCTTTGCGTTTCCGTAAGCAGGAGTATCAAACCATGAAGTTGTCATCTTATCTTTTCCTTCTACGTTCCATACAAGTGCAGTACGCTTAGACGGATCATCAGAACCGCTCTTCATACCGATTTCTTCACCGTAATAAATGAATGGAATTCCTTCTGCAAGAATATACATGTCAGCGGCAAGCTTCATTTTAGCAGGCTTGTTTCTTAACGCAGCAGAAATGCGGGCCTGGTCATGGTTTGAAAGGAACGGAGCATCAATGTAGTTCGAATTGTTTTCACGGTACATTGCATATTCGCTTTCAAGGCTGCGTGCAAAACCGTTGTAACGGCTCTTGTCAGTGTCATCAGGCGTTCCGTTGTTATCGTTAATTTCCTGATTATTGATAATATTAGGAATCAAGGTTCCCAAATCAAAATGGAAGTTAGACTGCATTCCAGCATAATATTTTGCACGTGTAGCAGTTGGTTCCCAAACTTCAGCAACATTGTATGCATCCGGTTTAATAGAAAGAATATAGTCATTCATTTCTTTCCAGAATTTTACAGCCTTTGTAATAGTTTCTGAACCAGGTTTTACTTCGTTTGCATTGTAGATGTGTCCAGCAGCATCAAAGCGGAAACCAGAAACACCCTTATCAAGCCAGAATTTAAATACCTTCTTGAATTCTTCACGAACAGCAGGTTCATCCATATTAAAATCAGGCATTCCAGTACTAAAAAGACCTGCATAATAGTTCATTACAGCCTGTCCTTTTTTATCAAGCAAAGGTTTTCCGTTTTCGTCAGTAACAGGATTAGAAAGATCAATGCACCAGATATTTCCGGCAAGACCTTTCTGCTTGCGGTTGTAAACGCCGCCGTTTTCAGAAAAATCCATGTCAGTAATCCAGCGGTACCATGAATGATAGGGACTCTTAGGATTCTTTGATTCCATGAACCATTCACAATATGGAGAAGAATGATTACATGTCATATCAATGATTACATCGATTCCGCGTTTTTTACACTCAGCAATAAATTTTTCAAAATCTTCCATTGTTCCATATTCAGGATTAATGGAATAATAATCACTTACGTCATATCCATGATAAGAAGGAGAATCAAAAATCGGCAGCAACCATAGACCTGTAACACCAAGGTCTGTAGTTGTCGAATCGTCACCGTCGTTAAGGTAATCAAGTTTCTTTGTAAGCCCCTTAAAATCACCGATTCCGTCACCGTTTCCGTCTGCAAAAGAGCGTACAAAAAGACTGTAATAAACACCTTCAGTCGGTTTATCTGCCTTACGCTGTACACCCGCAAGCTGAGTTACAGCAAGTTCAGGGTTAAGCACACCACCCTTTTTTGGTTTTGCAAATGCAGTTCCAGCAGCAGAAACAATCAATGCCCCGGCAACAAGCTTTTTTGCAATAGAAGTATTAAATAACATATTTCCTCCAGCGTTATTTATTCTGTTTATCTATTATACAACATAATTTACATCTTTAAAACAAAAAAAGTGGAATCCACGTTACTATGAATTCCACTTTTCAGGTACAGAATAATTTATTTAAGAAACCGCAAAGCAAAAACAGCCAGCGGTTTCAATAAAATACGAAACCTTACTCTTTACCGCTTGTACCAGCCATAGACATAAGCAATGTCTTCTGACCAGCCATAAACAGGATTGTAAACGGTACAGCAACAAGAATGGCACCTGCTGCAAACATTGTAAAGTTATCGTTAGAACGACCACTGATCATTTCGTAAAGACCAACGGCAAGAGTTTTCTTATCATCACTGCGCAAAATCATGCGAGGGAAGATATAGTCCATCCATGGGCCTGTAAAACTTGTCAGTGAAAGGAATACAATCTGCGGTTTAGCAGAAGGAAGAATTACACGGATAAATGCAACTAATGGAGATGCACCGTCAATGTAAGCAGCTTCTGCAATATCCTTAGACATTGTATCAAAATACCCCTTCATGAGCTGAGAGTTGAACGGAATTGAACCTGCAGAATATACAAGTACAAGTCCCCACAATGTGTTCAGCGCATTAAACTTCCAGAGAATTACATATGTAGCAACCATTCCGATGAAGCTAGGGAACATCTGAAGTACAATCATACCACCCATAATCTGCTTACGGCCTGTAAATTCAAACCGAGAGAAGATATATCCAGCAAGTGTACAGATGAATACAGTGATGATTGTATTCATAACGGCAATCTTAAGGGTATTAAGATACCAGATCTTATAGTTTGTTCCATGAACAGTTGTTTCTCCCTTTACAAGCTTATCAGGGCTTGTAAGAAGACGGCGGTACTGATAGATAGTAGGCTTTTTAAAGCTGAACTTATGAACAACCTTTGTTGCCTTTCCTTTTCCTGTTCCATTACATTCTGGACAGATTCTATCTTCAGGACCAGTAGAAGAAACTTCATTAAGATCTTCATCAAATTCTGTTTCAACCTTGATGAATTCCATTCCAGTCTCAGGAATATATCCTGTTCCCTGGCATGCAGTACATTCAGCCCTGATTTCCTTATCTACCTGAGTAGTAAAAGGAATGATTGATGTTGCAGCCAAAGAATTTGACTTTGTAAAAGACGAACTGATTGTGAACAATACAGGGTAAATAACGATAATTACGTTTATACCAAGAATAATGTTCAGAAGAATTCCAATTGGAGTAGCCTTGCTTGTTAATTTTGTCATTATACTTCTCCTTCCTTGAACGACTTGGTTCTTGTGTAGTTGTACAACGCAAATGGTACGAGTACTACAAATACAAGAAGTGACAGTACTGAAGCCAAATTGTATCGGGCTGGAGTATTCATAGTAAGCTTATAGATCCAAGAAATCAAAAGGTCTGTTGCACCACAGTTAGTTACAGTTGTCAAACCTGGCTGAGGCATGTTTGGACCACCACCTGTCAGGAAGAATACTGCACCGAAGTTGTTAATGTTTCCGGCAAACTGCATGATCAATGTAGGTTTAAGCTGGAACATAACAAGAGGATATGTAATGCTCTTGAACTGCTGCCACTTAGTAGCTCCATCGATTACGGCAGCTTCATACAATGAGTTAGCGATTGCAGTCATTGAAGAAGTTGTAAGAATCATTGAGTAAGGGAATCCAATCCAGATGTTTACGAAAATCAAGGCACCCTTTGCAACCCAAGGATCAGAAAGCCATGGGATTGGCTGATCAATAAGACCGATAAGCTGAAGGGTTCTGTTAATTGGACCTACAGTTCCGTTCAAAAGGTTTGCCCATACGAACAGAGAAAGCATTGTAGGAATAGCATATGGAAGGATGTATACAGTTCTGAAGAACTTTGGAATAACTACGCGCTTATCCTGAAGAACGAAGGCATAGAAAAATCCAACAAAGAAACATGTAAATGTAGCAAAAATAGCCCATACGATTGTCCAGATAGCTGTCCAACCGAATGTACGAGCCCATTCACCGCCACCAACTTTCATACTGAACATCTGTACAAAGTTTTCAAGACCAACCCAGTCTACAAGGTTGTTCGGCGGAATGTGATCCGGAGAAGAATAGTTTGTAAATGCTACAAGTGCAGAGAAGAGCAATGGAATTACAGAGAAAATAGCAATCATTACAATACTTGGCGCAATACCGATTGTAGCGAATGAGTTCTGTGAAATATCATTGCGGGCTTCTTTCCATGTCTGGAAATGACCAATCTTAATGAACTTCTTTACAGAAGCTTTTGCACTGTTAATGTTAAGGATATAAAGGAACACAAAGAAAGCTATGATGATAAGGGCAAAAATACCATTAATCATCATAAAGATTGAGTGATCCATATATTTAGTAACGGTTGTATTCTGTCTTGAACCAAGAGTAATGAATCCGGCTAAAGAAGTTACTAAAGGTCCTCTGAATAAGGCAAAATGTTTTGTTGTACGTAC
>Ga0310695_10005626_pt1 | contig 21689 bp, 20 predicted proteins | sample RumenRJG_04DNA_FD_203882 | JGI IMG/M metagenome (GOLD analysis project Ga0310695, IMG submission 203882) | Bovine rumen microbial communities from Lethbridge, Alberta, Canada - RJG_04 (v2) (version 2) | ecosystem: Host-associated > Mammals > Digestive system > Stomach > Rumen | place: Canada...
TGATTTCGTCACTTTTTCTTGAGGTACACAAAGTACATCTGCAAAAAAGTGCCATCATCAGAACCCAAATTTTCTCGGAATCTGCTCTTGCCGCATTGTGCGGTATTGCCTTAAAAATCTGCGTGAATTTTTACTTGCATCGAGAGCGTTCTGTTTGGTAAAATTAGTAGCAGAGCAACACCGCACAACAGGTCTGCGGCCTCTCCCGGAATCTGCTCTTGCTGCGGTGAATCATCGTTTGCCGGACACGGGGGGCTGTCCGACCGGATTTCAAGGAGGTAAAAGAATGAAACGGAAAAAAGCTGCATGCTTTCTGCTGATGCTGTGCCTTTGCCTGATGACGGCTGCGGGCGCGTTTGCGGAGGAAACGGAGCTCAGCACAATCGACATGGCAAAGTGGCGCTACAACGCGGATGACGATGTGTATTACCAGCTTGAAATCCCGTACTGCGCCTCTCCAGCGGATGAAAACTATGAAACGCTTGCCGTGTTCGTACCGGGCACCTACCTCAACGGCAGCGATAACGGCGACGGAACCTGGACGTGCACCCTGTCGGACGCGACGCTGAACGGGTACACGGCGGCGTCATGCCCCATCGTCATGCCCATCAACACGCCGGGCTATTCCGCAATGGCTGCGCTCACGGACTACTCCGGCAGCGTCGTCAGCTACACGGATGCGGGCTTTGTCTATGTCCATGCGGGCTGTCGAGGGCGCGATGCCGGCGCTCCCGCCGGGGTGACCGATCTCAAGGCCGCGGTTCGTTTTCTCCGTTACTGTGACGAATTGATACCCGGGGACGCCGGGCGGATCTTCACCTTCGGCATGAGCGGCGGCGGTGCGCAGTCGGCCCTGATGGGCGCCACCGGCGACAGCGCGCTCTATACCCCTTATCTGGAGCAGATCGGCGCCGTCATGGATCAGAGCGACGCGGTATACGGCTGCATGTGTTGGTGCCCGATCACAAATCTGGATACCGCCGACTTAAGCTATGAGTGGATGATGGGCTGCACAAGAAGCGGCCTTTCGGAAGACGAGCAGGCGATCTCCGATGCGCTGGCAAACGCCTGGGCGGCGTATGTCAACAGCGCCGGGATCAAGGATCTGGACGGAACGGTTCTGAGCCTTACGGAATCCGCGCCCGGCGTCTGGCAGGGCGGGAGCTACTACGAACTGGTCAAGCGCGAGATCGAGCGCTCCCTGAATAATTTCCTCTTTGATACAAGCTTTCCCTACGACGCCTCCGCAAGCACCGGGAAGGGCGGCTTCGACGGCCCCGGCGGTATGGGCGGCCCCGGCGGCGGGAGACCGGACGGCGGCAATCTCCCCGAAGGCTTCGGCTTTCCCGGTGGGGAAAAGGGCGGCAATGTTCAGATCGAGGATCTTGACGACATCACCCGCAAGGATACGACGGCCGGCCTTGATCTCTCCGGCACTTACGAGACCGTTGAAGACTATATAGACGCGCTGAACGCAAACGGCGAATGGGTAAGCTATGATCGTGAAGCAAACAGCGCTGCGATCACAAGCGTCGAAGCCTTTGTGAAAGCCTTCAAGCCCGCCTCCAAGAATCTCGGCGCCTTTGACCAGCTTGACGGCGGTCAGGGCGAGAATACCCTTTTCGGATACGCCGACGGCAGCGGCGCGCACTTTGACGGGATTCTCGCTGGGATCCTCTCGGATCTCGGAAGCGCGTATGCCGAAGACTACGCGGCGGATCTGGGCAGAGAAGACAGCGTCGGATACACGGCCGGGCAGCGCCTGAACATGTATACGCCGCTTTACTATCTGCTGGAGAGCGCCGAAGGCTGCGGTTCCAGCACGCTTGCCAAATGCTGGCGCATCCGCACCGGCATCGCGCAGAGCGACACCGCCCTGACCACCGAGCTCAACCTTGCGCTGGCGCTGGAAAACGACGCGCGCGTGGACAGCGTGGATTTTGAGAGCGTATGGGCGCAGAAGCATGTGGAGGCCGAACGCAGCGGCAGCAGCTCCGGAAACTTCATCGCCTGGGTGAACGCCTGCATGGCCGCCTGACCGTCGACTACAGACCCTTCTGCGAAAGACACTGCATGCCGGAAAAAAGAATGCGCCCTGCGTAAAACACGCGGGACGCATTTTTCGTATCGGGATGGGATCAAAGCGCGGGGTCATCTCTCCCACAGATAGACGGGAATCGTGACCTCCGCCCCATAGCAGCGCACGGTCAGCTCGGTTTTGCCGCTGGGCTTGAGCACGGTGAATTCACAGGTCTGTGTGTCCGGGCTCACCGACAGCTCAACGCTGTCGTCGATGCTCCACGTGAATTCCGGGCGGGGAACGCCGGGCTGGGCGTAAGCGGAGAGCGTGAACGGCTTGTCGCCGACGTAGGCGGTGAAGCCGTCGGCGTCCAGTGCGCGGCCAAAGGCGTAGACCTCGACCGAATCGACAGTCGGCGTGGGGGCCGGCGTAGGACGTGGGGGCACGGTAGGAGTAAACGTTTCGACGATTTGGGGCGCAGGGGTGGGTTCCGGCATACGATGCTCGGAGCGTATGTTGAACGCGAGCCCGCCGGCAAAAGCCAGAAAGAGCAGGCAGGAGCCGACAATGGTGGGAATATGGTTCTTTTTCGCTTCAAAACGATATCCGCATTTAGGGCATTCGGCGAGATCTGCGGCAAGCTCCGCTTTGCATTTCGGACAAGTATTGCGTTTCATTGACAACACCTTTTTCTCTATAGTCTGATCGTATAGTAACACAAAAACATGCCGTCAATCAATAATAAAATGCTGCTGCAAAGAAAATAAATATGCCCCGTCAAAGAATCATCCCGGGCCGTCATGCCGGAAAGCGATAATTGCGGCGGAAATATTGAAAAGGGCGGCTCGCAATGATATAATTATTTAGGGCAACACCGCACAATCCGCCTTCGGCATCTTTCGGAAAAATCGCGCTCTGATTTTGTCACTTTTTCTTGCAATACACAAAGTATTCCTGCGAAAAACTGCCTTCATCAGAACCCAATTTTTCTCGAAATCTGCTCTTGCCGAATTATGCGGTGTTGCCTTAGTTAAACGAAAGGCGGCGGCACGATCATTTCCCACAGCATCACCTGCACCGGCAGGTCTCCGGCTTTATACTGCCGTGCAGAAGAAAGGACTGAAAGCGATACAGGATCGCTGCTGCACCATAGAGGAAAAGGAAAACAGACATATGATGGATTTGATGGAAGAAGCCATAATCTACGCTACCGTCCTGCATCAGGGGAAGCTGCGCAAGCGCAATCGCGTACCCTACATCCTGCATCCGCTGGAGGTGGCGCAGATCCTGTCAACCATGACGGACGACCGGGAGACGATCACAGCCGGGATCCTGCATGACGTTGTGGAGAATGCCGGCGGGACGCCGGAGGAGATCCGCAGCAGATTCGGCGACAGGGTCGCCCTGCTGGTGGACTCCGTGACCGAGGATCTGATCCCGGGCGAAGACAGGGCGAAGAGCTGGAAAAGGCGCAAGCAACAGTCCCTGGAAAATCTGAAGACGACTGAGGATATCGGCGTGAAGATGCTGTGGCTTGCCGATAAGCTGGCCAATGTCCGCTCGCTTGCCAGAGACTACAGTGAGAACGGGGAGAGCATCTGGGAGCATTTCCACCAGAAGGATCCCTCGATGATCCGCTGGTATTACCGCACGGTGGCGGAGTATGTGGAGCTCGATCTGAACAGGACGGGCGCGTATAAGGAGCTCATCAAGCACATCAACTATCTCTGGCCCGGCACCTTCGCTTCCGATAAGACGCAGTACAGAAAATACAAATCGGTCTCTGTCGAGGGCTGCCGGCTTCTCGGCAGCGGAAAGAAGGGGAAGGTCTATCGCTATGATGATGAGCTGATCCTGAAGGTCTATAACCACAACAACACTTACGCCGACGTGGAGCGGGAGATCGCGCAGAGCCGTCGGGCCTTTGTCCTCGGGATCCCCACGGCGATCTCCTTCGGCATCGTGTCCGTGGGGGAGCGCTACGGCGCCATGTATGAGCTGGTGGATGCCGAGACGCTCTCCACCTATATTGCCGGCAATCCCGCGGGCCTTGACTACTATGCCGATGTGATGGCGGATCTGGCCCGCACCATACACGGCACCGAGGCGGAGGAAAACGACCGCTTCCCGGACGCGCGGGACAGGTTCCGGGCATACATCACAAACGGGCTTGCGCGCAGCGACAGGAAGCTTGCCAGGGCGTGTACGCGCCTGATCGACGCCATGCCGGACACCAGGCGGCTGATCCACGGGGATTTTCATACGAGCAATGTATTCCTGCAAAATTCCGAGGCGCTTCTTATTGATATGGATCGCCTTGCGACAGGAGATCCGATCTTCGAGCTCGGCAATCTGTATATGTATTACGCGATCCATGAGAGGGAAGACCCGGACGCCGCAGACCCCTATCTGGGGCTCCCGTACGGGCTCTGCGGCCGCTTTTTCAGACTCTTTCTGAAGCACTATCTGCAAACGGAGGACGACGCGCGTATCCGGGAGGTCACGGATCAGGCGGCGCTGCTCGGCCTTGTGAGACGCCTGTCCCACACTTGGAAAGCGGGGGAGCTTACGCAGGAGCAGCAGTGCGAGGCAGACGCGCTGGTCGGTGAAATCAGAAAGCTCCTGGAGCGGGTGGACAGTCTCGGCGTCGCGGAACAGGACGGCACAGGCGCCGAACACGCCGGAGAAGCGCAGCCGCGCTCACATTGACGGGCTTCCGGTGTTGCAAGACAGCAGGAGGGAAGCGCAATGGCTTCAACAAAGGAATACTTGGATTTCGTGCTGGATCAGTTGTCCGGGGCGGAAGGGCTCACAGTCCGGCCGATGATGGGGGAGTACCTCCTTTACTGCGGCGGGAAGCTGGTCGGCGGCGTGTATGACGACCGCCTGCTGCTCAAGCCGACGCCGGGCGCGCTGCGCCTTATGCGGGAAGAAGGGCTTGCGCCGACCATGGAGACGCCCTACGACGGAGCAAAGGAAATGCTTCTGGCGGACGTCGACCGGCGGGAGCTGCTGTGTCGCATGGTACAGAACATCGCGGACGAGTTGCCCGCGCCGAAGAGAAAAAATCACCGCTCGACCTGAGAAGGCCGGGCGGTATTTTTCAAAGTATAGCACGGCAATTGTCACAAAAGCAACACACAGCGCGGCGCGTTTTGCGGTTTGCATTATCCGGTTTCTGTGATATACTGAAAACAAGCATATACAGGAGGTCAAACGAATATGGCATTTCTGCAGATCCAGTTTTTCTCGGACAAACTGAATGTTGCCTCTACCGTCAATGTGATCCTGCCCGAAGCAAACCAGGGAATCGGGATCAGCGCCGCGCAGGAAGAGCGGCTCCCCAAAGTCCTGTACCTGCTTCACGGGTACAGTGACGATCACTCCATCTGGATGCGCAGAACCTCGGTGGAGCGCTACGCCGCCGCGCACAATCTCGCGGTGATCATGCCGGCGGTCAACCACAGCTTTTACTGCAACGAGGTGCACGGCGAGCGCTACTGGGATTATGTGAGCGAGGAGTTGCCCGAAACCATGCACCGCTTCCTCCGCATCAGCGACAGGCCGGAGGATACCTATGTCGCAGGACTCAGCATGGGCGGCTACGGTGCGATGCGCCTCGCGCTGACCTATCCGGAGCGCTTTGCCGCGGCAGCCAGCTTCAGCGGCGCGGTGGACATCGCGGAAATTGCGCAGCGGCACGGAGAGGACGGCACGGCGGAGCGGATCTTCGGCAGCTTGACCGAGCTGCGGGGGACGGAGGTCGATCTCTTCCGGCTGATGCAGGAAAACGCGAAGGCGGCGCACAAGCCCCGTCTGTATGTAAGCTGCGGCACGGCGGATTTCCTCTACGATGCGCACGAAAGATTCGTACCCGCGCTGGCGGAAAACGGCTGGAATGTCACGCGGTATGACGAGCCGGACGCAATCCATGAGTGGGGCTTCTGGGATCGGGAAATTGCGAAGTTCATAGACTTCATTTTCCGGGCCGAGTAAGCCGCTGGGCAAAGCTTCATAAAAACCGACTCGGGGGATTCAAAGGAATACCCCGAGCCGGAAAGAAAAAAACAACACCATCGGTCGACCGGTGGTGTTGTTTTGACATTGGTCGGAGTGCGGGGATTTGAACCCCGGGCCTCTTGGTCCCGAACCAAGCGCGCTACCATCTGCGCTACACCCCGATACGATATCCTGCCTCTTCAGACAGCTTTTATATTATAATAACTGCGGGCCCACTTGTCAAGCTAAATGTTCATAGCAATTGCGGAAAAATCAAAACTCCCCCGGCGGTGAATCCGCCGGGGGAGTGGATATTATTTGCGGAAGCTGTCCTTGAGGGCGACGGCGCGGTTGAAGACCAGATGGCCGGGGGCGGCGTCGCGGTTATCCAGGCAGAAGTAGCCCTGGCGCATGAACTGGAAGCTCTCGGAGTTCTTGCCGTGCTCGGGCATGGCGATATGGGCAAGGCAGGCCTCCACCTTGCAGCCGGTCAGCACTGTGAGACTCTCGGGATTCAGGCTGTCCAGGAAGTTCTTGTCCGGGCCGTCGGGCTCGGGATCGGAGAAGAGGTAGTCGTAGACGCGCACCTCGGCGTCGGCAGCGGTGGCGGCGTCTACCCAGTGGATGGTCGCGCCCTTCACCTTGCGCCCGTCGGCGGGATCGCCGCCGCGGCTCTCGGGATCGTACTCGCAGAGGATCTCCTTCACGTTGCCGTCCGCATCCTTCACGCAGCCGGTGCAGGTGACGAGATACGCGCCCTTGAGGCGAACCTCATTGCCGGGGTAGAGGCGCTTATACTTGGGGGCCGGAAGCTCCATGAAGTCGTCCCGCTCGACCCAGAGATGACGGGAGAAGCTGATCTCGCGGCTGCCGTCCTCGGGCTTGAGGGGGTTGTTCTCCACGGTCAGCAGCTCGCTCTGCCCCTCGGGGTAGTTGGTGACGGTGAGCTTCACGGGCCGCAACACCGCCATGACGCGGCGGGCGTTGGCGTTCAGATCATCGCGCAGGCAGCTCTCCAGCAGCGCCCAGTCCACGGTGGAGTCCACCTTGGAAACACCGATCTTCTCGCAGAAGGTACGGATAGAGGCGGAGGTGTAGCCGCGGCGCCTGAGGCCGCAGAGCGTGGGCATGCGCGGATCGTCCCAGCCGGAGACATAGCCCTCCTCCACAAGCTTTCTCAGCTTGCGCTTGGACATGACCGTGTAGTTGATGCCGAGACGGGCAAACTCGATCTGTCTGGGCTTGTGACCGGGGATGGAGACATTGGAGACCACCCAGTCGTAGAGGGGCCTGTGGGCCTCGTACTCCAGGGAGCACAGGGAGTGGGTGATCCCCTCCAGCGCGTCCTGGATGGGGTGGGCAAAGTCGTACATGGGGAAGATGCACCACTTGGTGCCCTGGCGGTGGTGCTCAATGTAGCGGATGCGGTAGAGTACGGGATCGCGCATGTTGAAGTTGCCGCTGGCAAGGTCGATCTTCGCGCGCAGGGTATAGGAGCCCTCGGGGAACTCGCCGTTTTTCATGCGCTCAAAGAGGGCGAGATTTTCCTCGATCGGTCTGTCGCGCCACGGACTCACGGCCGGGTGGGTGGTGTCGCCGCGGTACTCGCGGAACTGCTCCGGCGTCAGCTCACACACATAGGCGAGACCCTTTTTGATAAGCTCAATGGCGTATTCGTAGGTCTTCTCAAAGTAATCCGAGCCGTAGAAGAAACGGTCGCCCCAGTCGAAGCCGAGCCAGTGGATATCCTCCTGAATGGCGTCGACAAACTCGGTGTCCTCCTTGGCGGGGTTGGTATCGTCCATGCGCAGGTTGCAGATGCCGCCGAAATGCTCGGCCGTGCCGAAGTCGATGGTCAGGGCCTTGCAGTGGCCGATATGCAGATAGCCGTTGGGCTCGGGCGGGAAGCGGGTGTGCACCTTCATGCCGGCGAACTGGCCGCCCTCGGCAATATCCTCCTGTATAAAGGCGTCAATAAAGTTTCTGGCGTTCTCTTCCATGTCTTTTCTCCGTTCTGCCGCCCGGAACGGCGGCGCTGTTGATAACTTCATCATTATACACGATCAAAGCGTAAAAGACAACAAAAAACATCCGAAGGCGGGAAACCTTCGGATGTATGCTCACTGGCAGAAGGTGGGCTTTACGACAGCCCAGACGGAGGCGTCGTCCGTATAGAAGCCGGGGAACTGTTCACCCTCTCGCAGATCGTAGGCGCCGCCCGGCGTGACAAAGGGGAGAAACTCATAGGCGACGAGATCATCGATCATGCGCTGGATGTGATCGAGCGTGAGATCGGTACACAGAAAACGCTGCACAAGCTTGAAGCCCTTTACCACCAGATCGGAATCCTTCTCGGCCGCCGCGCGGGCCGCAACGGTAAATCCGTCCATATACAGGCGGTGGTTGGACATACGGCGGAGGTTGGAGTTCATAAACTGCGTATCGCGGTAGCGGACGAAGCGGAGCGCCTGCTTTCCCTTGAGCGTGATGCTTGCCCCCTTGACGAATTCAGACCCGAGGGCGGGCATGTCGTTTTCCAGCGTGACGGTGACGCCGCCCACCAGATCGTTGACCAGGGGCACCGTGTCCATGGTAAAGGCGAGGAAGTTGTCGATCGGGACGTGGAAGAGCAGGGTTTCGACGCTGTCGAGGGTGTTGAGACAGCTGTCCTCCCTTCCGGAGCCGTAGGCGTGGGACAGGGCGATCTGCATGAACCCGTCCGGCAGGGGCTTGCCGTCATTGTCGATGCGCTTGACCGCGCATATAGTGTCGCGCCCGATCTGAAGAGGCGTCACGGTTTTCGCGCTGTGGTCGAAGACCAGCAGCACAAGAAAGTCCGCGAGTGTGTTGTTGTGAAAATAATCGTCCGGCAGGAGCTTTTTCTCATCATCGGCAAAGTTGTCGGTGCCGATCAGAAGCACCGTGGACATGTTGCGCTTGAGGGGGTAGTTTTGCCCCTGATAGGTGATGTACGGCAGAAAGCGGCGATCGCGCTCCTCCTGCGTGGAGAGGGCGAGATCCCGCTGATCCATGTAGCGTTTGGCGAAAAAGAAGCCGAAGCCCAGGGCGATCACAAGAAAAATCTCAAGCAGGATCAGGAGACGATTGTTTTTTTTTTCATGGCTGGTTCTCCTACATAAAATAAAGGACGGGCAGTGCCCGTCCTTTATTGAACAACATATTCTGCCTGCGGTATTCTCTCAGGGCTGCGTGTATCCGACGGAAGGATATTTGCTGCCGCCGCCACCGGGGATCTCGGTATATCCGACAACGGTGCCTTCCTTCTTTTCACGCACGGCAATCAGCACGATGGACTTGTCCGGAACGGTGTTCAGGGGCGCTTCAAAGTAATCGTACCCGTCGTTATCGCGCGTCTCGGGCTGGATCGCATCGCCGTTGAGGAAAATCACAGCGCCTTCGGGAACGTCCTTCAGGGACAGCTTCACGGTGCAGTAGGTCTTGTCCTCGACTTCCGTCCAGACGCCGAAGCCGGAATGAATCTTGTAGCCCATGCCGATGACCTTTTCGATCTGCTTTCTGGCGGCAGCCTTCAGGGGATCCGGGAGAACAATCAGGCTTGCAAGCTGGACTTTGCCGTCCTCGTCATCCAGGACGCTGACATCTTTCGGCATCGGGTAAATCTCCAGATCACGGTCTTCCTCAGGAATGACAGGATCGGTATTCTCGGCGGCAAAGGCACACACAGACAGACTCATAAGCATTGCAAGCATGAGTATTAAGGAAAGTACTCTCTTCATAATGCAGCCTCCTCATATAATGAGAAAATTATATCATTGTCATTATAAACGATCAATGCAAATAATTCAAGCTAAATCTTTTAAAACAGGGGATTTGGATAATCTGTCTAAAAAGATAACAAATGCCCCTATGCAAACTTCAAAATGTATGATATATTGTCTTTATCCTAACAGGATTTACGCCGAATGTCAATGCGCTTATAGTTTGGCGCGAATGCGGAATACTAAGGCAATACCGCACAATCCGCCTGCGGCATCTTCCGGTAAATTTGCGCCCTGATTTCGTCACTTTTTCTTGAGGTACACAAAGTACATCTGCAAAAAAGTGCCATCATCAGAACCCAAATTTTCTCGGAATCTGCTCTTGCCGCATTGTGCGGTATTGCCCTAAAGAAGCCTTGACGTGAAGGGACTCAGACAAACCACATAGATAAAGAAGGAGAATTCTTATGGCAGTTATTCATCTGAACAAGGACAATTTTGACGAAGTTACCCGTGAGGGGCTTGTACTCATCGACTTCTGGGCGACCTGGTGCGGCCCCTGCAAGATGCAGGCCCCCATTGTTGACCAGCTCGACGCTGAGTGCGGCAGCGCCGTCAAGGTCTGCAAGGTCGATGTGGACGCCGAGCCGACCCTTGCCCGGAAGTTCCGCGTGATGAGCATCCCCACCCTGATCGCCATGCAGGACGGGCAGGTCAAGTCGACCCGCATCGGCTACACCGATCTCGACGGGCTCAAAGACATGCTCAAGTAAGCTTCTCACAATCGCATTATAATTATTCATGCGCAAAAATCCGCGTCAAATCGTCCGTTTTACGGCGAGACGCGGATTTTGCGCATTTACATGCGGAAAAGTTGTTGACAAAAAATGCGGCCTGTTGTAAAATCCATTCATTGCTGTGACGGGCAGGAGTACGCGCAGAGCGGATCACAGAGAGGGGACGGACGGTGCAAGTCCCTGTGAAGCGGCGCGGAAGGTCGGCCCCGAGCGCTCCGGGTGAAGTTTTTTTTAACTGTGTAGCCCGGGCGGATCATCCCCGTTAACGGATGAAGGAGTGCCGCATCATTGCGGAATTCAGGTGGTACCGCGGCCAATCCCGCCCTGAGACAGTTGTCTCAGGGCGTTTTTCGTTGGAGGAAGCATGAAATTCGAAGTCAAGACAGACCTGACAAAGCAGGATTTTCAAAGCTATTATCAGCTCAACCAGAAGGTGCATGCGCCTGCCGCTTTTATGGTGAACAAGTACGGCGGCATTGTGGGGGTGATCTTCGCGGTGGTGCTGACGATTGTCATCCTGGTATACCGGCTCTGGACGAGCAAGAGCGTCATGATCCCATACTGCATCTTTATGGTGCTGCTGATCGCCCTGCCGTTTGTGAACCGCTGGCTGCTTAACCGCATGTATGAAGCCAGCCGAGCCTCGCTCAAGGCGGAATACCGCATTGATGACAGCGGGGTCGAGTCAACGACCGGGACCGCGCACGGCGTGCACACCTGGTTTGCCTTCTGCGAGCTTTATCACAGCGGCAGGTACTTTTACCTGTTTGTCGACAAGGCACACGCCATCGTCTTGCCGGAGCGCAGCTTTACCCAGGGCGACCCCGCCGCCTTCGGCCCCTTTGTCGAGGAAAAGACGGGACTGAAAATGAAAGAAATCAAGTGAAGATAAAGGAGTAAGCAACATGAGAGAACTGCCGAAGACCTACGATCCCAAGCAGGTCGAGAAAAAGATCTATGACATGTGGGAAAAGAACGGCTGCTTCCGCGGCGAGATCGACCCGGACAAGGAGCCCTTCTCCATCGTCATGCCGCCCCCCAACGTCACGGGCCAGCTCCACATGGGCCACGCCCTGGACGCCACGCTCCAGGATATCCTGACCCGCTATAAGCGCATGCAGGGCTATGCCGCGCTGTGGCTGCCCGGCGTCGACCACGCGGGCATCGCCACCCAGATCAAGGTGGAGGAGGTGCTGCGCAAGGAGGAGGGCAAGACCCGCTACGACCTCGGACGTGAGAAGTTCCTTGAGCGCGTCTGGGACTGGAAAAAGCAGTACGGCGACCGCATTGTCGAGCAGCAGAAGAGCATGGGCGTCTCCTGTGACTGGAGCCGCAGCCGCTTCACCATGGACGAGGTCTGCGCCAGAAGCGTGCGCGAGAATTTCTGCGACCTGTATGAAAAGGGTCTCATTTACAAGGGCAGCCGCATCATCAACTGGTGCCCCCACTGCCGCACGGCTCTCAGCGACGCGGAGGTCGAGTACAAGGACATCCCCGGCTCCTTCTGGTATATCCGCTACCCGGTGGAGGATTCCGACGAGGAATTCATCATCGCCACCACCCGCCCCGAGACCATGCTGGGCGACACGGGCGTCGCCGTGAACCCGCAGGACGAGAAGTATCAGCACCTCGTCGGCAAGAACGCCATCCTGCCCCTCGTGGGCCGCAAGCTCCCCATCGTGGCGGACGATTATGTCGAGCTCGGCTTCGGCACCGGCGCCGTGAAAATGACGCCCTGCCACGACCCCAACGACTATGAAGTCGGCCTGCGCCACAATCTTGAGCAGATCCGCTGCATCGACGAGGACGCAAAGATCATAAACGGCGGCAAGTATGACGGCATGGACCGCGTTGATGCCCGCAAGGCCATCGTCGCCGATCTTGAGGAGCAGGGCTATCTTGTGAAGGTGGAGCCCTACAGCCACAATGTCGGCACCTGCTACCGCTGCGGCACCGTGGTGGAGCCGCTCATCAGCCCCCAGTGGTTCGTGAAGATGAAGCCCCTTGCCAAGGCCGCCATCGAAGTCGTGAAGGACGGGCGCATCAAATTCGTGCCCGAGCGCTTTACCAAGATCTATCTCAACTGGATGGAGAACGTGCACGACTGGTGCATCTCCCGCCAGCTCTGGTGGGGCCACCAGATCCCCGCCTGGTACTGCGACGACTGCGGCCACATCACCGTCTCCCGCGAGGACGCCTGTGAGTGCGAGAACTGCCGCAGCAAGCACATCCACCGCGAGGAGGACGTGCTGGACACCTGGTTCTCCTCCGCGCTCTGGCCCTTCTCCACGATGGGCTGGCCCGAGAAGACCGCCGACCTCGATTACTGGTATCCGACCTCCGTCATGGTCACGGGCTATGACATCATCTTCTTCTGGGTCTCCCGCATGATCTTCTCCGGCATGGAGCAGATGAAGAAGGAGCCCTTCAAGACCGTGTTCATCCACGGCCTCGTGCGCGACAGCCAGGGCCGCAAAATGTCCAAGTCCCTCGGCAACGGCATCGACCCCCTGGAGATGGTCGAGCAGTACGGCGCGGACGCCCTGCGCTTCAACCTCATCACCGGCAACTCTCCCGGCAACGACATGCGCTTCTATGTCGAGAAGTGCGAGGCCATGCGCAACTTCTGCAACAAGCTCTGGAACGCCTCCCGCTTCGTGATGATGAACCTCACCATCGAGAAAAATGAGCTGCCCGAAAAGCTGGAGATCGAGGACAAGTGGATCCTCTCCAAGCTCAACGATTTGGCCAAAGAGGTCTGCGAGAATATGGACAGCTTCGAGCTCGGCGTCGCCGCGGGCAAGATCTACGACTTCATCTGGGACAGCTACTGCGACTGGTATATCGAGCTCACCAAGCCCCGCCTCAACGGCGAGGATGAGGAAGCCAGGCTCTCCGCCCAGAAGGTGCTGCTGTATGTGCTGACCGAGATCCTCAAGCTCATCCACCCCTTCATCCCCTTCATCACCGAGGAGATCTGGCAGTCCCTGCCGCATGAGGGTACGGCTTTGATGCTCGAGCGCTACCCGGCCTATCAGGCCGAACTGAGCTTCCCCGAGGACGAGCAGAACTTTGAGATGGTCATGACCGCCATCAAGGCCGTGCGCGCCCGCCGCAGCGAGATGAACGTCCCGCCTTCCCGCAAGGCGCACCTCATCATCGTCACCGATAAGAAGGCAGCCTTCGAGGCCGGCGTCAGCTATATCAAGAAGCTCGCCTACGCAAGCGAGGTCAGCGTCACCGACAAAGCCCCCGAGAATGCCGAGGGTATGGTCTCTGTCGTCACCGACAACGCCCGCATGTTCATGCCCATGGCGGAGCTGGTGGATCTGGAGAAGGAGCGCGCCCGCATTCAAAAGGAGCTCGCCAACGCCGAAAAGCAGCTTGCGGGTCAGATCGCGAAGCTCTCCAACCAGAACTTCGTCACCCGCGCACCGGAGGCCGTCGTCAACGTCGAGCGCGAGAAGAAGGCCAAGCTCGAGGCCCTGATCGAAAACCTGAAGATCAGCCTGGAGCAGCTCGGCTGATCCGACAAACTCCGCAAAGTAAATACGCTACAATGAGACTGTGAAATGCTTCGTTTCACAGTCTCATTTTGTCATTCTGAGCAAAGCGAAGAATCCAAAAAGCTCCTTCGCTTCGCTCAGAATGACACTTACCGTTATGATAAAGGAGCTGAGAAATATGGAAATCAGCACGAGCTTTGACGCCGGGCGGCTGACCGTATACATAAGCGGGGAGCTGGACCACCACGAGGCGCACTGCGCCATGCTCAGGATCGACGAGCTGCTGGACGAGTACATGCCGCGCGACTGTGCGCTGAACCTCTCGGGCCTGCGCTTCATGGATTCCTCGGGCATCGCCCTGCTTGTGCGCGTCAGCCGGAGAATGCAGATCCTCGGCGGGCGGGCCTGGATCGAGGATCCGGCGCGCCAGCCCCAGCGGGTCATCGACGCGGCGGGCATCGACCGCCTTGTCCCCATTGCCATGAGCAGGTGAGGTGAGCGACATGAAGGAGACAAACTACATCCGGCTGGAGTTTCCCAGCAGAAGCAGCAACGAGAGCTTTGCCCGCGCCGCCGCCGCGGCCTTCGCCGCCCAGCTTGACCCCACCATGGAGGAGCTTGGCGATCTGCGCACCGCAGTGTCCGAGGCCGTCACCAACGCCATCGTCCACGCCTACCCCGACAGCATCGGGCGCATCGCCATGCGCATGCGCATCGTGGACGAATGCGCCGTAGAGATCACCATCCGGGACTGGGGCTGCGGCATCGAGGACGTGGAAAAGGCCATGACGCCGCTCTACACCTCCGGCGGGGAGGAGCGCAGCGGCATGGGCTTTACCATTATGTCGAGCTTCACGGACAAGCTGCGCGTGCGCTCTGCGCCCGGACGGGGTACCACCGTCACCATGCGCAAGCGCATCAGCCCCCGCGCCCGCCGCCTATGAGCGACGAGCGCCTTGAACTCATCCGCCGGGCTCGCAATGGCGAGCGGGAGGCCTCCCAGCGCCTGGTGGAGGAAAACGCCGGGCTCATCTGGAGCGTGGCGCGGCGCTACTTCGGCCGCGGCGTCGAGCCGGACGATCTGTATCAGCTCGGCTGCGTCGGCTTTCTCAAGGCCATCGAGGGCTTTGACATCGGCTACGGCACACAGTTTTCCACCTATGCCGTGCCGAAGATCTCCGGGGAGATCCGCCGCTTTCTGCGCGACGACGGGGCGGTCAAGGTCAGCCGCAGCGTCAAGGAGCAGGCGGCGAAGATCCGCCAGGCGCGTATCCTGCTGGAGCAGCGCATCGGCCGGGAGCCGAAGATGTCGGAGCTTGCGGCGGAGACGGGGCTGAGCCCCGAGGAGATCGCCTTTGCCGAGACAGCCACCGGCCCCGCCGACAGCATCCAGCGCGAGAGCGGGGAGGACGGCTTCACGCTGGAGCTGGTGCTGGGCGACTACGGGGCGGAGGAGCGGCTTGTGGAGCATGTGGCCCTGCGCGCGGCGGTGGAGAAGCTGCCCGAGCGGGAGCGGCAGGTGATCGCCCTGCGCTACTTCCACGGCATGACCCAGCAGTCGGCAGCCCGCATCCTGCACGTGTCGCAGGTGCAGATCTCCCGCATCGAGCGCCGCGCCATCGAGCAATTGCGGGAAATGCTGGCATAAAAAACCGGGAGCGTCAAACGACGCTCCCGGTGTGTGTTTCGCGGTGTTTACTTGGAATTCTTGCTGAGATGCTCCTTCGTGAGCTTGACGGTCACGCCGGAGAGGGCCAGCAGGGCGATGAGGTTCGGGATGGCCATGAAGCCGTTGAGCGCGTCGGCCAGGTTCCAGGCGTCGGCAAGGCTCATGGTCGCGCCGATGATGATGAAGCAGCTGAACAGGATCTGGTAGACCTTCACGGACTTGTGGCCGAAGATGTACTCGCAGCAGCGGGTGCCATAGAGGGACCAGCTCAGGATCGTGGAGAGGGCGAAGAGGCTGAGGCAGACGGCGATGATGAGCGCGCCGAGCTTGCCGCCGAGAACGGAGCTCATCGCAGCCGCGACGTTGGAGCCGTTGCCGCCGGAGCCCCAGGTGATGTCGATGCCGCCCGCGCAGTAGGCGGAGAGGACGGTGAGACTCGTGAGCGTGCAGATCACGATGGTGTCCATGAAGACCTCAAAGATACCGTAGAGACCCTGCTTCACAGGATCGGTCTCGGAGGTGGCGGCATGGGCGATGGGGGCGGAGCCAAGACCGGCCTCGTTGGAGAAGCAGCCGCGGCCGACGCCCTTCTTGATGCTGGTCATGATGGTGATGCCGAAGGCGCCGCCGATGGCAGCGTCGGCATTGAACGCGCCCTGGAAGATCATGCCGAAGACGGTGCCGATGTGCTTGATGTTGGCGAAGATGACGATGAGCGCGGAGATGATGTACACGACCGCCATGAAGGGGACGAGCTTCTCGGTGACCTGGCCGATGCGCTTGATGCCGCCGAGGGTGACGAGGGCGACGAACGCGGCGACGATGCAGCCGACGATAAAGGTGCTCACGCGCACCTGGGAGCCGAGGAACAGGAAGGTGCCGGAGGCGTTGGGGGTGAAGCTGTCGATGGCGTTGTTGATCGCGTCGGCGATGGACTGCACCTGGGTGGCGTTGCCGATGCCGAAGGCGGCGAGGGCGGCCAGCACGGCGAACACGCCGCCGAGCCATGCCCAGTTCTGGCCGAGGCCGTTCTTGATGTAGTACATCGGGCCGCCGACCCAGTCGCCCTTGGCGTTGCGCTCACGGAAGCGGACGGCAAGCAGCACCTCGGAATACTTGGTCATCATGCCGACCAGGGCGGCGATCCACATCCAGAAGACCGCGCCGGGGCCGCCGATGAAGATGGCGCCGGTGACGCCGGCGATGTTGCCGGTGCCGACGGTCGCGGCGAGGGCGGTGGTGAGGGCCTGGAAGGGCGTGACCTCGCCCGCGCCGGCCTGGTGCTTGTCAAAGAGCTTGCCGGCGGTGTTTTTCCACCAGTAGGGGATGCGGCTGAACTGCATAAAGCCCATCCGGAAGCTGAGGTAGAAACCTGTGCCGACCAGCAGCAGAAGCATTACGGGACCCCATGCGATGTCGTCAATTGTCGAAATCAACTGGCTCAGTGTCATGTGCGTTTCCTCCTAACTGAAATATGCCGTGTTCTTCGCTTTTCTTTTCCCAAATTTCTGTATAAAAATAAAAGAGCACTGAGTACTCAGCGGCTCCGGACAAAGGCCGTTCAAACCCCCACGGCGGGGCTGAACGCTCTGTCCTTTTGCCTGAGAGATTCGGCCCTGCGGCCTTGCACCTTCGGCACTCCCCGCGCGCGGCGGGAAGATTCTCCAGAGTTCCTCAGCTGTCGGTCTCGTCTGGTCGATCCTGACGGCGTCAGAGGATATGAATGATGCTGTAAATATACCATCCTCCGGCGGATTACGCAAGTTTTTTTCGTTAAATCGTCGAAGTGATGAGGAACGGAAGCACTTTAACCCTTTCGCCTGTTAAATTGCACAAAAACACACTTGTCCGCGAGACAAAAACAGAGAGCCAAGACTTGCAAATCCGCCTCCGCTGTGATAGGGTAGCTGATAAGTTAATTCATGATGCGCTGGCCGATACCCGCTTTTTCATTTACCAATTACGGAGGAGAACATGAAACGCTGTCTGATCATTGCCGGGGGCGATTACGCGCCCATCGGCCCGGTGGGGGAGGGGGACTTCGTCCTCGCCTGCGACAAGGGCTATGCCCACGCCGTGCGGGAGGGGATCGTCCCGGATCTGATCCTGGGGGACTTTGACTCCTATACCGGGGCTCTCCCGGCGGACATACCGGTGCTGCGCTACCCGGTGGAGAAGGACGACACGGACGGGATGCTGGCCGTGCGCTGGGCGGCGGAGAACGGCTTCGAGGCCGTGGCGCTGCGCTGCATGTTCGGCGGGCGGCTGGATCATCTGCTCTCCAACATTCAGACCCTGCACTATGCCGCCGAGCTCGGCATGGAGGCGGAGGCGAGAGACGAGAATACCTTCATCCGCATCCTGCGCCCCGGTGCGTATGAGATCCCGGAGCGCCCGGGCTGGAGCCTTTCGCTGCTCTCCCTGAGCGAGCGGGTCGAAGGTCTCACGATCCGCGGCACAAAATATGAGGCCGAGGGCGTCACGCTCTTAAACCCCAGCACCCTCGGGCAGAGCAACGCCTTCCGGGGCGACGCGCACATCCGTTTTGCGCGCGGCGTCCTGGCGCTGGTCTCGTGCCGCATGGAGGACTGAGCCATGCACACGCTGGAGGAGGTACGCCGGGAATACGACCGCCTGGATCGCCTGGTGGGCGTGGACACCTCGAAGATCGAGCTGAAAATCTCCAGGCGCGCCGTGCGGCAGCTCGGCTCCTTCCGCTCCCCGGCGCGGGGGACGGGGCCGCTTCGCATCACGCTCTCGGCGCTGATCCTGGACGACGACGCGCAGTTCTGGGACACGGTGCGCCACGAGTATGCCCACGCCGCCGTCTATCTTCTGCACCCCGGCGAGAAGCACGGGCACGACCGCGTCTGGCGGGACATGTGCCGCCTGGTGGGCTGCGATCCCAAGCGCCTGGCCCCGGAGCAGGGGAGGGCGGCAGAGCTGAGAAAGGCGCGTGCCAAGTACATCATCCGCTGTGAGAGCTGCGGCGCGGAGAGCCGCTATGTCCGGCGCGGCAGGGCGGTGGATCTGATGCTGCGCGGCAGGGGGCGGATGCTCCGCTGCCGAAGCTGCGGCGGCAGCAGGTTTGCGCTTCTGGTGAGAGAGTGATATAATACAAATACTGTCCGCGGGCAGTGGATATGCCCTGCGGACAGTATTTTTCCTTTACTTTTTCCCCAGCATTCCGAAGGCCGTGTCGATGATGCTGTTGAGAAGCTCGCCGTTGCCGGCCTGGTCGCCGAGGAGATTTGCGAGGATGCCGCCCGCGTCGGCCTGTTCGCCCTTGAGTACGGCGACGGCTTTCTTCTTCGTGTCGCTGTCGGCGGCGCGGTAGAGCTCTATGAGCTTCTTTTCCGCGGCGGTCAGCTCCACGGCGTTTTTGCCCGCGGTCGTTGCCGTCTTCTTTGCCGTTGTGGCGGCTTTCTTCGCCGTTGTGGTCTTCTTTGCCGTGGCCGCGGTTTTCTTCGCGGGAGCGGCGGCCTTTTTCGCGGGGCCGTAAGTGCTTTCCTTCGCGGCGTTTACAAGCGAGGCCTGCGTCACGCCTGTGAGCTTTGCGATCTGGCGCAGAACGCCCTGGGAAAGCTCCTTTTCACCGCGCTCTGCCTTGCCGAGATCGGCGGCGCTCAGTCCCTCGATCTGCCCTGCAAGCGCCTCCTGGCTGAGCTTTGCCTTGCCGCGCGCTTCTTTAATCAGTGCGCCGACGGTATTTGCCATACCTGGTTCCTCCTTCGTCCGAATTTTCGTTTAAGGCAATACCGCACAATGCGGCAAGAGCAGATTCCGAGAAAATTTGGGTTCTGATGATGGCACTTTTTTGCAGATGTACTTTGTGTACCTCAAGAAAAAGTGACGAAATCAGGGCTCAAATTTTCCGGAAGATGCCGCAGGCGTATTGTGCGGTATTGCCTTTATATTAACACAGCGGGAGGAAGGACGCAAACGTGTTCTTGTGCTTCAAAGGTCAGCACGGGCGTCTTGATGAGCCTGTATTCCGTCGGGTGCTTCTCCATTTTATAGAGATCGACGCTGTTCTCCCGGCAGTACGCTTCGACTGCCTGCGCAAACTCGCCGTTTCTGTCGACCGCGCAGCCGAAGGTGATCGCGGCCGGCTTGACGCCCGGGAGCAGTCCGCCGCCCTTTTTCGCGTCCCAGTCTGAACCGTAGAGGCTCTCGTTCTGGATGAGGCGCCATTCGGTCTCGTAGCTCCATTCCGGCGATTTGGAGGTCAGACTGCCGGCCAGGAAGGACAGCGAGCTTGTATTCACGTCGTTCAGGTCGATCGAGGTCAGGCAGACCCTGTCCTTGGAATAAACGACCGGAATCGGGCAGATCTTGAGCTCGTAATAGATCTTTATCAGATCGTATGCCACGCTGATCCCGCGATGGTCATACGCATAGTGCGTCCACATAAGCTGGGAATCGTCGTCTTCACTGAAGCAGGTAATGGCGGTCTTCCGTCGGATTTCGTCCAGAGATTGGCGCACCTGCTTTGTGATCTTCGGGGTTTCAGCCTGCATTTCCTTCCAGGCCGTGCTGCCGACGCGGATCCCCTTTTCCTGCGTTTTCTGTCTCACCAGGCTGTTGAAAAACAGATCCTGATTCACGGGAAAATCGCTGTCGTAGGGATCGTTGAAGCGGCTCGGCGCGGAGTACCAGAACTTGTTGTTCTTGACCGATTCAAACCGCTCCAGATCCGGACCGAAGAACTTGTATAAGCGGGCCGGCGCGTAGTAGTGATAGGCATAATCCAGATCCGCATTCGCCTTTGCTATCTCCTCCGGGGTTCCCAGGAATGTGGACAAAAAGCAGTCACGGATGTTTTCTTTCCAGTTTTCGGGAACATTCATCGCCAGATTATCAGACATTGTTCGTACCTCGTTTTCTTTGTCTACCGAATTGGTATTAATTTATTTTTACAAAAAACCAGTCTAATACTATACAATATCATGGATACTTGCAACAACATTTTGGAAACAAGCCCGTGCTGAAAAAACGCCGCGCGCGTTTTTTCAAATCCGTCTTGCGGACAGGCGCATAAAATGCTATCCTGTTCACAGCATAAAAGAGAAAAGAGGATAGTCTATGACATTCAATCCCATTCTGATCGCCGCGGCGGTGATCCCGGCGGTTTACCTGCTGGTGCAGGTGGAAAAGCTGGACAGGCTGGAAAAGGAGAGCCCGCGGCTCCTTCTCTCGCTGGTGCTGTTCGGCGTTCTGTCCACTGCCTTCGCCTCTCTTGCGGAGTGGCTCGGCCTGAGCGTTTTGAACAGGCTTTTCCCGGACGGCGGCCTTCTGTATGATATCCTGCTCTACTTCGGCGTGGTCGCCTTCTCGGAGGAGGGGGCGAAGTACGTCCTGCTCAAGCGGCGCACCTGGCGCGACCCGGAGTTCAACTGCCTGTTTGACGGCGTGGTGTACGGCGTGTTCGTGTCGCTGGGCTTTGCCCTGTGGGAGAACATCCGCTATGTGGCGATGTTCGGCTTCTCCACCGCCCTGATCCGCGCGGTGACGGCGATCCCGGGCCACGCCTGCTTCGGCGTGTTCATGGGCGCGTGGTATGGCATGGCCAAGCGCCGCGCGGCGGTGCAGGACTGGGACGGCTCAAAACGCATGCGCAGGCGGGCGCTGCTGCTTCCGGCGGCGCTGCACGGCTTCTATGACTTTGTCGCGAGCGCCGGCAGCGACGTGATGAGCCTTGTGTTCCTGGTCTTCGTGGTGCTGATGTTTGTGCGGGCCTACCGCCTGGCAAAGCACGTCGCCGCAAACGACGAATATATTCAGCACTACCGCTTCGGCCCGCTAAAGAAAGAGTAAAAAGCATCGCGGCTCCCGCACAGGGGCCGCGATGCTTTTTGTACCGTTGTTCACTTGTTGAAGATCGAAACGTCGTTTTCCCAGCCGCGATCCAGCAGCCAGTAGCCCGCAAAGTCCGCGTCCTCGTCCTCGTCGCCCTCG
>Ga0310695_10005628_pt1 | contig 21685 bp, 16 predicted proteins | sample RumenRJG_04DNA_FD_203882 | JGI IMG/M metagenome (GOLD analysis project Ga0310695, IMG submission 203882) | Bovine rumen microbial communities from Lethbridge, Alberta, Canada - RJG_04 (v2) (version 2) | ecosystem: Host-associated > Mammals > Digestive system > Stomach > Rumen | place: Canada...
GGATCCTTCCGGTATCACCCAGCTCATCCGCCACATGGGAAACTGCTGCCTGAACATCAGGATCATTCTGTGCCACAGGCTTGCTGTTTACCCGGACGTTTTTGAGTACCTGGGGATAGAACACCACGGGAGCCGCAAGCTCGCTCATGGGTTTGTTCTTTGCAAGCATGACTTCCATCAGCTTGAGGGATGTCAGGATTCCGTCACCGGTAGTCTCGTATTTCAGGAAAATGGTGTGGCCGCTCTGCTCACCGCCCAGGCGGTTGCCGGTCTGCACCATGTTTTCATAGACATATTTATCACCGACCGCAGTCTTTTCATACTCGATGCCGACTTTGTCGAGGGCCTTGTAGAGTCCGAAGTTTGACATGACTGTGGTGACTACTTTGTTGTTGAGCAGTTTTCCGCGCTCTTTCATGTAGAGGCCGTAGATGTAGAGGGTATGGTCGCCTGTGATCAGGCCGCCCTTCTCGTCGACTGCCAGGCAGCGGTCCGCGTCACCATCATAGGCAAAGCCTACATCCAGCTTGTTGTCCAGAACGAACTGCTGCAGATGCTCGATATGAGTGCTTCCGCAGTCTGTATTGATGTTAAAGCCGTCGGGCTCCGCATTCATGACATAAGTCTTGGCACCCAGGGCATCAAAAACGCCTTTGGCGATCTGCCAGGCGGCGCCGTTGGCGCAGTCAAGACCGACTTTTTTGCCCTTGAAGCTGTACTTGGACATGGAAATCAGGTGGCCGATGTAACGGTTTCTGCCCGCTACATAATCGACTGTGCGGCCGATGTTCTCGCGGGTTGCGATCGGGATCTCGATCTTGCCGTCGATGTAATCCTCGACCTTGAGGATTGTCTCCTCATCCATCTTCTCGCCGTTTCCGTTCAGCAGCTTGATGCCGTTGTCATAGAACGGATTGTGGGAAGCCGAAATCATGATTCCGCAGTCAAAGTCATCGACGCGGGCGATGTAAGCCACGGAAGGAGTGGTGGTGACATGCATGATGTAGGCATCCGCTCCGCTGGCCATGAGTCCGGTGCACAGAGCGTACTCAAACATATAGCTGCTGCGCCTGGTGTCCTTGCCGATGACAACCTTTGCCTTTTTGCCCTGATTTACACCATAGTACCAGCCCAGATAACGTCCGATCTGAATGGCGTGCTCAAATGTCAGGTTTTTATTGGCTTCTCCGCGGAAACCGTCGGTTCCGAAATATTTTCCCATATATTAATTTTCCTCCTTGTGGACGATCTCACCGCTGTTCTTCCAGATACTGTACTCCGGAACAACGCCCCTTACGCAGGAGGTAGGATATACGTTGCAGTGTCTTCCCAGAACAGTCCCCGGATTGCAGACTGCATTACAGCCGACCTCGACATAGTCGCCCAGCATCGCTCCGAACTTCTTGATTCCTGTCTCGATCTTCTCGGTGCCGTTGTGGACCACAACAAGCTTCTTGTCGCTCTTGACATTGGAAGTGATGGAACCAGCGCCCATGTGGCTGTAATAGCCCAGGATGCTGTCGCCGACATAATTGTAATGGGGGGTCTGAACGTGGTCAAAAAGAATCACGTTCTTGAGTTCTACACTGTTTCCGACGACGCAGTTGGCGCCGACTATAGCTGAACCGCGGATGAATGCGCCGTGACGCACTTCTGTCTCCGGTCCGATAATGCAGGGTGCTCCGAGATAGGCGGAAGGGAATACCTTTGCTGTCTTGTGCACCCAGACCTGAGGCTGGACTTCCTCATAGTCGTCTCCGAGTTCAGGCCCCAGCTGAAGGATCAGGTCTTTGATACCCTTGAGGGCTTCCCAGGGATAAGTAAACTTCCGCAGATAATCAGCAGCGATAGTATGATCAAGATCGTAAAGGTCTTTGATCGTGTACATATTACAGCCTCTCTTTCTTCTCGATGTCAAGGAAATACTTGTAGGCGTCCACAGTCAGCTCGCCGCAGGCAGGCTCATCGCAGGCGATGATGGCGCCATTGTGATTCTGAAGGGCGCTGCAGGTCCACTTTGCGCTTACTCCGCCCTGGACAGTCTTGGCAAGAGCTTTGGCCTTGTTGTGGCCGTTGATCAGGATCAGAACTTCCTTGGATTCCGTAACAGTAGCTACGCCGACAGACAGAGCCTGTGCGGGAACAGCTTCGGGATCATTGCCGAAGAAACGGCTGTTGACGATACGGGTATCAGTGGTCAGATTCCTGACGCCGGTGCGGGAGGAAAGGCTGGTGTAGGGCTCGTTGAAAGCGATGTGGCCGTCAACGCCGATACCGCCAAGGAAAAGGTCTACGCCGCCGTAGGAAGCCATCTTCTCCTCAAACTTCGCGCACTCTGCATCCAGATCCTCAGCCATGCCGTTGAGGATATTGATGTTCTCAGGCTTCATGTCAGTGAGGTGATCGAACAGATAGTAGTGCATGAAATACCAGTAGGACTGGTCGTGCTCACGGGGAAGGCCCACATATTCATCCATGTTGAAAGTCACGACATTGGCAAAGGAGACTTCGCCGGCCTTGTTCATCTTTACCAGCTCCTCATAGACGCCGATGGGGGAGCTGCCGGTAGCCAGACCGAGCACAAAAGGACGATCCTCTTTGTGCGCGTTGATCTTGGAGGCGATGTACCTTGCTGCCCATTTGCTCATATTGTCGTAATTTTCCTGAATAACTACTCGCATGATATAAAATCTCCCTTCTGCGGCAGACAGCCGCTTACAATTTGCATTAAAAATATTCAGCATCGAGAGAACCTCTGTTACGGTTTTGATTCCGCTTTTTACTTTCTCTCTGACGACCCGCTGAACTATGCCGGTTCCATTCCGGTCAACCGGTTTTCAGGATATATTATCACCCTGCCGGTCAGATATACTGACAGGAACGCAGCAAAGAGCCGTGACAGCATCCGCCGAGTCTTTCGATAGCTGCCAACCTCGTCACCCTGTTTTCGGGCCAGGCGCTAACAACTTTTCCGCTCCTCTTGCACGAAAAATACGCTGTTTTAAAATTTACACAAGTAATTAAATATTATCAGTTTTCGTATATTTGTCAATAATCCTATTTTCGTACAGCGGGCAAAGCATCAGGTGCTGTATAATCCGCTTACCCTACAGCGGGCGACAGAGCAGTGATAAAAGTGCACGCCCTTTGAGGGGGCGCGCACTTCAAGTGAATAAATGCAGACTGAAAACACGGATCCGGATCTTCAATAACCGTGGCTTAAAATTTCTGTCCATCCCATGGGAAGATCCTTAAAGGGAATCGCTCCCTTTTCCAGAACTTCGCTGGTTGTCACTTTGTTTCCTTCCGCGTCGTAGACATATCGGTCTCCGTCCATGCCCTGGAATGTTACTGTAATTTCTTTGCCATCTTCGCGAATAACAGTCGTCACATCTCCTTCTTGAGGTTCAGGTAAAACTACAGCATCCTGCTCACTCTCTTGCTTGTTGATCATGTAAACCGTGCGGGCCATCGACTGCCATTCCTCAGGCAGCTTTTCATAATCGATCCGGCCGGGGGCAACAGCCTGCTTGAAGCAACATGACATGCCCAAAACATCATATACATAATCTCCCTGGCTCTCCACAGGAAACTCAGGCCCTGCTATATTGCGGAAAGTCGCTTCGATCTCATTGCCTTCGTAAACAATAACAACGGTATCTCCCTCCTGAGGCTCAGCTGTTACGATTTCAGCCTGTTCAGTTTCTGCCGCTTCTTCCTGCGCAGCCGCCACAGCAGTGGTTTCCTCCACAGCTTCATTCTCTGCTATGGTTTCGCCTTCGGCAGCCGCTGAAGGAACCTGGTCAACGGCTGTGTCTGCCGCGGATGCCTCGTCAGCAGGATTTGCTTCCTCTGCTGTTGCCTGCACCGTTTCGGTGGCAGCCTCCTCTTTTGCGGGTGCTGTGTTTGAAGAGCCGCAGCCTGCCGCGAGCACTGCTGTGATAACTGTAACAGCCAGAATTGTCATAAAACTCCTGTTTTTCATATTTACCTCTTTTTTGATTTATAAATTAGAATCCAACATTTACAATATTACTTTTTCACTCTGATTAAATATTACTTTTTCACTCTGTGCAGGCAATAGTGTTGAGTATTGAATATTGAAATTAATAATGCTTTTTTCCATTCAGAGCAGGCTCTGGCTGCCGATTGCCTAAACCCTGGAATCCCCTCTGGAAACTGCGATCGAGTAGCCGATTTTCTGTACCCTCAGTTCCATGCATCGGCGGCACTCCGCCGCTTCATCGCCAGTACAGATTTTTCCGTCATAGAGGAGGTATTTGCCGCGCACATCCGTAGGTGACAGATTCGGCATGATGACATTTGCCCCTGCCAGAATCCCCTTTTCCCTGCCGATAGGATCTGCTGTTCCCAGCGCTGTCGTAGCCGGAAGAAGCACCCGGGGATGCATGAGCCTGATAACAGCCAGAAGGCGCAGGGTGTCTTGTACTGATCCCTGTTTTTGGTCCCTGAAGGGGGTGTCCTGGTGGGGAATAAAGGGTCCGATTCCGATCATGTGCGGTCCGAATTCCTTCATAAAATACAGGTCATCCAGGAGAAAATCTGTGGTCTGTCCGGGGCATCCCACCATCATTCCGCAGCCGACCTGGAATCCGATCTCCTTCAGGTCCTCCAGACAGCGGCGGCGGTTTTCAATCGTCAGCTCCTCCGGATGCAGCATTCTGTAGTGCAGAGGATTGATAGTCTCATGCCTCAGAAGGTATCGGTCCGCTCCCGCCCTGAAATAGGCTTCATAGCTTTGGCGCGGTTTTTCTCCGATGGAAAGGGTAACCGCGCAGTCCGGATGAGCAGCCTTAATCTTTGAGACGATACCGCATATTTTTTCATCTGTAAAAAAGGGATCCTCGCCGCTCTGCAGGACAAAGGTCCTGAAGCCCAGTCTGTATCCGGTGTCGCAGCAGTTCAGAATCACGTCTTCCCCGAGGCGGTAGCGGTCAGCTTTCCTGTTAGAACGCCGTATACCGCAGTAATAACAGTCGTTTTTACAATAATTCGAAAATTCGATCAGTCCGCGCAGGTATACATCTGTTCCGTAATTCTCCCTGGCTGTCTCCGCCGCGTTCTGAAAGAGATACTGCTGGTCCTCCTCCGTCAGAGTTTCGAGCAGGATCTTCATCTCCTCCCGCAAAAGCGTGCCCTCCCTGCGAAGGATGTCTACTCGCTCGCGGTTATCTTTCAATCTGTCCATTTAGTTTCCTCATTATTCGGACTTTTCATCGGTCTGATCCGCGGAAGCCTGATCAGCTGCCTCCCGGGAGCCGCTGTCAGACTCCTTCTGCCTGCTTTCACCGGACTCCTTCTGCTCGCTGCCGCCGGATTCCTTCTGCTGGCTGTCGCCGGATTCCTTCTGCTCGCTGCCGCCGGATGCATCCTCATCTTCCGCATCCTGATTTAAGGTGGCGGAATTATAAGTGTGATAGCGGATGATCACCTTGGTGTCACTGGGAACATATACACCTGCATCATAGTTGGTATCACCGCCGACCGAAATTTGTTCCACGTGCCCGTTTCTAAAGGTATGTCCGTATTCAAGATCCTCTATAGTCTCTGTCTGGATATTGGTGAAGCCTTTGTCCTCAAAGTCCTCAATCACTTCCTTATAATTTCTGCCCCGCTGCATTTTCATATTGGCAGGTGTCTGTACCATGCCTTCTTTGCTGCCGCCGCAGGCCGATAAAGAAGCCGCCAAAAGGCAGACCGCTGTCATGTACAATAATCTTTTCACTTTTCTGTCCTCCACTCCATCAGGTCTTTCAATGCTTTATTGTACTTTTATGTTCTTTTCCCGCAGTATATTTCTTGTGTTTTTTCCTTGCTTTTCCGGTAGTATTTTTCTGTATTTTCGATTCCTTTCCTGTGGAAATTTTCCTTTTCTTTTCTGAACCTCTTCAGAGCTTTTTCAGAACTTTTCTGTTTTACCGGATTATAATGCACATATCAGTATTTTTGCTCTCCGTTGTCAAAAAATGCCAGTGCGACGGCCCCGGGACCGGCATAGGTACCCACTGTGGCTCCGACAGGAACGATGGGAAGATCACGCAGGCGGTCCGCATACTGCCGGGCATACTTGCTGATAAATGAAGTCAGGACCTTATCAGATTGGCCGGTAAAGCCCAGGCAGGAGGGCATGGTCTCGTCGATTCCTCCAACCTGGCGTATGAATTCAACAGCCTTTTGCAATGCTTTTCTGGAGCCGCGGGCGCGGGAGATCACCTCGACCAGTCCTTCTCTGACCGTGATCACGGGTTTTATTGAGAGCAAGTTACCTGCAAGAGCCGCCGCCGACGAAATCCTGCCTCCGAGCTTTAAAAACTCCAGCGTGTCGAACACAGAGATCACATGGACTCTGTCCTTGACCTTCTCTACTGCCTGCGCCGTCTCTTCCATACTCATTCCCCTGTCCCTGCAGATACAGGCATACCGGACCAGGACGTAAAGGGAAATGCAGAACTGGCGGCTGTCGATCACCTTTACTTTTCCGTCATATTCCATAGCCGCAGTGCAGGCGCTCTGATAGGTCCCGGAGACACCGGCTGACATGGTAATGCACAGAACACTCTCACCCGCATCAACCGCTTTTTTGTATTCCTGTCCGAACTCAAAGGGAGTGACCTGAGAAGTGCGGGGAACAATGCCGGTATTTACAAGCTTATCAAAAAACTGGGCCGGACTGAGGGTAACTCCGTCCAGATATTCATCTTCTCCGAACATAGTGTGGACAGGCATTACTGTAATGTCCCATTTTGCTGCTGTCTCCTGAGGAATGTCGCTGGCTGAGTCTGTAATGATTCTGAAACTCATTTAAATACCTCTTCTGAAATAAGCCGTCACTATATTATCTTCTGATCTGCTTTTCTTTTTATCTTCTTAAATTTAATCTTCTTATTTGATCTACTTATTTGATCTTCTTATCTGTTTTTCTTGACTGATTCTCTGTAAGCCCTGTAATTCTGCCACAGAATGCCCCGGCATACCTTCCTGGTCTAAGGGAACTGCCACAGCATATACAAAGTTTATTGTAGCATAACAGATCCTTTCATGCACGGAAACATCTGAAAATCCGCCTCTTCTTTCACGATAAAAATTATCGGGAAATCGATAATCAAAATATTCTTTAATAAAGGTGAATTGACAATAAGAAAACCGAAATATTCTTTTACGCTATTGTTAAATCGAAATATAGATTATCGAAATGTTTATTTTACGCAGGAAAACACCGTTCAGTCGGTTCCTGCATCCTTGTATTTTCCGCATGGGTGATCTATTATTTTAAATAGCCCTACTTTTTTGTGAGGCATAAAACTGATAGCATTTAGTCGTTTTCTCGTTTTTTATTGAAAGAGGTTGCCATGAAAATACTTGTATTATTAAAAGAAGTTCCGGTAGTCTCCGAAATCAGGATCAATCGTCAATATCTGACGATCGACAGAAGCGGTGTCGGCAAGATGATGAATCCCGCAGACCGTCATGCGGTCGAGGCTGCGCTGGTGCTGGCCAATGCCCGCGGCGGCGAGGTCACAGCCATTACCATGGGTCCGGAAAGCAGCGAAAGCATTCTACGTGAAGCCGTTTCCCTGGGTGTAAAATCGGCTTACCGGCTGACTGACAAAGCTTTTGCAGGGGCTGACACCCTGGCTACCGCAACTATTTTGAAGGCTGCAATCGACGCAACAGGGCCCTATGATGCTGTTTTCTGCGGTGCAAGTTCGATCGACGGTGTTACCGGACAGATACCGGCCAAACTCGGCACAATGCTGGGATACGGCATTCTGACAAATGCCTGTAAGATTGAGATCGGCGATGAAGGTATGACCATCGACCGCAAAGCCGGGACCGGCTATGAAAAACTGACCGCCGCATTTCCTCTGGTCTGCTCCGTCACAGAGGATGCCAATACACCCAGAAAGCCATCCATCAAAGGCAGAACCGCTTCCAAGAAGCTGGTTGTTGAGGTGATGGATAATGAGAAGCTTCAGATTCCGGCAGAAAGCTTAAAGAGCCCGTCGAAGGTGATCGGACTGTTCCCTCCGCCGGCGCTTGAAAAGGGACAGATGATTCCGGGCGAAGACCCGGAAGCCGCTGTCGCGGAGCTGGTTGAGCTGCTGCAGGAACAGGCTGCCTTTTGATCTGGATTAAAGAATCACAGTTTAACCTGAAATGTGATTTACATAAACGAATTAACAATCTATGTTCGGATAAAGATTTCCTAAATCGAGATTAAAAGGATTGAAAATAAAAGGAGGAAAATCAGGGAGGAAGACCATGAGCAATCAGAATATATGGGTATTTTTTGAATTGTCTGACGGCCGGCCCAGGAAAGTCTGCCTTGAAATGATGCAGAAAGCAAAGGCGCTCGCAGAGGGATGCTCCGGGAAGGCTGCAGCCGTGATCATTGATCCTGAACCGGAGGAAGCCTGCAAAGCTGCCTTTGAAAACGGCGCGGATCAGGTCCTGACCGTGCGGCAGAAGTTTTTCTTCGAGAGCGCGGCCTATATTCTTGAAAAACTGGCGGAAAAATACAGCCCGACAATCATCTTGATCGGAGCTACGACAGAAGGCCGGGATCTTGCGGCATCCGCCAGTGCCCGTCTCCATTGCGGAATTGCCAGTGAATGTACCGACGTGGTTATCACGGGAAGCGGTGTTTTCTGGATCCGCCCGTCCTATGACGGAAGACTGAACACCAATATCGGTATTGAAGAATCTCCGATGATCGGGACCTTCAAACCGGGCATCTTTAAGCTGGAAGATCCTTCAGCCGGCAGAAGCGGCGAAACGATCGAGGAAGCGATCGAGGTTCCCGCCGGCGTACTGCTCACACAGCTTCTTGGCTTCACGCCGGATGATGAGCTGACAAAGGCCAATATCGAGGACGCGGAGATCATCGTAGCCGGCGGCCGCGGAGTCGGAAGCAGGGAAGGATTCGGTCAGCTGTATGAGCTTGCAGCTGCCCTTGGCGGAAGCGTCGGCGCAAGCCGGGCTGCTGTCGATGAGGGCTGGATCGCGAAGGACTACCAGATCGGCATTACCGGCAAAACGGTCTCGCCCAGACTTTATATAGGTTTTGGTATTTCCGGCGCTCTGCCCCACGTCAACGGAATCAAGGAAGCCGATATCATTGTGGCAGTGAATACAGATCCCAACGCGCCGATTTTCGGTGTTGCCAATTATGGTATTGTGGCTGATCTGAATGTGATCTGCCCTGCCCTGACAAGGAAAGTCAGGGAAATGAAGGGATAACAGCTATCGAAGCGTCGCTGATGACTGCGTATTTAGCCCTGCCCTGACAAGGAAAGTCAGGGAAATCAAAGGATAAAGAATACGGGATTTGCCTGCAATTCCTGAGAAAAACAAAATAAATAAGGCGGCTGCGAAGAAGATCTTTCTTCTGATCTTTCTTCAAAGTCGCCTTTTCACGCATTTCCGTTTATGATTAATTCATGATTGCCGCATGATCAATCCTGTAATGAAGCCGGCCACGTTTCAAATATTACAGTCTTCCGGTCAAAAGATCCGGTCAAGGCACAATTCAATTGCTTTCCTTATGCCGGCTTAAACTCATCTTTTCCGGCGCCGCAGAGCGGACACTCCCAATCATCGGGAAGGTCTTCAAATGCTGTGCCGGGAGCAATACCATTTTCTTCATCGCCGACTGCAGGGTCGTAAATGTAACCACATACTTCACATTCGTACTTCATAATATTACCTCCTTTAGAAATAGCTAAACAAAAGACGGCATTTGCCAAATGGCAGACAGCCGGTCTTGTCTGATTCAATTATATCACCCTGTCGTGCGTAAATGAAGATATTGTCAGATGAAATATAGTACATGTCAGCCTGAATGTAACAGCCATGCTGAAAACAATACGCCTTTTGTGCATCACTGTTTCGGTGGGACGCTCCCGCTCCGCGAAAAACGCCTGAATTCAAGACTCGCCCGCGAGTCTTGCGCTATGAAGAATAAATCTGTATTTTCCGCATATCCTCTCTTATCTGTGCTTTTTGTTTTATTTTTCTTTTTTATACATACGTTGAGCGTTCTGTTTCAATTATGTTATAATCTTGAAATGTCAGGGAATTGACAGCCGGTTTGAATGATTCTGATCAATCTCATCCCTGTGGCCATATTTTCATTACTAAAAGCTTGTCTCACCGTATACCGCTCTCTTCATCCGAAGACGCCAGACAGTATACAGTCTTATTTTTCAGGATACAGACAGAAAGGAAAATGACATGAATAAGTACAGAGATTACGACAACTACCTGAAAGAATATCCGGATCAGAATGGCTATTTCGGAGAATATGGAGGAAACTATCTGGATAACCCAGAGCTGATCAATGCTTTCAATGAGTATGCGGAAGCCTATAACACAATCGCGCAGTCCGCTCAGTTTATCGCTGAGCTGCGCCGCATCCGCAGAGACTTCCAGGGACGCCCCACACCGGTCTACCACTGCCAGAATCTGTCAAATCTTCTGGGAAGGACACAGATTTATCTCAAGCGCGAAGATCTCAACCACACCGGCGCCCACAAGCTCAACCACTGTATGGGCGAGGGTCTGCTGGCCAAATATATGGGGAAAAAGAAACTGATCGCCGAGACCGGCGCCGGACAGCACGGCGTGGCCCTGGCTACTGCAGCAGCCTACTTCGGGCTCGAGTGCGACATCTATATGGGTGAGGTGGATATAGCCAAGCAGGCACCCAATGTCACAAGGATGAAGCTGCTGGGCGCCAATGTCATCCCTGTCAGCTTCGGTCTTAAAACTCTGAAAGAGGCAGTTGACGCCGCTTTCACAGCCTATTCCAGAGAATATAAAGACGCGGTCTACTGCATTGGAACGGCTGCGGGTCCCCATCCCTTCCCGCTGATGGTCCGCGACTTCCAGTACTGTATCGGTGAGGAGGCCAGAGAGCAGTTCAAGGCTCAGACAGGCCACCTTCCGGATCAGGTCGCTGCCTGCGTGGGCGGCGGTTCCAACTCCATCGGAATGTTCACACCTTTCCTGGCGGATCCCGTCGAGCTAATCGGCGTAGAGCCCCTGGGACGCGGTCCCAAACTTGGCGACAATGCCGCTTCCATCTCCTACGGAGTCGAAGGCGTCATGCACGGCTTCAAGAGCATCATGCTGGCCGATGAAAACGGTGAGCCCGCACCTGTTTATTCCAACGCCAGCGGACTGGATTACCCCGCGGCAGGTCCTGAGCACGCCCTCCTGCACAAGATGGATCGTGTCAAATACACAACCATCGATGATGACGAGGCGATCGAGGCTCTCTTCATGCTCTCACGTCATGAGGGAATCATTCCCGCGATCGAGAGCTCCCACGCCCTGGCCTACGCCATCAAGGTCGCAAGAACAGGCGTCACCGGCTCCATTCTGGTCAATCTCTCCGGCCGCGGAGACAAGGATCTGGATTTTGTGGTCGAAAACTATGGCTACGGCGACGATTTCCTGGCGAAGATGGCTGCCAGGCGTTCCTGACGTCACCAGAGCTTTACTGACGGCCCCCGCGCGTCTCTGATTTCATCAGAGCTTTACTGACGGCTTCCGCGCGTTTCTGATTTCATCAAAGCTTTACTGACGGCTCCCGCGCGTTTCTGATGGAACCCTGCGGTTTCAGATTGCGATTTCATGATCCGCCATTTTAATATGTCAGCTTCATTCACAGGAGAGCAGAAAATGAACGAACGTTTTTTTGATCTCAAAAAAGACCGTCAGGACCGTATTATCAACGGAGCCCTGAAGGTTATCACCGAGAACGGCTACCGCCATGCAAGCACTGATGAAATGGTCTCCGCCGCTTCCATCAGCAAGGGTCTGCTCTTCCATTATTTTAAAAGCAAAAAAGGAGTCTATCAGTTTCTCTACGAGTACAGCACCAGATACACCATGATCGAGCTTCGTGAGGCCAGGCGCAAAGCCGGATGTGACTTTTTCGAGATGCACAGGCTCCTAATGAAGGCCGATGCCGCTGTGCTGCGCAAGTATCCCTGTATGCCTCTTTTCCTTGACCGGGCGGACCGGGAAGCCAATGCCGTCGGAGTCGAGTTCCCCCCGGATCTTGCGGGATCCGTGTACAAACTGCGCAGCGAGCTTCTGGCCGGCGCCCAGCGCCCTCCCTTCCTCACTGAAAAGGACACAGCCCGGATTTCTCTCATTCTCTTCTATGCCAGAAACGGAATCATGCGAGATCTCCTGCTCAAAGGGAGCGGCATCCCGGATCAGGATAAAAAGGCCGGAACTGATAAAGGTCCAGCTGACGGAGCTGTCCAGGGTACTTCAGAAGGGATCCCGGATGCCCTTCCGGCGGTCTTCAAAGACTATAAAGAAGAGGCCGGAGATTCTCCTCTTCCTCTTCACGAGGAATATATTCAAAAATATACAGGCTGTCTGCAGATGATGCGGAGGCTGAATATGTAAAAACATGTAAAAACATACAAAAAGATGTAAAAAGAAGCCACGCCCGGCATGAGTGATCTGATTGAGAACTCACCTTCGGACGTGGCTTTTTCTTTATTTTACATATCATCCGGAATATTCCATGCCTTTGACAGGATTTTCACACCCTCGCGGATCTGGTCCGGGGAGAGCGCGCCGAATCCCAGCAGGAGCGCAGGATATACATGTTTTTCATTTTGGACGGGTACTGCCGGGCCCGGTTCTGCCTCCCGGTCTTCCAGGCCGCACATTTCCTGACGGGGCAGCAGAAAATCGGAGACACAGTAGACCCGGACACCGGCTCTGAGCGCTCTTTCTGCCAGTATGTGCTCGACTTTCGAGGCGTCTGCCGCGGACAAAGTTTCAGGCAAGGCTACGGGCAGGCTTTCGGACCGGCTTCCAGGCAATGCTCCGGACAGGCTTTCGGACCAGCTTTCAGACCTGCTTCCAGGCAAGGCTTCGGGCAGGCTTCCAGGCAAGGCCCCGGGAAAGCTTTCGGACCGGCTTTCTGATTGTGCCGGAGGCAGGGAAACTGCAGAATCCCTCTCCCGCTCAAATCTTTCCCTGATCAGGTAATCCTTTCTGCACTGCAGCACCAGATGAAGCCCTGTGCCGGTTCCGCGCACGGAAAACCACTTGCGGAAGGGAACCAGGCAGGATACAAGTTCATCGTGCCGCATCCGGTAGAGGCTCCTCATGCGGTTCAGGTGCCGCTCGAAGTGTCCCTTGTGCATGAACTCATTCAGGATGCGCTGGTCGATCCTGGACACTGTGGATGACAAAAACCAGCACCTGTCCCGGTATCTGTTTAGCAGTTCCTGAGGCAGAATCATATAGCTGACCCGGATCGCGGGTGCGATCGCCTTGGAAAAAGTCCCGATATAAATCACTTTGCCCGCAGTATCCAGAGACTGCAGAGCGGGGATCGGCTTTCCCCTGTAACGAAATTCGGAATCGTAATCGTCCTCTATGATATATCTGTCCGCTTGCCCGCAGGCCCATCTGAGCAGGGCGGTCCTGCGGGCCACAGGCATGACACAGCCCATAGGAAACTGGTGGGCAGGCATTGTGTAGACCAGATCCGCGCCGGATTTTTCCACCGATTCAGGCAGCATGCCGTCCCTGTCCATCAGCAGAGGACAGATTCTGTAACGGAAAGACAAAAAGATCCTGGCGGCGCGCAGGTAAGTTGGGTCCTCCATTGCTACTTTTCTCCCCTCACCCAGTATATGCCTTAGCAGCATGAGCAGGTAGTCATTGCCTGCACCCACTATGACCTGCTCAGGGCGGCAGTGCACGCCTCTGGAGAAATGAAGGTAATGGGCTATAGTGGACCTGAGAGAGAGGTCTCCGCCGGGCTCGCTGTGGGAAAACATCTCCTGATCCGCCCCCGCCATCACTTCTCTCATGATCCTTTTCCAGGTGCTGTATGGGAAAACCGACATCTCAGTATGGCGCAGGGAAAAATCGATCTGGTCCGGGTTCTGTCCCTTGTCCTCTTTTTGGTCAGCCGCAAAGTCTCCCGTTCTGGCCGCATGTAATGAAAAGAGATCTCTGTCTTCCCGGCTTTTCTGCCCTGAGTCAGGTTCAGCTTTCCCATGATGCACAGCTTCATCGATGGGATCTTCCAGCCGGAGATCAGGGTAATTTTCAATCTCATTCACAAAATACCCGCTGTTTCTGCGGGACCGGATATAGCCCTCAGACAGCAGCTGGCTGTAGGCAAGCTCTGTCGTGCTTCGGGCAACCTGAAGATAGGAGGCAAGCGCCCGGGTCGATGGAAGCCTTTCATCCGCTGCCAGAGATCCGTTCCTGATCTCCCCCCTGATATATTCATATATCTGTCTGTAGAGAGGAGTACTGCTGTCCGTCTCCAGATGAATATTCAATTCCTGAGCCACGGATACCTCCTTACTTTATGAACTGAGATAAAAGGTCTTCAAAATACTTTTTGCCGGAGCTTGTGCTTCCGGCAAAAAATATAATTACTATATGTTATTTATAACGCTTTCTCTACTTCCGCAAAGGACCCGGGGATGAATTCGTCTGCCGGGGTTTTGCGTGATGTTTCGAGTTTTTGTGATCACCTTTTAATTATTGTCTGCGCAATGTTTGGAGTTTTTGTGATCACTTTTTAATTATTGTCTGCGCGATGTTTCGAGTTACGAATATCACTTTTTAATCATTTTTTTCCGGGGAGCTTGAAAGAGCTCTTGAGGCCGACGATGCGGTTGAAGACCGGGGCGCCCTCTTTAGAGTCCTTAAAGTCAACACAGAAATAGCCGTTTCTGACGAACTGGAAGCGGTCAAAAGCCTTTGCCTGCGCCAGCTCGGGCTCCACCTTGGCATTGCAGACTGTAAGGGAATGGGGATTGAGGTTGAGATCTCCGTTCTCGTCGTAGACACCCTTTTCCTCATCGATGATATTCTCGTACAGGCGTGCGGTCACGTCCACAGCTGAGTCGGCGTGTACCCAGTGGATGGTGCCTTTGACCTTGCGGCCGGTAAATCCGCTGCCGCTCTTTGTCTCGGGATCATAGGTCACGTGCACGGCAGTGATATTGCCGTCCTCATCCTTGTCGAAGCCCACGCACTTGACGAAATAAGCGTACATCAGCCGCACTTCGTTGCCGGGGAAGAGACGGTAATACTTTCTGGGCGGGACCTCCATAAAGTCGTCGCGCTCGATCCAGAGCTCGCGGCCGAAGGGAATCTCTCTCTTGCCCAGCTCGGGATTTTCCAGGTTGTTGTCGGCTTCAAGCATCTCGACCTGTCCCTCGGGATAGTTGTCGATGATGAGCTTGAGGGGATGAAGGACCGCCAGCATGCGCTTGCAGCCGGGCTTGAGGTCCTCGCGGATGCAGTACTCCAGAGCCGCGAAATCAGCGGAGGAGTTGCTCTTGGAAATGCCGCACATGTCGACAAATTTTTTAATGGAGGAAGGTGTATATCCCCTGCGGCGAAGGCCGGAGATTGAGACCAGACGGGGATCGTCCCATCCGTCCACGATCTTCTGCTCGACGAGCTTTTTGATATAGCGCTTGCCGGTGACCTGGTTTGTCAGATACATTTTGGCAAACTCGATCTGTCTGGGGGGATGAGGATACTCAGCCTCTTTTACCACCCAGTCGTAGAGGGGACGGTGGTCCTCGAATTCAAGCGTACACAGTGAGTGCGTGATTCCCTCGATCGCATCCTCAATGGGATGGGCGAAATCATACATGGGATAGATGCACCATGCATCGCCGGTATTGTGGTGGGACATATGGGCGACACGGTAAATGATAGGGTCGCGCATATTGATGTTGGGGCTGGCCATATCGATTTTGGCGCGGAGGGTCTTCTCTCCGTCAGCGAATTCACCGGCCCGCATCTTCTCAAACAGCTCCAGGTTCTCCTCAATACTGCGGTCGCGGTTGGGATCGTTCTTTCCGGGCTCTGTCAGGGTGCCGCGATACTCGCGCATCTGCTCCGCGGAAAGATCGGAGACATAGGCCTTGCCCTTTTTGATCAGTCTGACCGCAACATCATACATCTCCTGGAAATAATCGGACGCATAAAAGAGCCTGTCCTCATAGTCTGCACCAAGCCAGTGAACGTCTTCCTTGATTGACTCCACAAATTCGATCTTCTCCTTTGTGGGGTTTGTATCGTCAAAGCGGAGATTGAACTTTCCGCCGTATTCCTGAGCCATTCCGTAATTGAGCAATATGCTCTTGGCGTGGCCGATATGGAGATACCCGTTGGGTTCGGGAGGAAAACGGGTATGCACGCTGTCATAGACGCCCTTCTCAAGGTCGCTGTCGATCTCCTGTTCAATAAAATGACGACTGACTCTCTCTTCTTCCGCCGCGGGTGCCGCGTTTTCCATTGTCTTATCACTCATGCCGAATTTTGTCTCCTTCGCTGTATTTTCCGCAGTTTCAACTGCAGTATTATTAAATATTTCAAGCACTTCCTATACGTGCTGATGTGTACAGGTCACAGACCCGATTATTCAGATATGTTTTTTGTGCACATTCACAGACCTGTTCTTCCATATATGCCCCCGTATACAAAGGTCACAGACCCGATTATTCAGATATATTCTTACGGGGCGCAATCACAGGCACCGTACAAAACCGCTCGCAGCGGCCTTTTTCCCATCAGAGCTGTGTCATCACAAAAATGTCGTAGATGGCCCGGACAGCCGTCTCGAAGTCACGGTTCTGCACACCGATGATGATATTGAGCTCGGAGGAACCCTGGTCAATCATGCTCACGTTTACATGGGCATGCGCCAGAGCTGAGAAAATACGGCCGGCGGTGCCCCGCATGGATTTCATTCCCCTTCCCACGACCGCGATCAGGGCCAGGTCGGACTCGATCTCGATGGAATCCGGCTTTGCCAGGCGGTGAATAGCGGAAACGACCTTCTGCTCCTTCTCTATGAACTCATCTTCATGGACAACGACTGTCATGGTATCGATTCCGGAAGGCATGTGTTCGAAGGAAATCTGGTTGTCCTCGAATGCCTGCAGGACCTTTCTGCCGAAGCCGATCTCTGAGTTCATCATGTCCTTGGTGATCAGAACCGCGCAGAAATCCTTTCTGCCGGCGATTCCGGTGATGACATAACCGGATTTCTGGGCCGTGCTCTCGACGATCCAGGTACCCGCGTCCTCGGGACAGTTTGTATTTCTGATATTGATCGGAATTCCCTGCCTGCGCACCGGGAATATCGCCTCCTCGTGCAGGACAGAAGCCCCCATATAGGAGAGCTCACGCAGCTCACGGTAAGTGATGGTCTCGATCTTGGCGGGATTTTTGATGATGCGGGGATCTGCGACCAGGAAGCCGGAGACGTCAGTCCAGTTCTCGTACACATCCGCGTGGCAGGCTCCGGCCACAATGGAACCGGTTATGTCAGATCCTCCCCGTGAGAATGTCTTCACCTTTCCGTCAAAGCCGCAGCCGTAAAAACCGGGCACGACCGCATATTCCACGTCTGCAAGCAGTTTTCTGGTCTCGCGAAGGGTCTTTTTGTCATTCAGGGCTCCCTCGTCATCAAAGAAAACCATGTCGAAGGGATCGACAAACTCAAAGCCCAGGTAGGCTGCCATGATCCTGCCGTTCAGATGCTCTCCCCGTGAAGCCGCGTAATCGACGTCGGGAGTCTCGGTCATATATTTTTCTATTTCATCGAACTGTTCGTCCAGACTGAACCCTTCCAGTTCCAGGCCCTTGATAATCTCATCGAAGCGGTCTTTGATCGTGGACAGGGTCCCGGAGAAATCCTCTCCCGCGATGGCCTCATCCGCCATCTGATAGAGAAGGTCTGTCACCTTGATATCTTCGGGAAAGCGCTTTCCGGGAGCGGAAGGGATCACATATCTTCTATCTTTGTCCGCATGGATGATCGCGCCGACCTTTTTGAACTGTTCCGAATTTGCCAGAGAGCTGCCGCCGAATTTAACTACTTTCATGTTTTACAACCTCAGATACTGCAGAACCCGCAAGCAGGTCCGCACGTTTAACAAAATTTACCAAAATGAAGTGCATTTCCGTCGAAGACTTTTGCCCGCGTATCCCACGACTAAAGTCACGGGTATTGCGCGATGAAGAATAAATATCTTCCCGCTGCGCCCCTCTGCGTTTTAACGGAGCACGCCGCGGTCCTCAATCTGTCTGTAACCGATTCCTCTATTATTATTTATTTATTCATTTTTTTCAACAGTAAAACAGACGCCCGATGCTGTTCAGGCGTCTGTTTGTTACTGGTCACACCGTGACCAGTAACAAGGCGTTTTCCATTCCAAATTGGCCTTCTGCCAATGGAAAACGCCCTTGAGCCCAGTCAAAATGACTGCCCCCGCACCAAACAGTTAAGTGTTTGGTGCGGGTGTGACTTGTAACGTCTGTTTTGATTTTAATACAATCACGGCCAGCGGTCTCAGCCCAGTATGCGGATCGAGCTGCGGACATCGGAAAACTGCTTAAGCAGTTCCGCAAAAGCTGCCTCCGTCACCGGAGAGGTCACAAAGGCGAAATCATCTTCCGGCCCGCATCCGGACGCTGCCTGTTTACACCCTTCGAACAGTTCCAGAGCCTTGTCTTTTTCGGAAGCTGCGACGCGCACGAAGAAGCGGCCGGTTTTACTGCCCGGATCTGAGAGCTCCATAACCTCGTCAGACCAGCGGACAGGTATGTTCTGTCCAATGTTCATGGCGCAGTCCACCATGTCGGATACAACCGCGCTGGCAGTAGGGAACTTGCCCGCTCCACGCCCGTAGAACATGACATTGTCCAACAGGTTGCCGTGCACGAATACCGCGTTGAAGACGCCTTCCACACCGTGAAGGGGGTGAGACGCAGGGACCATATAGGGAGCAGTGCGGACATAGAAGGTTCCTGCCTTCTCGTCGCGCTCGCTGATGCCAAGAAGCTTGATCGCTCTGCCTATACTGCGCGCATAGGCGACATCTGTCATGGAAATGCTGCTGATTCCCTCACAGGGGATATCTTCGTACCGGACTGTCTTTCCGCACATGAGAGATGAGAGAATGGCAATCTTGCGGCATGCATCGTGACCTTCGATATCAGCCTCCGGATTCTTCTCCGCATATCCTTTGGACTGCGCTTCGCGCAATACTTCATCGAAGGAAATCTCCTCGTGCTCCATTCTGGTCATCATATAGTTGGTCGTCCCGTTCAGGATCCCGATGATCTGTGTGATTGATTCGGGGGCGAGAGAGACGTTCATGGGGCGGATGATCGGAATGCCGCCGCCGACACTTGCTTCAAAAAGGTAAGAGCAGTGATTTTCAGCGGCTATTTTCAGAAGCTCCGGGCCATGGGCTGCCACGAGTTCTTTATTGGAAGTGCAGACGCTGATCCCCTTCTCAAGAGCCTTCTTTGAGAAAGTATAAGCGGGTTCTTTTCCTCCCATTGTCTCACAGATCACTTTGATCTCCGGATCTTCGAGAATGATGTTAAAGTCGTGGACAACTCTGTCCTTGTAGGGGCTGTCGGGAAAATCACGGAGGTCCAGAATGTATTTGACTTCAATTCCTTCGGGAAGACGCCTGTCGATCGATTCTCTGTTGATATCGATCAGTTCGACTACACCGCTTCCGACTGTTCCAAATCCCAACACAGCTGCTTTAATCATTTTGCCATTCCTTTCCTTATTGCTTCAGGCATAGCGCGCCGCAATAACAAACAGCCGCAATATCCTGTTTCAGTCATTAATTCAGTAATTCCGTTCCGGCTCTGCGCCGTATCCATCTGTCACCGCCCTGTGACACGCACCCGCCGCACGCCGCTTCTCGAGGTGATCCGGTCTATGATGGTCTTCACGTTATCCGCGTTCTCCAGCATCTGCATGCTGATACTGACAACGGCAGTTCCATCCACGGGGATTGCCTGATGAATGGTGAGTATGTTTGCACCGCACTGGGCGATGGTCTGCAGCAGATCCGACAGAATGCCTGCCCGGTCACTGACCTCACATACAATGGTCAGCATTGATCCCGGAATATTGTTGTGAAACTCTTCCACAGCATCTTTAAATTTGTAAAAAGAGCTTCTGGCTACTCCAACCCTTTCAACGGCCTCGTTGACTGTCCGGGCTTCCCCGGTAGAAAGAAGCCGGTTGGCTTCGGCCACTTTCTTCAGGACCGAAGGCATGGCAGACTCATGCACTATGTAATAGGAAGTGCCCTCCATAATATATCTCCGCTCTCCTTCTTACCAGATAAGGTGACTGAGTACAAATCAGATTGACGGAACTGCTTTACTCGTCACACCATGACCAGGGTGTGACGGCAACGCTGCGTTCGGCGATTCCAATTTCGCTTCGCGAAAAGCCGAACGCCCTAAACTCCGTTTTTTGAGCGCTCCGACGCTCAAAAACACGTCGAATCTGGCGGCGGAGTGACTTGTAACCGAACCGCTTCTATTCCAGCTCCGCAGTCCGCCTCTAGCGGACGCTTCTTTTCCTGCTCCGCAGTCCGTCTCTAGCGGACATTTGTACGTGCACGATGGATATCTTAACATGATGAGAGCATGATTGCAAGGGGATAGCTCACTTTTACTGAACTTTTACTGAACTTTTCCGCTTATTTTTCCAACTATACTTTTTCGTTTTTCCGGTTGTGCCGGCAGCTATTCTGATCGACACTGTACGGGCTTATGTTCCCCTGTGCCAGTCACTTTTTGTCAGCCGGCTGAAATCTGCCGGGTTCTGGTCAGCCGGCGACGGATCATGCCGGCTATGAGGACAAGGGCTGTCAGGATCGAGACCGCTGACGCCGGAACAAAACCGTGAGGCAGATAGGTGAAGCGGATCTCATGAGTTCCCTGGGGTACAAACACTGCTGTCAGACCGAAATCCGCGCGTTCCACCTTTGCGGGCTCACCATCCACAGTTGCGGAAAAACCCTTGTCGTAGGGCACGGAAAACAGGACCAGATTGTCATTTTCCATTTCAGCTGTGGCGTAGAAGCCGTTTCTGTCAGGAACGAATTCCGTGCATGCAGAAGCCGCCCTCTGTTCACACCACTGAGTGAACTCCGGGTAAGGCATTTTTTCAGTATAAAGTTCAGTGTCCTTCGTCATCAGGTGACCGTATTTTTCCGCCATTTCGTCGGACAGGATCAGGTCTTTTACAAGCACCCGGTCCGAAACCTCGCCGTTTTCCAGCTGGTCGTAATCGTCCTCAGTCATGTAATAGTCAAATACAATTCCCATGGGAATATAGTTTTCCGTCTCATAGACGTTGTAGCCATTTTCCGTATTGATCAGGCTGTATCCATTGATTCCGCCCTCGTCAGTGTAGCTGCTGTCAGAATTAACCAGGGAATTCTCCAGATAGTATCTCACTGACATGATGGCCCTGGCTCCGATTCTCTGGAAGGGAAGTGTAGATTCTACGGTCCTGATCATACCGATTCCCCGGTACCACTTGAATATGGAAGGATGTACCGTGCTCTCGAAGCAGTGCATGGTGGGGATTCCCCAGACCATCTCATAGTTTGTCGAAGTGCTGTCCGTCTCCACCCTGGAGAAGGGAGAGGGAACCCAGGCGTCCATGCCGGAGTCACCTAAGATAGAGCCGGTTTCCTTTGTCTCTTCCACGAGCCTGAGATAGTCTTCGTCACTCTTTGCCTTTTTCCTTTTTTCGTCTTCCTTTTGATCCTTGGGGGTTTTATCCTCTCCCTGAAGTATATCCGGCAGATCC
>Ga0310695_10005629_pt1 | contig 21671 bp, 15 predicted proteins | sample RumenRJG_04DNA_FD_203882 | JGI IMG/M metagenome (GOLD analysis project Ga0310695, IMG submission 203882) | Bovine rumen microbial communities from Lethbridge, Alberta, Canada - RJG_04 (v2) (version 2) | ecosystem: Host-associated > Mammals > Digestive system > Stomach > Rumen | place: Canada...
AATTGCCGTCCGGTGCGCCGCAACCGATTCCAACTATATTTTCAATAGAAATGCCTTCATCCGCCATTAACTGCTTTAGTTGATGGCATAATGTATCGCAGAAATCCGATATCTCGGGATACTGCTGTGTGGGAATGGAGCTGCTGCGAAGAACCTGTCCTTCTCCATTCACCAGACCGAACTTGGTGCCTGTGCCACCCATGTCGATGCCGATTGCGTAATTTTTCATCATATGAAATAGTTATTTGATTATAAAGATGCTCAGTTCATAGAGCAGATAAATAGGAATCGTGACAAGCAAGAGGGTAAAGGGGTCGCCAGTGGGAGTAATGAGGGCCGCAAGGATGAGAATAGCGACAAACACATGCTTACGATAGCGTATCAGATACTCTCTACGAAGGATACCCATTCGGGAAAGGAGCCATGTCAGAAGCGGAAGCTCAAAGAGCAACCCCATTAGCGAGGATAAGATTAAGATCAGAGAGATATAGGACGAGAGACTTATTTGATTAACCACAAGTGATGTGACCTGATAGGTTACCAAGAACCGAAAAGACAACGGAAATATTAGAAAATAATTGAGGCACACACCTGCAGCAAAGAGCAAGACAGAGCCCATAATAAGCGTTGTGCTGACGCGTTTTGTCTGCTTTTCCATTGCCGGAGAGATAAATCCATACAACCAATACACTATCAGCGGCATGGCGATTACTATGCCAGCAAAGAGAGAAACTTGAATATGCGTCATGAATTGAGCCGTTAGTTCGGTATTCAAGAAACTCACCTCTACCTGCTCCGGGCACAAGGCACTCCACCCTATAGTTTTCGCCAAGCAGCAGAGTGCACGATAAAGGACAAAATCGGATTGCGCCGGGGCGAAGATACAAGCAAATAACTGCTCCTTAAAGAAAAAGGCGCCTAACGAAGCAATGAGCCACGCAGAGAGTGACTTCAATATAACGCTCCGTAATTCATCCAAATGTTCCCAAAAACTAAGGTTTGGTTCAGGCATCGGTTTCGCCTTTGGATGCTTCTTGTTTTTGCTCTTCGGTCTTATCGGCCTCGTCTTTACCGTTCATCCCATCTTTAAATGAGCGCAATCCTTTGCCCAAGCCGCGCATCAATTCAGGAATTTTCTTTCCACCGAAGATGAGTAAGATTACCAACGCAATAAGAATAATTTCCCACGTACCTAACATAACACTAAGATTAATTTGTTTAACTATTATTTATTCTGAATTTTGAGCGTTTTTAGAATGATAGGCTCCATGATGGCATAACCGGCCTCCAGAGGATGCACCTCATCCTTGCTCAGCCCTTTCTTCAGACCTCCGTCTGTATCCACCATGGCGCTATAATAATCCACATACAGGATTTTGTTTTTCGCCGCATAGGCTTTAATCATCTCATTGAGCGCCTGAATCTGCTGCGGAGCGTCCACGACGAACGGATTCCAACGGAAAGACCGTGCAGGCAGGACAGAGCAGAGAACAGGACGAATCTTATTCGCCTTCGCCAGTTCGCACATCGAGATGATATTCCCCATCGTGTTCTCCAGCGAGATCGTGCCGTTGTTCTGCGCGATATCATTGGTGCCGCATAGGATGACTACGTTTTTAGGATGCAGTTCGATTACATCCTGCCGGAATCGTACCAACATTTCCGAAGATGTCTGTCCGCTGATACCACGTCCGACAAAGCCGTGGGAATGGAAAAACTCAGGCCGCATCTTCGCCCAATTATAAGTGATACTGTTGCCATAGAAGACCGCATTCACTTTGGTTTTATTGGTTACAAGTTCGGCATTGGAGTCTGCGTACCTCCTGAATTTAGCCCAATCGCGTGTTCGTTTGTTTCGATCGAAGAGTGTCTCTTTGCGAATGTGCATAGATTGGTAATCTTCTTTGCAAGAGGTGGCGATAAAGGCAGAAATCAGTTTGTCTATATGGTCACGATCCTGGAACTGACGCGAGAATCCCCATCCATGCTTACCCAATGGTACGATGAGCAAGGATGATGGCACATTGTTCGCTGTCAGTGCCTGATAAAAACGGATACTATTCTCTATTTTGACAGTAGGGTCATCCTGACAGGCAACGATGAGACAAGGAGGAGTCTGCGGTGTCACCTGATTTTCAGCCGACCAAAGAAGTCGTTGTTCCTCGGTAGGTTGCGGACCTAAGAGTTGTTTGCATGAACCGGCATGGGTGATGGTACTATCCATGGAGATGACCGGATAGACGAGAATGCCGAAGTCGGGTCGAGTGACCGAATCGGTATAATGGGTCAAGAGCGACGCCGCCAGATGTCCTCCAGCCGAGAAGCCTATGACACCGATGGTAGCATCCGGTGTTTTCCATACCTCTGCACTATCCCTTAGAATGCGTATGGATTGCAGGGCATCATGAAGTGGGATATACTCATGGTTATTGGGTAAGCGATACTTGAGCACCGCCACGATGTATCCTTGCGGCACGAAATATTCCGCGACCTTGACTCCCTCATTCCCGGATGAGACAAAGGAGTATCCACCTCCAGGGATTGAGAGGAGGATGCCTTTGGGTGTGCTATCGGGTTGATAGATATCCAGCCGAGGTTCGGCTATCTGATATATCTTAGTCTCGTTTTTAACATACTCATCCGCGGCTGTATAGCCATTTGAATCAGGAGCTCCATCAGGATATAGCCATACCGTTTGCGCCGGCGTGAGCGCGTACATGCTCAAGGAGAGCAACAAGGATGTAAAGCAGATAAAAAGTCTCATATTATTTTTTTTATTTTTTACTACGGGCTTTATGCCATACAACGCAGACAAGGAAGACAGAGAGGGAAGCTGCGGTTATCCAGAAGATAAGAGCGGGTGTAAAGTCATAAGTATATTGCTCCACTCCATCCACCACGGAAGTGACCGTTTTATGGGTATCAATGAGAAGCCCGGAGGCTATGTCTTGTAGTCCGGCAGCAGCATAGGATGCGATGCCGACGACACCGAGGGCTGCACCTGACGCTTCGCGCGGTACTATATCGACCGCCATGAGTCCTCCAAGGAAACAGATGAGCACACCGATGGCGATACCGAAGAGTACCATGGCAAGTATGTTCACCCATCCGGCATCACCGCCAAAGGCGAAGAGTATGAGCGCAAGCACTTCAAGGACACCGGCTGCCACGGCAGGGATATAGCGGTTTCCTTTGAAAGCGACATCCGAGAGCCATCCGGAGAAGACGGTTCCAATGATACCGAGCAGGGCGTTGATGGAGATTATTTGCGTAGCATTAGCGAGGGTAAATCCCTTTGCTTCCTGCAAGAAGAGCACACCCCATCCGTTCACCGCATAGCGTGAAACATACATAAAAGCCGAAGCCAATGCGAGCACCCAGACATAGGGGTTACGGAGGACGGCTTTCTGCGAGAAGCCGATGGAATGGTCTTTTTTCTGCTCGGGTTGTTCCTCGCCAGCCATAACGGCAACGGAGGGCATTCCTTCCGCTTCGGGTGAGTCATGGAGGAGGAAGACGATGAGCAGGAAGCCGATGATACCGGCGATGGCAGCCCCGATGAATCCGAACTGCCAGCCGAGGAGGGAGACGAGTCCACCAACGAGGAGGAAAGAGAAGAACTCACCAAGGTTATGGGAGAGAGACCAGAATCCATAGAACGACCCTCTGCGCGAGAGGGGATACCATCTTGACAGAGCCACGACGCAAGGCGGTGCACCCATGGACTGTGTCCACCCGTTAACGCCCCATAAAACAGCGAAGACGGCATAGAACACTCCTTGTGAAATGACCATACCCTTGACAGAGATAAGTCCGAGCAGTCCGACAACGATGTTCGCGACGGTGGAGATGAGCAGACCGGTAGCCATGAAGCGGCGTATGTTCGAATGGTCGGCAAGGAAGCCGTTGACGAACTTACCGATAGCATAGGTAAAGAGGAGCGCGGAGGAGATGACACCGAGTTGTTTGGCATCAAGTACTCCGGCATCCATGATGGGTTTCTTGACTACGTTAAGGGATGTCCGGCATACGTAGTACATGCTGTAACCGAGTGTTACGGCAAAGAAGGAAGCCCATTGCATTCGTTTGAAACGGGCGTTGCGTTGCTGTTCCGACTCTTCGCAGAGAGGGGCTACAGGTGATTTTTGAAAGAAATTGTATCTCATATTTTTTTTCTCCACATCGTAGTGATCTGCTCCAGGGTCTTGCCTTCCAAAGAAAATGGATTTGTCATAGTCAAAATATATTTAAGTCAAAAATTATCCCAAAAGATGATACTGTACGAATGCCTCAATGGCTTCGTAGTTGGCGAGTCCGAGACGGGCGTACAGCTCGGCAGTGGCATGATTGCGGTCTTCGGCACGTTGCCAGAAGAGTCGTTCGTCATCGCCCATGAAGGGTGCAGACTCCATCTGCGACTGATGCCGGAGGATGGTGTTCCGTTTATGCCGCAGTTCTTCCGGTGACATCGGTACTGCCATCTCGATCAAATCTACTTCCCACTCCATCCACGCACCGCGGTACATCCATATACGGCAGTCGCGCAACCATGACTCTGTGGCTTTCAGTTCGTCGAGTGCAGCCAGTACGGCATCGAGACACACTTTGTGGGTACCATGCGGGTCAGCCAAATCACCGGCAACGAAGAGTTCATGAGGGCGGATAGCCATTAGCAGATTCTTCACAATATCTACGTCTCTCTGAGTCAAATCTCCTTTCTTGACCGTTCCGGTCTCGTAAAAAGGCAAGTTGAGGAAGTGGATATGGTCTTCGGATAGTCCCATGAAACGATCCGCGGCAGTAGCCTCTCCGCGTCGAATAAGGGCTTTGAGGTCGAGGATCTGACGCGGCGTATAATCCGCAAGGGTAATGGGTGACGGGTTACCGGTTACAGGAGCGTCAGGGATGACCGCTTTGTACCCGTTCATGAAATCAAGGAAGTACTGGAGGTTGGAATCATCAACGGCGATGCAGCCGGAGGTCTCATAGGCTACATGGACGTTATGTCCCTGCTTGATGAGACGTTGGAATGTACCACCCATGGAGATGACGTCATCGTCCGGATGGGGAGAGAAGATGAGGATATCCTTTGGGTAGGGTTTGGCGCGTTCGGGACGGTTGGAGTCATCCACATTGGGTTTTCCTCCGGGCCAACCGGTGATCGTATGCTGGAGGTCATTGAAGACCTTGATGTTACAATCATACGCCGAACCGTATTGGGTGATGAGTTCCGATAGTCCGAAGTCGTTGTAGTCGCGGTTGGTCAGTTTGAGGATGGGTTTGCCGGTTTGTTCGCACAGCCACACGATCGCGCGGCGTGTGAGAGCAGTATCCCATTGACAGGAGGTAACAAGCCACGGGTGATGGATGCGGGTGAGCAGCGTAGCGGCACCCAAGTCGCAGTAAATATGTGCATTAGCATGCATCTGGAGTGCGGAAGCCGGACAAGCGGTATCTACAGGTCCTTCGACGGCGGTCTTTATCTGCTGCGCTTTATGTTCTCCCCATGCGCAGAGGAGAATCTCTTTCGCTTGGAGGATAGTTCCCAAGCCCATAGTGATGGCTAAGGGTGGTACTTGCTCCACCGTACCAAAGATGGATTTGGCTTCCTCTTTGGAGTTATTATCCAGCACAACGAGTCGGGTGGCACTCTGCATGGGCGAACCGGGTTCATTGAAGCCGATATTTCCGTTTCGTCCGATACCCAATAGTTGTAAATCGACACCTCCCAGTTCCTGCATCCGCTGATCGAGATGTGCAATCATGGACATCAGGTCTTTCTGCTCTTTGGAGGCATCGAAGGTGTAGATATTCTCCCGCGGGATATCCACCCGACTGATGAATTGCTCCTGTATCTGTCCAAAGCAGGCCGCATCAATAGTTGGCAAGGGATAGTACTCAAAGAGGTTAAATAGGATAACATTGCGGAAGCTGAGTTTTTCTTCCGTATACATCCGCACCAGTTCATCGAATACGTCTGTCATAGTCTGTCCACTGACCAGTGACAGAACCATAGACTTGTTGTCCCGTTGTTTTTCGCGAATACGTTCCGCGATGCGTTGTGCGACCGTATGGGCACCCTCACGCGCTGTCTCAAAGACAGCGGTGGGGATTTTCTCCATGCGGCTCACGCGACTCAACTCCAGCACGTCATCCGTGCGGTAAAGATACTCAGGGATACGGGTAAAACTTATCTTTGAGGAAAGGTTGTTGCGCATAAGGCAATTTTAATTAGAATGCTTGAGCTCCTTCAGGGGTCGGATCATTGTTGATAGTTATACTTGGTCCCTCATAGTTGGACAACAATGCGGATGAGATGACACCGAGTTGGGTGGCATCAAGGAAGCCCATTGCATTCGTTTGAAACGGGCGTTGCGTTGCTGTTCCGATTCGTTACGTAACGGAGCAGCAGGTGATTTGGAGAAGAAACTCATCTTTTATGCTTCGATTGAAGATAGTTAATCAGATATTCGGGACGGTCGGTCTGGATGATACGAAAACCGAGCGAGTCGATGAGATAACCGTAATGGGCATCGGGGTCTTTGTATGCTTCGTCATCTTCATGTCCTCCGCAAAGGGTATCCCATAGGCAGTTAACCCAGAGGAGAGACTTGCCTTGTGCGAGCGCAGAAGCCTGCTTGACATAGGTATCATCGGTGCGCCAGCACAGTTCAAAAGCGCATGGGTTGCTTGCGAGGTGGGCAGTGAAGGTCTCCACGGAAGCGGAATCGTTCATATCGACGATGGGCATATAGATGACCTCATCGAGGTATTGACCATAGAGAGCCCGCACTTCGTCTGCCGGTTTGCGTCCTTTCATGATGATCTGGCGGGTCGTACCGGTCTCTTGAAGGAGAGGCACAACGAGGTCGAAGTAGCGATCGGCTTTATCGAGGTTGATGAGCACGCGGTCTTTACAGAGGAGCAGCACTTCGCGGAGGGTCGGTATCTCATGACGGGTTTTGATAGAGACACCATTCTTGAGCCGGAAAGTGCGGATGGAGTCGAGTGTCATTTCGGCGATGACTCCTTTGCCGGTAGTGGTGCGGTTGAGTTTGGGATCATGCATGATGATGAGCTGACTGTCCGCAGTACACTGGAGATCGAGTTCGACAATATCCACGCCCATCGCAATAGCGGACTCAATGGCAGGTATGGAGTTCTCGGGCCATCCTCGCCAGTCGGCACGGTGGGAAGCCACGAGCACACGTGGACAGTCGGGGTTAAGCAAATCTGCACGAATCTGTTCGCTACGGGGAGCATCATCTGATGCGGAGCAAGCCGCAAAGAGAAGCACCAAAAAGAAAAAACAAGTATGCTTCATACGGATTATAATTTGACGATTTTATTTTTCAGTCGGGCCTCTTCGGCGCGGAAACCCATGACATGGCTTTCGACGGACACATCAATGGTAGAGGACAGGTATTTCTCATCCTGATTAGCCACAGCGAGTACAAAATCTTTAACGATACCCCAGTCGCCTCCTGCATGTCCTTCATAGCCGGGCAGTTTGCTGATGTCTTCATCCCAGACATACTGTTTGCCTGTAAGGAAATCCGTAAGCGTGAAGGTTTCCATATCCCCTACGATATCGCCTTTCGTACCCATGATACGCGTTTTCCGTCCGCCATAGGAAGTGAGTGCCTCTACTTGGAGTGATGCTGTGGAAGGAATTGTTCCATCGGGTCCGGCAAACTCGAGATTGCATACATAATGGTCGCACTGGTCGTTTTGACAACGGAAGACGCAGCGGCCATAATCGGTGGTACGCAGATAGTCTGTGATCTTGGCATCTTTAGCGAGCCTGTCTTTAGGCAGCGCGTCAAAGACATACAAATACCGATGTTCACGTAAATAAATCTTCAAGGCGGAGAAGGGACATTGCTTCTCTACTGCGCAGTCGAAGCATCGGTCGGCGGCGCCTTGCGGTTCGTTCTTATGTACAAAGAAAGACAGGTCTCCGAAAGCAGACACGCGCCTGCATGGTTTGCCAAGCAGCCATCGGACAATATCCAAGTCATGGCATGATTTGGCAATGATGATAGGCGTTGTTTCTTTGGCGGAATGCCAATTGCCTCGCACATAGGAGTGCGCCATATGATGGAATCGGATAGGTTCGAGATGCTGTATGCTGACTATATCCCCAATTCTTCCCTCGTCAATCACTCGTTTGAGTGCCCGGAAATACGGGGCATACCGCAACACATGACAAACGCCGACAAGGCGACCGTACTTACGTGCCTGACGGAGGATGTCGGTACATTCCTTGGCAGTTTGCGCAATCGGTTTTTCCAATAGCACATCATAGCCGGCAGCCAAGGCCCGCATACAAGGATGATAATGCACATTATCGGGCGTAGCGATTATAACCGTGTCCGCAAACTTAGGCACACGGAATACCTCGGACCAGTCACCGAACTGATAGTCTGAAGGGATACCATATTCTTTCGCCATCTGCTCGCGTCGAACAGCATTGATATCCGCCACTCCCACTATTTGCAGAGATGCGGGATATTGCTTGCTATACGAAGCGTAAACAGAGCCCCGTGAACCCGCACCGATAACAATCGCCGTGACAGGCCGCAGCACCTTTGCTTCCTGATCAGGCAAACCAAACGAGAGCCGCTCTGCATTCTTAGGAAGATTTGCCTTGGCAGTGTCCGCTTCCGCAGCATGCAAAAGGGACGAGCCCGGCAAAGAGGCGACCGAAATGGTAGCCGCTCCGATACCGAGCGTTTGAAGAAATTCTTTACGAGTCATATGTTTATCATTTATTTGATTACGATATCATGATATCCCTTCCGCCGTATTGTAAGTGACTTCCACTCTTTGGGTAGCACCGGACGGTAAGCTTGTTTGAGCCCTTTGCCGGTTATGTCAAGTCCGGCAAAGCCGAAGAGGAGTGTCTGGAGTGCACCTCCTGCTCCGGTAATGAAATACGGGTTGGTTCCGCCGTTAAACTCTGCTACTACGCGGAAGGGCGGGTTGAGATTCGGCAGATAGGAGTCTCGCCACCAGTAGATAGCGTTATCGGCATCTCCAAGACGAGCATATAGCGTGGCATAGATAGACTTAGACATTGCCGGTGTGCGTTTCTCCGGCACTGTGGGAATATAGTACGCCAATGTCTGCGCTATCGTTTTCGGGTCAGTCAGTTCATGCAAAGGGAAAGCCAACAGCACGACATCGGCTTGCTTGACAGGTTCGCCGTTGTAGGTAGCGTGCTCGGCGATGATGCCGGAAGGCAGGTAAGACAGATGTAGTTTAGAGGCCGCCTGCTGCCAAGCGGGATCAGGTTTGATACGCAGTACTTTGGCTGCAGCCGCAGCAGCGTGTAGGGTTGTTTGTGCTGCCCCGATGGTATAGGCATTGTTATTGACGTTTTTGCCGCCATAGATATTCTGGTTCCATTCATCGGCACCGATGATATTGATGATGTCGCCATTGGGTTCGATACGGCTCACCCAGAAATCAGCAGCTTCACGGATAAGGGGATAACCGACGGAGGACAACCATTGTTTGTCATGCGTGACGCAATAATACTGCCAGCAGGCGTTCGCTATATCCGCCGTGATATGGTTCTCTGCTTCGGGATATAGATTCGGAAGAGGGGTCTCTTCATGTCCCGTAGCAGCACTCTCCCAAGGGAACATGATACCTTTGTACCCGTGCATGTAGGCGTTTTGCCGTGCGGCAGGCATACGGTCGAAACGGTATTGGAGCATCTGCCGTGCCATGTCGGGTTGCATGAGCAGAAGTACGGGGTACATCCATGTCTCGGAGTCCCAGAAGACGTGTCCTTTATACCCGAGTCCGGATAATCCCATAGGTGAGCATGAGGAGGGCGCATCGGTCCGATAGAAGACATAATGGTGATAGAGCATGGAACGGATGTCCTGCTGTGCTTGCGGATCCCCTTCGATGATGATGTCGGATTGCCAAAGGTCCGCCCACGCCTCATTATGGCGTTGCCAGAGCCGGTCGTAGCCTTCGAGCAGTTGGAAGAGGGTGAGCCGTTCTGTCTCGTTGCGTGTGTCGGGTACGACGTTAGAGGCGAGGATGTTTCCCACAAGACATAGATGGAGAGTGTCGCCTTGTGCAAGGTGACAGGTGAATGCCATTCCGTTGGCACGGGAGGTTGAGTCTTCGATGAGCACTGGTTTATAGGGAGTGCCTTCTGCCGGTGCATCGGGGAAGAGGAAAGCGGTGGTGGCGGCAAGGGTATGTCTACCGGAGGGCGACTGCGCGGTCGTGGAGAGCAGGTAGTGTACGGGGTATTTCTTAACAAACGGGCTACCGTTGTTCTTGACACGCGAGAAAAAGGAATGCGGTTCGGGCAGGTTGTCCGGCACGCGATGGCGGTTGGTGACCGTGAGGTCTATGTCCGCGAGGGCGATGAGACGCATGTCGGTGAGGAAGCCATAGGGCATATGGCGCAGGGCAACGGTGGTGTACTGCACTTGTAGTTGGTCCGGACAGGTAAAGGTGCCGGTGAAAGCAGCGTTATGGAAGTCGAGTTGCTGGGAGTAGTCTGCGACGGATTCGGGTTGTATCTCCGTGCCATTGACTTGGAGGAGGATGTCAAGGGGGTTGATGTTCGGGAAGAAGTTGTTGACTCTACCCGAACCGTATATGTCGTACAATCCTCCGACGACTACTTTGTCCACTTGGAGGGGATGGCGACTGCTGACAAGTCCTATCTGTCCGTTAGCAGAGGTGATACCATAGTAATCCCCTTGCAGGGGTTGGTCAGTACGGATAGTCCAAGGGTCTTGCGACCACGCAAGAAGCGGATATAGAATAAGCGATAATACAAGAATAATCCGTGCCATGGATTTGATATTTATAACCTTATTCATTGCCCTACTTTTTTTAAGGTAATCGGGTAATAAAATGGCGGGTAGATTTCTGCCAAACCCACTTGCATGTCAGTAATCGTCAGGGTATCATGGTTAAACCAAAACTGACATGTTGTTTCATAATCGGGCTCGCCTTTTGAGACCCAGTTACGGATAATATCCATACGACCATTATCAGTGACATGATATGTACAAGTACATCCTTCTTGGAGTATTATTTCATTGTATGTAATGATTGTGTTTGGCATTGTACTGCAATCAAGTCGTTGCCATTCTCCAATAAGTGATTCATTAATATTGATTCTCGCAGAACAACTCCACAAAATCAACATAGCAAGAAGAATAAATATGTTATTTACTGATTTCATTTCAACATTTGAGTTATTTTAACTTGTTTAAACTTATATACATTACTCAATGCCAATTCCATTGTGTTGCTTAATGGGGTAATCCATTGGATAGTATCGTTGGGTTCAAGATATGTATATTGAAAAGTCCTTGATATATTGGATATACGAACATAAGGACCTCCTGTCATGTTATTCTCTATGTAGTCGTAAAAACATTCAGCCTCATTAAAAGATAGTAAAGAGTCTTTATTATTAGTAACGATGAATACTCCGAGTTGGTATTCTTTATTTACGTCATAGCATCCTATAATGCCAACCGCATGCCCTGTAGTATAATTGGTATCATTTACCGAACATGAAGTTAACAAAATTAATTGCAATAGAGCGAATAAGATTTTTTTCATTATCTGATTATTTTATGGCCATTGACGATATATATTCCTTGCGGAAGAGCATTGATGTCGGTGCCCATATATTGCCCTGTAACGGAATAAACTGCGCCATTACATACAGATGAGTCCATCTGCACATCCTCCATTCCTGCCGGTTGGTCGTTGCCGGTAAACTCGACGGCACCGACGCAGGACTGGAGGTTGCGATTCCGGTTGACCATATCGCGTGTGACGGAGCCGCTGATGTAGCCGTCGCCGTTAAGGTCATAAGAGAAGGCGGACTCGCACATACGCTGGTTGGCAGGCAGACAGGCGATGGAGTATGTACCGAGTATCTTCTGATAGATAGGGTATGCTCCATTGGTTTTGATATGCGGCGTATATTGTCCACCTGTGAGTGTACCGCCGAAGGCATCGACGATGGTGTTCTCCCAGCCGTTTATCTCGGTAGAGGATGAATAGAGGTTGTAGGTGTCTCTCCAGAGGTTAACATCGGAGGATATGGTATAAAGATCCGCCCAAATAGGAGCGTCATCCCCTATCTTCTGGTCGTTGGCGAGAATGAGGTTGTCCATGAGACAGAGTTTGCCTTTGAAGACCGCAAGTGCGCCACCGCCAAAGTTCTCCGCTGCACCGGCGAAGGTGGTATGATTTCCCATAAAGCTACAGAGTCCTATATTGAGGGGGATGGTGTTGGCGGTCATATCCGCCCAAAGGGCAGCACCGCCATATCGTTTGGTGGCTGTAGCCAAACCTTTCTTGGCAGAAAGGGTATTGTTGAGAAAGACACAGTTAAGGACATGTGCGGCTTTAGGTGCGGTGATAGGAGACAGATCGAGTGCTCCCCGCGTAACTGCGGTATTCGCATTGAATGCGCAACGTTGTACATCCAGTGTGGTGCATCCCATCATCTCGACAGCACCTCCGGCGGATGTTGCCTGATTCGCACTAAACCGGCAATCGCTAATCAGCACTTTTTCACGTTCTTGAAACCAAACAGCACCACCATTGGCAGCACTGTTACGCTCAAAGATACAACTGAACAATCGCAGATTCTCCCCTTTATGCACAATAGCGCCACCATTGTTCGTAGCAGTGTTATCATGTATATAACAATCCGTCAATTGTATTTCCGGTCCATAAGAATAGATAGCAGCACCTCCATCGATAGTAGAAGAAGCCGCACCGGATAACTCCATATGGTCCAGTATAAGATTGAAATAATGCGGAATGGAGATGATGGATTCGGTTAGACCGTCGGCTTGCAGATGGGAGGTTCCAATCCGGGTAGTAAAGGAGGGATCCCACCCTCCGCTCAAAACGACGGAACAGTCGGGTACAATGGGTTGTGTTAGCGTATATGTACCCTCTGAAATGAGAATGGTATCTTCCATCGTCGCGTTTTCAAGAGCCAAAGAGAGAGAGGCTTCATCGGTAGCGTGAAATACCGTAGGATGCTGCTCGGTGAGAAGACGGAATCGTCCTAAGACAGGATAGTGGTCGGAAGGATTGACGGTTCGTCCGGATTCGGGATAATACTCGGTGATGATATGGCGCGAGAGCGGCTCCATATGGTCATAGAAGATGTAGTCGTACTCTTGCCCTGTTTTCTGCTTGACAGCAGGTGTCCATCCGGTTGTAGTAGCCGTTATCTGTGGGCCATCAGCAGGAAGACATTGGTTAACGGGTGCGGTGAGAGCGAGGTCATAGAAATGAGATGCATAACCGCGATATGCCTCTTCGTGAGCGGAACGGGACATATTAAAATCCCCCACCATAACCATAGGTTTCTGCCCTACCAATTCACGGATGCGTTTGCCAATCAGTTTGCCGGACTCCACACCACACTCAGTAGCTCCATAGTTGACATGTGTCGATACGAAGTAAAAGTCTTGTCCGGAGGCATTATCTGACAGATGTAGCCATATGCACGTGCGTGGGATATCTTCGCCCCACCCTTTACCCGGTTTTTCCGGATGCTCATTGAGGTAGAAAAATCCTTGGTTGAGCACCGTATATTTGTCGGATTTATAGAAAATAGAATTATAGGAATAATTCTTCCCTTCTCTTTCAACGGAGTAGTCGGCATAACCCGTAAGCATTTCGCGGAGATCTTGGAGTTGCGATTTTTGGGTAACCGCATCCTTGTTATTTCCGGTTACCTCCTCCATGCCTACTATATCAAAGTCATATTCGGTGATGTTTCTCACCACATATTCGCGTCGGTTCGCCCATAATTGCTCGCCGGTGTCTCCATTGGAGGCATTGACATAGCGCACATTATAGTTTGCAAACCGATGCACTCCTACTTCTTCGGCATGCCCCGAAAGCATAGCCACCACGGGTAGCAGGCATAAAAATCTTCTCAACGCATTCATATTCAATATTACTTATAAGTCAAACGCCTTTGACAAGGCATCTATATTTTCAAATGTTTTCCATCCTTTCTGTTCTCCGGCTTTCCTGTTTCGCTCCGCATCATCAATATAGATTACGGGTTCATCATAGGGTACGGCTTTGCATACCTCGTCGTAAATCGGTTTTTCCGGTTTATAAAGATGAAGGCGGAAAGAAAGGAACACATGGTCAAAATGGTCATCGAGCGTATATCCGTCATAACAGAACATCGGCTCGATATACTGCCAATGCATCTCATTGGTGTTGGATAACAGACAAACCGTATGTCCATCTTGGCGCAAGCGCCGCAGGAGGGCTTTTTTACCCTCCTGCACGGGCGCCAATTCGGATAACCAGACTTGTCTGATCTGTTCGTATGTTATATCTGAGCGGCACAATGCATGAAAATGGTTCAGTGCTTCACCGGTAGTAATCAATCCCAGCTCATAGTCATGCAAAAACGAGTCCCCTCCTCCAGCCAGTAGCACCTCGGGGTCCAAACTGCATTGCTCCTTCTCGGGCATCAGTTGCCGGAAACGCTCCATGAAGCCCGGCACATCTATATCCGAGAGGACACCGCCCATATCAAATACGAACGTCATGATTACAATTCCTGACCAAGCGTATTATAGGTCTTGCTGCCACGAAGAATAACCACCTGACCATCGCGGATGGTTTTTGTGCATTTTACAGCACTACCTATATTCTCCACGCCTTCCGCCGTGTCAACCCAGACAGGCTCCACGCCATTCGGATCATAGGAACCGGCGACGGTGGTGGCAGCACGGGTATAACCACGTTGGTCTTTATCCAGATCCATCACTTTCGCCATGTCGTCAACAGGCCATGCCGCAATAGCGGTTTTGAGAGCCGCCATATCAATCGGGGCTACATCAGCCAGCGGAGCGACAACATCACATACGCCACCTTGGTTGGCAATAGCATTGGTGCCAAAGATGCTCTCAATCGTATTCACCGTTTCCAGCGAGGTCGGGATATTGTCAGAGGCAATGAAACCGCTGTTCTCGACAGTACTATTATTCATCACCGTACCGATTACATTGTAACCCGCACTATATGCAGCAGTGCTGGCAGCCTGAATGAAAACCACTGCATCAGAAGAGGTAAAGTCATCATTTGCCGCATACTCCACCATGATATTACCGGCAAAGTAGTTTTTCGAATTTGTGCCTGCAGAAACGGCAGAACCGTTATTTGAGCCACGGCTGCTGCGCTGACGGCAAGGGTTATTGTAGAAGGTATTGTTGATAAAGTATGCAGATGCATTACTACCTACGCGGATACCTACGCCACGATACCAGCATTTACTATCGGCAACGAGGCAGTTTACGAGATACACGGAACCGCCATTATCCGAAACGGAGCAGTTGCCGCCATAGGTACCCCATTTCTCTGCCCCCGGAACACTTAGCACGGTACCATAAGCTATGTTATTGCGGAACTCGCAACGCTCGAAGTAAGCAATCGAAGCATCCAGCGGGTCAGTAGAAGAAGAGTTGGACTGACGCGGACGAACCTGGAAGGCAGCACCAGAGCCCTTGGCAGTAATATTATCGCGGAAGATACAATCGAAGCAGCGTACGGCACTACCCCAAATCTCTATAGCTCCATTCGAACCGTTGGCGTCATCGTCTGTCTGCGAGTCATTATTGAGGAAACGGCAGAAATGGAAGTCCACCTGCGCAGCCTGTACGAATACCATATTGCCCCAATACTTGCTATTCAAGCGCAGACCATCTCGGAAGGTAATACCCCAGATTTCTGTTTTCTGCCAGTCGGAATAATACGCTTCGCTTTTAACATCAGCGGTACCATCGCCGATGTAAACGAATGCATAGTCGGTATTATCTCCCTTGCCGTCTCCATCCAAGTCGGCAGAGAATACAGACTGTCCGCCCAGCAAGTAGTTGTAGGCGATTTTTGTACCGGTCATTGTAGCGGGATAACCGCCCTTAAGAACCACCCCTTGCGGGATGACCCACTTATTGGTGTTGATGTCCGGCGCATAGGAGCCTTCCATCAGATAGAACTCGGTACCCGGTTCAGCATCTGCCAAGGTAGAGCCGAGCAAGTCGGCACCGGCAGCGTTTTCCCATGATGTACCGTCTTCATCACCCAGACCTACCGGAGCGAAGAAATAACGTGTTACCTCTTCTTGAGCGAAAAGGCATGTGCTGAGCATTACACTTAACACAAGAAAGAAAGTTTTTTTCATAATAAATAATTTTAGGGGTTAATTATAATAATATTAGTATTGCAAACCATCTATCCATCCCGGGTTCTGGCTGAGCGCTCCGGATGTCATGGTGCGGTCGGTGATAGGGATAGGATACAGGTAGTCTTTATCTTCATTCCACTGCATAATCATGTCTTTATAGGCGACCATATTGCCGGAAGTGCCGTTGGAGAGGAAAACATCCTGGTCGAATACCAGACAGGTCACGCCGAGTCCTCCGCTTTTCTTGGTGGCAGAGAGCAGGATATTAGCTTTCCCGTCGCCGGTAAGGTCATATTTGCCTTCGCCCGGGAAATACAAACCGAGCCTCGGCAGAGTGAACAAGTGTCCCTCTCTCCATCGCATGATATCCCAATAGTGGAGTCCTTCCAGCGGTGTCTCTATGAGTCTTTCACGTCGAATCTCCAGCAGCACGCCTTTGTTGGGGTGTGCGAGGAGCACGGGCGAAGAGAACCCGTATCCGTTCTCCGAGATCATGCCGGCATCCGGATTGGCATTCGCATCGCTCATACTCAAATGCGCCACACCGGCTCTATCACGCAGCAGATTGACGGATTTGTCAAGATCAGACTGCGTAAGCGTTCCAAGTTCGGCTTTCGCCTCCGCATAATTGAGATATACCTCTGCTACCCGGAAAATCGGCATGGTGCATACGCTGCCACCCCAAGTATTATAGGTTGACTCCATGATGTACTTGATGTACTTGTAGCCGGTATAAGTCATCTGCATATTGACGGCGTACGATTTGTCAGCTCCCATTTGTATATATCCCGGTGCATGTATGGTCTGCGCCATACGCGCATCCCGGTTTTCAAACACATGGATGTATGTAATGGTGTCGAAGCCCTGTTGGGAGGTAAAGGGAGTGCCGTCGCTCATCAGGTACAGGTCGGCATACCGTTTGGTGAAGCCGGTGGCACGCGCCACGGACCATGCCTGTGCGTTATGCTTGATATCCAAATCCTTGCTATACGCCCGTGCCCAAATAATTTCCTCCGTTTGCGGAGTGAGCGTAGCAAACAGCATCCGATAGGGTTCCGCTCCGGTCGTATAGAGACTGTATCCTCCCTCTTGCATGAGTGTGAGCGAAGCATCGGCACATTGCTGTAGCAGGTCATCCCAAGGAAGCACTTCGCTATAAACCGAACTGCCACCGTTGAACGTAGTTCCGGCATGGTACTTGCGGAACGTACCCTCAAACAAGCACACACGGGACTTAAGCGCAAGGGCTGTCCACTTATTGACTTCATAGGCAGAACGCATGGCGGGCAGCTCATCAACAGCCATATCCAAATCGGCAATGATATTTCTTACTACCAAGTCTCTGGAGTCACGCGGACGATTCAGGGACTCTTTATCGTCCGCATTGATTACATGGTCGTACCATGGCACCGCGCCAAAACGCTGCAGCATATTGAAATAGAAGTACGCGCGGAAGAAATGCGCCACGCCTACGTAGTGCGTACGGGCATCTGCATCCGAACATTGGTCGGCGTTCGCCAGCAGATAATTAATCTTGCGAAGCGTTTTCCATACATCCTTACTCCAATAGGCTTCACCGCTATGGATATCGCGTATGCCGCGCATCTCGTCATTGGGGACGGGTGCCACGAAATGCTCGCCTTCCTCTGCATACATTGTTTCCGGGTCAGGCATCATGCGATAGAAATAATTGCTATACTCTTTGAGTGCTGTTCCCGATGTAAAATAGGTAACGGTAGAGAGCTGGTCCTCCGGCGCAAGATCCATGTTGCAGGAGGTGAAGCAGAGCGTCATGACCGCTAAGGCTGTTATTTTTGAAATAGTCATATTCATAAGGCGTTAGAATGTTGCGGTTAAACCAAAGGTGAATGTGCGTGCGAAGCCATATGTAATCGCCTGCGAGCTGACCACTGCCTGCTCCGGGTCGATACTGCGGCAATACTTCTGCAACGGACTCCAGCACCACGGATTCTCCGCAGAGAAATAGATACGGAAATCAGAGAATACGTTTTTCCAGCACGGCAAGGTATAACCGACGGTGATATTTTTCATACGAAGATATCCCACATTGAGCATATACCGTGTGTTGGCAGGACCAAGGGAGTTCGCCGAGCCCAGCGCTTCGTACGCACGATAGCGCGGGAAATAGGCATCGGGATTATCCTCACTCCACACATTGGTCATAAAATCCTTTGCCATAAATCCCTGATAGGGTCGCGAATAGGGTCCCCAGAAGGTAGTAGCCTCCGTCATCGGATACCAGTCACGGCGTCCCACCCCTTGGAAATGGATACTCAGGTCCACTCCGTACCATTCAGCGCTGATATGGAAATTATAGTTATACTTAGGCAGCGTATTACCGATGATACGGCGGTCACCCGGGTTATCCACGGTATTGTTTCCTGATGTGATGACACCATCACCATTGAGGTCCACATAGCGCACATCGCCCGGATGAAGTCCCGGAGCCTTGGAATCAAGCACACCGACTATATCGGTATAGACCATTGAGTTGACAGGGTCCACTTTGGTCAGATAGTCATCAACCTCCTCTTGGGTCTGGAACAAGCCGTCTATCTCGTATCCCCACAGTTCGCCAAGTTCCTGTCCTTCATAATAGGTAGATAATAGCTTTTCAGGATTATTGTATTTGGTGATGAACGTGCGGTAGTTACCTACACCGCCGCCGATTTCGTACTTGAAATCCTTTCCGAGGACATTATGCTTGTCTCGCCACGTGACGGCAAGTTCCCATCCTCGGGTGGACATATTGGCGGAGTTCTGCTTGGGGTCAGTGGCGCCATATACAGACGGGAGAGCCGTACCGGTATTGAGCATACCTTCGGTATTACGGATATAGAAATCACCTGTCAGGGAGAGGCGGTTACCCAAGAATCCGAGGTCAAGACCCACATCATAGGTAGTCATCTTCTCCCAAGTAAGCGTTCCTGCATTGGGGTCGTTTTCCGTAGCATAGGAGAGGACGGTAGCACCGTCAAGCGTGATGGCCTGGGTGAACATACCGTCAGCATCGACCGACTGGATATAATCGTAGTATCCGGTCATCTGGTTAGCGAGCTGTCCGGCAGAGAAACGTATCTTAGCATTATCCCACCAATCATGAATAGACTCCCAGAACGGTTCTTCCGACATACGCCATCCCAGACTTCCGCCCGGCGTAACTGCCCAACGATAACCCGGTGCAAAGCGCGAAGAGGCATCGGCACGCACACTGACCTCGAACAGGTATCGTCCCGCCCAGTCGTAGTTAACACGGGCGAAGAAGCCGTTTGTAGCCACGGTCTTGATGCTCTCGCTCAATTCGGTTACTTCACCTTTGGCGAAATTAAACGATGAGAGATCTTCGGTCATGAGGTCCATCCGCTCTGCCTCGAGCGAATGATAGCGATACATCTCGCCGTTATATCCCGCCGTGAGGGTAAGGTGATGCTTATCCCATGTGGGTGTCCAACGCAGATAGACATTGTAGTTATGCGTCTGGTACCGCGCCAATTGCTGGTGGTACGAATCGACAGAGCGGAAGTTCTCAATCAAGTCCGTTGTCCCCTCTTTGGCTGAATAGGGCACTTTGACGGAGCGGTTGCTAATCTCCTTCATACGCCATGTGAACGAATAATCCGCATTGAGCGTAAGATTCTTGTAGAGGTCAAAGGTAAGCGAATTCTGAATGACCATCTCGCGGTTGAGATTGAGGTTCTTATGCTTGCCATTGAGCAGCAGCGCACTCATACCGTCACCTACCGTTCCCTGCCCGGAGTATATCCAGGGGTTGAGATACACAAACGAGCCGTCGGGATTGGTGGCGGGAATGTATGCCATCGCATGGAGTGAGCCTACACGGAAAATCTCACGAGACGATTCCGTACCCGGATAGGTGTATCTCGACGAGAAGAAGGAGAAGTTGACACCGTAATGGAGCCAAGGCTTGATATTGATGTTCACTTTGGCACGCGTGGAGAACTGGTGCCACTTGTCGTTATCGATACGAATCATACCATCCTCGGTGTAATACCGTCCGCTGACGAAATAGTTAATCTTGTCGTTACCACCCTTGAGACTGATATTATAATCCTGGGTCGGGCGGATGGATTTGAAATAATGGTCATACCAGTCAAAGTTGGCATAATACTTATAGGAACCGTCGGATTGGGTTACCACCCACGGACGCTCCGGGTTCTCGGTCTCATCATTGAGGCGCATCCATAACTCGGCATAATCCGCTTCGGTATAGGTAGTCATCGCGGTCTTGGTATGCTGGAGCATGAAGATATCGCTGATGTATGCGGACCAGAATCCCTGCGTAATAAAATCATGGTCAGTAGTCGGCGATTTCCATCCGGCTTTAGCATCAATAGTGACTTGCGGAGCGAGTCCTTCCTTACCGGATTTGGTAGTGACCAGAATAACACCGGCAGCGGCTTTGGAACCATAGATAGCGGAAGCGGAGGCATCCTTAAGGATGGACACGGACTCGATATCATTGGTATTGACACGGGAGAGTTCCATCTCTACACCATCCACCAGCACCAGCGGCTTGGTGGTAGAAGAATTGTTGATAGAAGCCAGACCACGAATATTAAAGTTGTAGGAGGCACCCGGTCCGCCGGCGGACATGGTGATGTTGAGCGCAGGGTCGGCGCCCTGCAGGGCTGTGACCATATTCGGTGTCGGACGCCCGACGATGTCCTTTGACTCGACTACGCTGACGGCTCCGGTAAGGTTCACTTTCTTCTGCGCGCCATAGCCGACAACAACCACTTCATCGAGCTGAGCCGTAGACTCCGCCAGCATTACGCGATAGATATCGCTACCGGCAGCCACCCGCAACTCATAGGTCTCATAACCGAGATAGGATACTTGGAGGTACTGACCGGTAGATGCTTCGAGTGAAAAATTTCCGTCGAAGTCGGTGATAGTACCTTGGGTGGTACCTTTGATGACGACCGAGGCGCCAATGACGGGTTCATTGGATTTCTTGTCCAGCACGACACCGGTTATATGTCGGACCGCCGACTTTTTCTCTTCAACGGAGAGCACGATGACATTATTCTCCGCCATTTTGTAGGAGATGCCGGTTCCTTTGAACAATTGCTTGAGCGCCTGCTCCAAGGGGGTCTGATTAAGCGTGAGGGTGATGAGGTTATCCAACCCTGTGAGATTATTGTTGTAGAAGAAATGGTAATCGCATTGCTGCTCAACCATCGGCAGCACCTCCCGTATAGGCTGGTTGGTTACTTTCAGCGTCACCACCTGCGCTTGGACGGTCAACAACGACAGGAGCATTAAGGATAATGCTAATACAAATTTGCGTCTCATGGAATCAGGTGTTAATTATTGAACGTGTATTGTGACAGGAATCTGAACCGGTTGAAAATCCCAATTGGGATACTCCAGTCTTCCCCAGAAATAGATA